>ENA-OQVM01001042-OQVM01001042.1-marine-metagenome-genome-assembly--contig:-NODE-1042-length-39009-cov-16.403113_pt1 | contig 39009 bp, 34 predicted proteins | sample MGYA00237776_ERZ505498 | MGnify/ENA primary metagenome ERZ505498 (study PRJEB26159, sample SAMN06265151) | marine metagenome | isolation source: Helgoland LTER site | place: Germany:Helgoland, sampling...
AACAAAAATAGAACTTTTTAGGCAATGTCTAATGTAAAATATTATTACGATCCCGAAACGCTTACGTATCGTCAGATAATTCGGAAAAAAAGAACCACTTTTAAGCACACGTTGGTTTTCTTATTAGCTGCGGGTATCTTTGGTTTTTTATTTGTTTTAATTGGGGGCCAGTATTTTGAATCTCCGAGAGAAAAGGCATTAAACCGTGAATTGCAAAATTTGGAACTTCACTTTAACCTTCTAAATAAAAAGATGGAAGAAGTGGAAACTGTTTTAACAAATATTGAAGATCGAGATAATGCGATTTACCGTCTTTATTTTGAGGTCAACCCAATTCCAGAAGCGCAACGTAAACAAGGGCTTGGTGGTGTTAACCGCTACAAAAAATACGATGGGTTTAATAATTCGGAATTAATCATTGATGCCAATAAACGTATCGACATTCTTCAAAAACGCATTACCGTTCAGTCTAAATCCCTTGATGAGATTACAGAACTGGCAAAAGATAAAGAGAATTTCTTGGCTAGGATTCCTGCCATTCAACCTATCAAAAATGATGATTTGACCCGTATGGCATCTGGATATGGATACCGAAGTGATCCTTTTACAAAGGTTCGTAAATTTCATTACGGAATGGATTTTACCGCTCCTCGTGGTACGCCAATCTATGCGACTGGTGATGGCGTAATTAAACGTGCAGACGGTCGTTCATCTGGCTATGGACGCCACATCCGAATTGATCATGGCTATGGCTATATCAGTTTGTATGCACATCTCTACAAGTATAATGTCCGAAGAGGGCAAAAAGTAAAACGAGGTGACCTTATTGGTTATGTAGGAAGCTCAGGACGCTCCCAAGCACCCCACTTGCATTATGAAGTTTGGAAAGACAAAAAACGAATTAACCCTGTTAATTTTTATTACGGAAATCTGAGCCCCGAAGAATTTAATACATTATTAGCGATTGCTTCACTTGAAAATCAATCCTTAGATTAATGCATTTAGATCTTCCTATAAAACGCTATTATCGTATCGGAGAAATCGCAAAAGCATTTAATGTTAATGCTTCTTTGATTCGTTTTTGGGACAAAGAGTTTGAGGCACTTAAACCTAAAAAAAATGCCAAAGGTAACCGCCGCTTTACACCCGAAGATGTTCAAAATTTGAAGTTAATATATAACTTGGTAAAAGAGCGAGGCTATACGTTGGAAGGTGCTAAAACATATCTAAAAGAACAAGATCAAAAATCGCTTGATAATTTTAAAATCATCACAAAACTAGAAGGGGTGAAAAATGAGTTGATGAAAATTAAAAATCAACTTTAAAATCAAGCAGTTGTAAAGAAATAGTACGTCTATTTCTTTCGCATATAAACTGTTATCGGTACGCCCTGAAAATCATACAGGTCTCTTAGTTTATTTTCTAAAAAACGTTTGTAAGGTTCCTTAACATATTGTGGTAAATTACAGAAAAATGCGAATTGTGGTTGGGGTGTTGGCAATTGCATAATGTATTTTATTTTAACAAACTTACCTTTCAATGCTGGCGGTGGATAGTTTTCAATAATAGGTAATAAATCATCATTTAATACACTTGTTTTAATACGCTTGGATCGGTTTTTATACACTTCCAATGCGGTTTCCATAGCTTTATAAATGCGTTGTTTTGAGAGTGCTGATATGAATACAATAGGCACATCTGTAAAAGGTTGTATTTGTTCTCGAATATGTGTTTCAAATGCTTTGGTAGTTTTGGTATCTTTTTCAATCAAATCCCATTTATTCACCAAAATCACAATCCCTTTGTGGTTGCGTTGTGCCAACCAAAATATATTTTGAACTTGACCATCAAATCCACGTTGAGCATCACAGACCAATAAACACACATCGGCATGCTCTATGGCACGAACAGAACGCATGACAGAATAAAATTCTAAATCTTCTTTTACTTTTGCTTTTCGTCGAATTCCAGCGGTATCTACTAAATTAAATTCAAAACCAAATCGGTTATATTTTGTATCAATTGAATCACGAGTGGTACCTGCTATATCGGTTACAATGTAGCGGTCTTCGCCAATTAATGCATTTATAAAAGAGGATTTACCTGCATTGGGACGTCCTACCACTGCAAAACGTGGCAAGGTCACTTCTTCTACTTCTTCCACTTCAGGCAATGCTTCCACTAAGGCGTCTAGCAAATCGCCCGTACCGCTTCCATTGATACTTGCAATGGTGAAATATTCTCCTAATCCTAAGGCATAAAACTCAACTGCATCTTGCTCACGCTTGGAGTTATCTACCTTATTAATGACTAAAAAAACTGGTTTTTGAACCTTTCTAAGCAACTTCGCAACATCTTCGTCCATGCCTGTAACACCCGATTCTACATCGACCATAAAAATAATGGCATCAGCTTCTTCAATCGCCAACTCAACTTGTTTGTCGATTTCGGCTTCAAATACATCGTCACTTCCTAGCACGTATCCGCCCGTATCAATTAACGAAAATTCTTTGCCATTCCAATCACTCTTACCATAGTGACGATCACGGGTAACTCCACTGACAGCATCAACAATGGCTTCACGCCTTTGAATCAACCGATTAAAAAAAGTCGATTTCCCTACATTTGGACGACCTACTATCGCTACAATATTGCTCATATACTTATAAAATTGTTGCAAAAATAGGAAATATCCTTTTGGTAAACTCTTTTTTATGGAAGTTTAAAAATTGTATGATTTTATGTATGGTATTTTGAAAACACTTTAAAAACCTCTATATTGACGCTTGGTTTAGCCTCAAATCTAAATCTTCACAACCAATTGAACCTTTAGTGTAAGTTGTTATATGTTACAAATAACATTGGATTTTTGATGGATCCTCTTCTCCTTTATTGGAAAACATCTATCATTTACTTCCGATATAACCGTTCATATAAAATTAAAATGACAACACAATTATTAGAAAACATAATTAGCTTTATAGCAATTAGCTTAGGCTTTATTAGCTCCATTGGAGCGTTTTATTTGTTAATTCAAACAGCAACCTCCAAAAAAGGAAATCTATTTAATCTGAAAGCCAAAGAAGGGTGTTCTGAAATCATCAATTCATTGAAAAAGGGTCGTGATAGTACTACCCTTGGAATGGAAGAACTTGCTAAATATTATACGGAAATTACCCGCAAAACAAAAATTAGCTTTTGGTTTAGTTGGGTTTTTGCCCTATTTGGATTAAGTATTTTACTCATTATAACCTATTCAGATATGGAATTAAATTTTGGTAAAATTATTGTTTCGTTTATTTCTATTACAATAATTGAAGCTGTTTCTTTATTATTCATTTTAAAATCAAACAAATCTCAGAAAGAAATCGAGCAATTTGTCGAAAACTTAGGAGAAGACAACTAAACAAAATACTACTGAATCTATTGCGAGAAGCACTATGTTTCCCTCTTGAGAAAAGAATCTTTAAGAGTTATTATATCCAAAACGCTTGAGTTGGTTTTGGTTAGATCGCCAATTTTTATTCACTTTTACATACAATTCTAAGTGTACTTGTTTGCCAAAAAATTTCTCTAAATCTTTTCGTGCCTCTACACCTACTCTTTTAAGGGCTGTTCCTTTATGACCAATAATAATTCCTTTTTGTGTTTCGCGCTCCACCATAATCACAGAACGCATTCGGATAATGTCTTCTTCTTCGAAAAACTCTTCGGTAGTAACCTCCACTGCATATGGAATTTCTTTCTTATAATGAATCAATATCTTTTCACGGATTTTTTCATTTACAAAAAATCGTTCAGGTTTATCTGTCAATTGATCTTTGGGGTAATAGGCAGGCGATTCTGGTAATAACTCCAAAATACGATCAAAAACATTTTTTACATTAAACCCTTCCAATGCCGAAATAGCAATAAATTCTGCATTCGGAACTTTTTGTTGCCAGAGTTGAGCTTGAACTTCTAATTGTTCTTGGTTTGAAGTGTCAATTTTATTTAACAGCAATAAAATAGGTTTTTTAGAGGCCGTAATCTTATTGAAAAAAGCTTCATCTTTCAACTCTTTTTCGCCAATCTCGACCATATAAATTAAAATATCAGCATCCTCAAAAGCCGATTTTACAAAGTCCATCATAGAACTTTGTAATTCGTATGCGGGCTTAATAATCCCTGGGGTGTCCGAAAGAATCACCTGAAAATCATCACCGTTAACAATCCCTAAAATTCGATGGCGTGTGGTCTGTGCTTTCGACGTAATAATGGATAATTTTTCACCAACAAAGGCATTCATCAAGGTTGATTTTCCAACATTTGGATTTCCGATGATATTAACAAAACCTGCTTTGTGCATTTAATTTTAAATTTTCACAAAGTTACAACCTTCCTTTTAGACTATCTAAAAATTAAATACTTAAGAATTTTGGGAGTCACGCATAAATTCTTCCACTTTGTTCACCATAGCACGACTGCCACAAACAAAAGGCACGCGTTGGTGCAACTCTGTTGGACTGATATCCATAATCCTAGAAAACCCATCACTCGCTTTTCCATTGGCTTGCTCAGCAAGGAATGCCATTGGATTACACTCATAAAGCAAGCGTAATTTTCCATTTGGGTTTTTAGAGCTTGTGGGATATAAATAAATTCCGCCCTTTATCATATTTCGATGAAAATCAGAGACCAACGACCCTATATGGCGCGATGTATATGGGCGGTCTCCTTCTTCCAATTGACAATATTTAATATAATTTTTGATGCCTTGTGGGAAATGAATGTAATTTCCTTCATTCACGGAGTAAATCCTGCCATGCTCTGGAAATTGCATTTGAGGATGTGACAAATAAAACGTACCAATTGCTGGGTTTAAAGTAAATCCATTCACACCATCGCCAGTGGTATAGACCAACATAGTAGAAGTCCCATAAATAATATAACCCGCCGCAACTTGTTTGCTTCCTTTCTGTAAAAAATCCTTCTCTGTGACAGGAGTTCCCACAGGGGTCACACGTCGGTAAATAGAAAAAATAGTTCCAACGGAGACGTTCACATCAATATTGGATGAGCCATCTAAAGGATCCATTAATACAACATACTTATTTTGATGGTTCTGGTCGTTGCTATTAATGGCGATAAAACTGTCTTCCTCTTCACTTGCAATGCCACATACAATATTACGATTGACTAGGGTTTGAATAAATTTTTCATTGGCATACACATCCAATTTTTTTTGATCCTCTCCCTGAATATTAGTATCACCAACAGTCCCCAAAATATCAACCAAACCGGCTTTATTTACTTCATAATTGACCACTTTAGCAGCCAGCCGAATGGAGTTGATTAGTCGTGATAATTCCCCTGAAGTATATTTGAAAGAGGATTGGTGTTCAATGATAAATTCTCCTAGTGTTTGATGTTTTTGGGGCATTATGAGTTCAATTTTTTACAAATATCTAAATTTTTAGACAACTACAACGTTTTCGTAACTATTTTATTAGATAATTTTAAAAGGCTTTTAAGTATCTTTGAATCCGCAAACATAGACAATGAATTATCACATTAGAAAAGCAGTGCCCAGCGATATGCAGCAAGTTTTAAACTTGATTACAGAACTCGCAATTTTTGAAAAAGAACCAAATGCTGTTGAGGTCACAGAAGCGGACTTAATAGCCAAAGGCTTTGGGGATACCCCCGAATTTGATTGTTTTGTAGCAGAATCTGATCAAAAAGTGATTGGTATTGCTTTGGTTTACACTCGGTTTTCTACCTGGAAAGGAACTGTCTTACATTTAGAAGATTTGATTGTTTCTGAAAGTGTACGTGGACATGGCGTTGGATCAGCACTCTTAGATCAAGTTATTATTTACGGAGATAAAAAAGGTGTCAAACGTGTTTGCTGGGAAGTTATTGACTGGAACACCCCGGCTATTGATTTTTACGAACATAAAGGGGCTCGGGTGATGCGGGACTGGAATGTTGTCCAGTTAGACGAACAAGGAATACAAAATTACATCTCAAATCTGAACTGATGCAAATTTTTAAATTTGGCGGTGCTTCTGTTAAGGATGCCCAAGGCGTAAAAAATTTAGCCCATGTATTGAAAACCGTTGGCTATAGCAACACACTCATTGTTGTATCGGCTATGGGAAAAACAACGAATGCGATGGAAACGGTAATTGCAAATTATTTTGAGGCGAAACACAAGCTTCAAAGTTCATTGCAAGAAGTTAAAAAGTTTCATAACAACATTCTACTGGATTTATTTGATAATGAAACACATCCCGTATTTGGAACAATTGATAAATTGTTTCAAGAAATCGTCCTCTTTTTTGAACATAACAAATCGCCGAATTACAACTTTGTATATGACCAAGTTATTGGATTTGGAGAGTTAATTTCTACCACAATTATTAGTCATTATTTAAATGAAATTGGCATCACAAACACTTGGTTGGATGTTAGAACGTTTATAAAAACGGATGATTATTATCGAAATTCAAAAGTGAATTGGAACCAAACTCAAGAGTTGATTTCAACACATGTGGATGCTTCAAAATTAAACATAACTCAAGGGTTTTTAGGAAGTAATTCCAACAACTTTACAACCACTCTAGGGCGAGAAGGGAGTGACTATACGGCAGCAATTTTTGCCTATTGTTTAAACGCAAATAGTGTGACCATCTGGAAAGATGTTCCTGGAGTTCTCAACGCAGATCCTCGCTATTTTGAAAATGCAGAGTTATTACATGAAATGTCTTATAGAGAAGCTATTGAGCTTTCATATTATGGGGCGTCTGTAATTCATCCAAAAACGCTTCAGCCCTTACAACGCAAAGAAATTCCATTGTATGTTAAATCCTTTTTAAACCCAAAAAACAACGGAACGAAAGTTGGAAAAGATTTAGACTTAAACCCAAAAACCCCTTGTTATATTTTAAAACAAAATCAAGTTTTAATCTCACTTTCATCACTTGACTTCTCATATATTGTTGAGGATAACATCAGTCATATTTTTAGTTTGCTACACGATTATAAAATAAAAGTCAGTATGATTCAAAATTCTGCCATTAGCTTTTCTGTCTGTATCGAAAATAACTATGACAATCTAGAGCGTTTATTGTTACATTTAAAAGCAAAGTATAAAGTTTGGTCGCAAGAAGCGGTTAAGTTATATACCATTAGACATTATAATCCACAAGCGATCCAAGACTTAGAAGCAGAAAAAGAAATTCTTTTAAAACAAATCACGCCAGAAATCGTTCAGATTATAACTAAGTAAGAACTCCTTTAATTCAAAATGACTAGGTTTGCATAAGACCCTAAAAGTATGAGTATCGTAACTTCCAAAGAAATTGCAAAAGCTATTAAAGTTGATACGTATGGATTTATCGGCACTTTTTTCGGCTGGATACTAATGAAAGTTTTAAAGATTTCTACAATCAATAGGATCTACAATAAGAATAAACACAAAAGTGATCTTGATTTTCTAAATGGACTTTTAACTGATTTTCAAATTCGATTTGAAATCCCTGAAGAAGATTTAAAACGACTCCCAAAAGACGGCGCATATATTACGGTTTCTAACCATCCCTTAGGCGGAATAGACGGAATTTTATTGTTAAAATTAATGCTCGAGCAACGCAGTGACTTCAAAATTATAGCGAATTTTTTATTGCATCGCATCAAACCATTAGTGCCCTACATCATGCCTGTAAATCCGTTTGAAGATCACAAAGATGCAAAATCGAGTATCGTAGGATTTAAAAACTCATTGTTACATTTACAAAACGGGCACCCTCTAGGTATCTTTCCAGCTGGAGAGGTCTCTACCTATAAAGATGGTAAATTGATGGTCGATAAACCCTGGGAACCTGCTGCTATGAAACTGATGCAACGTGCCGAAGTTCCCATTGTACCTATTTATTTTCATGCAAAAAACAGTCGTTTGTTTTATCGCCTCTCAAAATTGAGTGATGACCTACGAACAGCGAAACTCCCTTCTGAATTATTAACTCAGAAAAAACGTGTAATTAAGGTAAGAATTGGGAAGCCAATTAGTCTAAAAGATCAAAAAGAACACCCTACTTTAGAGGGGTTTTCTGATTTTGTGAGACGAAAAACCTATATGCTTTCAAATACGTTTGAAACCCCTAAAATCTTAACAAATCTTTCGTCTAGTTTAAAGGTAACCAAGTCCCCAAAAAAAATTGTAACACCAGCTCCTAAAGACGTTATGTGTGCAGAAGTTGCCAACTTAAAAGCCGACAATCATCGTCTATTAAAAAGCAAAAACTACGAGGTTTATTTGGCAGCAGCAGCTAAAATACCAACCATTTTGCACGAAATTGGACGCTTGCGTGAAATTACGTTTAGAGAAATTGGAGAAGGTACCAATAAGGCAATTGACTTGGATGTTTTTGATGGCTATTACCACCATATGTTTTTGTGGGATGTAGAAGCCAAGTGTCTTGCGGGAGCCTACCGAATGGGTTTAGGAAATGATATTTTTAAAGCCAAAGGAATTGATGGGTTTTACTTGCATGATTTATTTCGTTTCGAACCCGAACTTCATTCCATGATGAGTCAGTCTATTGAGCTAGGCCGTGCTTTTATCATTAAAAGCTATCAACAAAAACCCATGCCACTGTTTCTATTGTGGAAAGGTATTGTGCATACGACGCTGCGTTTTCCGGAGCACAAATACCTTATTGGCGGGGTGAGTATTAGTAATCAATTTTCAAATTTCTCTAAATCCTTGATGATTGAATTTATGAAATCGCATTACTACGACCCCTATTTGGCACAATACATTCAACCAAAGAAAGAATTTAAAGTGAAGCTCAAAGATGGCGATAAGGACTTTGTGTTTGATGCCACAAAGGCCGATTTAAATAAGTTCGATAAAATTATTGATGAAATTGAACCTGGTGCCTTACGACTGCCTGTGCTGCTCAAAAAATACATCAAACAAAATGCACGTCTCATCGCCTTTAATGTGGACCCCCTTTTTAATAATGCGGTCGATGGTCTAATGTACATCCGTATTGCTGACCTTCCTGATAGTACCGTACGTCCTGTCATGGAAGAGTTTCAAGCGGAACTGGAACGAAAATATGGGCCTTCTCAAGAAGAAAAATAAGAGTTTTCTTGGGATTTTAAGTGTTTTGTGTTAGTTTTATGATTCCTTAAACACTTAACCTAGAATTATGAAAAAAAAGAAATTAAATCTATTATTTCTCATTGTCATCACTTTTGTCTTCTTCAGCTATTTTTTCTCTCATTGGGACTGTTTCAAAGAGGGATTAGGAATTTAAACCCACAGACCTGTACAAGCAAAAAGGACGGTGTTATTAAATGTGGCAGGCGCAACAAGTTGTTTTCGAAGACTCGTTTTAAAGAACCTAAAACCGCTCGTTCACAAACGCTTTCATGTACTCCTTAATTTCGGTACGTGCTTTTAGAAATGCAGCGTGTTTTTCTTCGTCCGTTCCAACCAGTTTAGACGGGTCATAGAAGTTATGATGCAAACGCACCGCATTGGTACTTGGAATAAACGGACAGTTTTCATTGGCATGGTCGCAAACGGTGATGATATAATCAAAATCAACATCTGCATATTCATCCACATGATTAGAAGTATGTTCAGAGATATCAATTCCATCTTCTTTCATGATCGCAGCCGCACCTGGATTAATTCCATGCGTTTCAATCCCAGCACTGTAAATAGTGGCTTGATTGGCTGCAAATTGGTTTAAATAGCCGTGTGCCATTTGGCTCCGACACGAGTTTCCTGTACAAAGGACTAATATGTTTTTCATGTATTTATATTTATTGTTTTTCAAAGGTCACATGCTACATCCATGTAATCATTTTTTGGGTATTACGTTTTGGTTGTGGATGTTTCATAATTATTTTTTAAAAGCACTATCGATGGGTTCCCAAAGCTCAATTTTATTCCCATCAGGGTCTAAAATCCAAGCAAACTTCCCATAATCAAACGTTTGTATATCGCCTACAATAGTAACACCTTCTGACCTAAGAATCGTTATCAAATCGTTAAGATTCTCTACCCTATAATTAATCATAAAAGGTTGTTTGCTTGGCTCAAAATAAGAGGTGTCTTCCTTAAAAGGAGACCACTGTGTAGAAGCGTCCTTACCGTTTTGATCGGTCCACCAAAAGGTACAGCCATACTCATCAACGGGCAATCCGAGGTGTTTGCCATACCATGCTTTTGTAGCTTTTGAATCTTTGGTTTTAAAAAAAATACCTCCGAGACCTGTGACACGTTTTTTCATCTGTTTAAAATTTTTTGATTTGAGATTCATAAATAGCAATCCATTCCTCTACAGAAAGTTTTGCTGCGAGTTGTCCTATAAGCGCATAAGGAATGGCATCCATTTTTTTGAAGCGAATACAGCTTTTTCCCATGTCTAGTTTTGCCGTAGTGTGCTTCGGATATTCTGTAACAAACCAATCGTAAATTTCTTTTTTGGCATACATACCCATGTGGTACACCGCAATAAAGTTTTTTTGTGATGCTAAGTTCATAAACGGTAATGGCAGCTTTGGATTGCAGTGATATCCATCGGGATAAATCGTAAATGGCACTACATAACCAAGCATCCCGTAGTTCATACATTCCTGAAATTTTGAATCTATATGATCCAAAATCGTTTGTCTTAATTTTTGAACCACATCTTTTCGATCCTCAGGCAATTGAGTCATGTATTCAGATGGTGTAAGGGCTTTGGAGTTCATAATTTAGAATGTTAGAGAACTCTAAAATTAATGAAAATAATCGACAATTTTATCAACGATCGTTTGTGCCAGTTTTTGATGACTTTCAACCGTCCAGCCAGCCACGTGAGGGGATACAATTACATTATCCGCTTTTAGCAAAAAATCCAAAGCGGGAGGAGGTGTGTCAGAAAATAAGGATTCAAATGAAGATTTTTCATATTCCAACACATCTAATCCTGCGCCTAAAATAGTCTTAGACTTAAGCGCTGCTACCAAGTCTGCGGTTACTATACAACTGCCTCGAGCTGTGTTGAGAAGCCAAAAGGCGTGTTTAAACTGACTGATGAAATTTGCATCGATCATTTGAAACGTCAACTCAGTATGTGGAACATGGAGACTTAATATTTGGGCTTTTTTTTGCAATGTTTTTAGAGAAACTTGTTGTGCATTTTCATCGCCAACATTGGATTTGATATCATAACAAAGCACCTCAACATCGAAACCTCGTAGTTTTTTTGCAAATGCTTTTCCCATATGCCCATAGCCAATAATACCAACGGTTTTGCCATCGAGTTCAAGTCCACGATTGGCCTCGCGTTGCCATGAACCTCCGCGTACGTCTCGATCTGCAGTATGCAGTTTATTAAACAAGGCTAACAACATCCCAAGGGCGTGTTCTCCCACGGCATTTTGGTTGCCTTCAGGAGCCGCTATGAGTTGAATTCCTTTGGCATGGGCGTAAGCGGTATCGATATTTTCCAGACCAGCACCAACCCGACCTATAAATTTAAGATTGGTAGCTTTGTCTAAAAAATTGGCATCAATGCGAAACCGACTTCTAATAATCAGTCCATCATAGGAATGAATTTTAGCTTCAATCACTTCTTTTGAGTTGGAATAATCTTCGTGATTTGAATGTCCTAATGCTGCTAATTGTTTAATTAATAGCGGATGATTGGAGTCAACATGTAAAATGTTCATCTTAAATGTTTAGGATAAGTTTAGCAATCGAGAAGTAAATCAATATTCCAAAAATATCATTACTTGTAGTGATAAAAGGACCTGTTGCAATGGCAGGGTCAATTCCTTTTTTGTGAAGAAATAACGGGATGAAGGTTCCTATAATTCCCGCAACAACAATCACAACAACTAAAGAGGATGATATTGCTAAGGCAGTGCGCACATCTTGTTTCCAAATCCACACAAAGACAAATAAAAACAAGGCTAAAATAATCCCATTTAAAGTGGCTAAAAACATTTCTTTTATAAGCCGGTTGTTGACACTTCCTCTTACCTCATCATTCGCCAAACCTTGAACAATAATTGCTGAAGATTGAACACCAACATTTCCTGCCATGGCGGCAATTAACGGGGTAAATAATAAGATCAAAGGGAAGTCATCAATGATGGTTTCAAATCCACCCATTATAATGGCGGCTCCTACGCCCCCCAAAAGGCCTAAAAATAACCAGGGCAATCGTGCACGGGTGAGTGCAAGAATGCTATCTTCTGCATCAACATCTTGTGTAATCCCCGCAGCAAGTTGGTAGTCTTTTTCTGCTTCTTCAATAATCACATCCACAATATCATCAATGGTAATACGCCCTAAAAGAACCTTATCATCGTTGACAACAGGAATGGCCTCCAAATCATATTTGGCCATTAATTTTGCGACTTCTTCAGCATCTTCATCCACGTGGACGGAGTCCACTTTTGGAATGTAAATAGCTTTTATTTTTGTTTCGTTATCGGCAATCAAAAGATCTTTTAGCGATAAACGTCCTATCAATTTTTCTTCTTTATTCACGACATAAATTGAATGTACGCGCTTGACATCTTTGGCTTGAGCTCTAATTTTTCGTAAACAGCCTGCAACGGTCCAAGTTTCATATACTTTAACAAGTTCTTTGGCCATTAATCCACCTGCAGTGTCCTCGGCATAGGATAACAGTTCTTGAATATCTGCAACCAATTCCTTGTCATCTATTTGAGCGATGACCTTTTGCTTTCGTTCTGGGGATAGATCGGCTAATACATCGGTTGCATCATCCGAATCGAGTTCTTGAATTTCTTCTGCGATTTCTTTTACAGATAGATTTTTCAATACTTTTTCGCGTACATCGTCTTCTAATTCCGCTAAAATATCAGAAGTTGTTTCGCTGTCCAAAAGTTTAATGACGTAGGTGGCTTGATCAAGGTTTAAGTCATCCAGAATTTCGGCAATATCCGCATAATGCACATCTTTTAATTGCTCCAAAACGGCCTTATCGTCCTTAGAATCTATGAACCCGTTAAGTTCCTCGATTAAGGTCTCGGTAATTTCAAAAGGGATATGTTCCTTAGTTTCTTCCAAAATTAAATTGGTTATTGATCCGTTTCTATTGCTGCTGTCAAATCTATAAACGCTTGCACACTCAGTTGTTCTGGGCGTTTGTCAAAGATAGTATTTGCTTTTAAATTATCCGATAAATTATAGGTTTTTAAACTATTTCTCAATGTTTTTCGACGTTGCTGAAATGCAGATTTTACGACTCTAAAAAATAATTTCTCATCACAAGGCAAAGAATAATCGGCTTTTCTAGTAAGTCGCAACACTCCAGACTCTACTTTTGGAGGTGGTATAAATACCGATGGAGGAACAGTAAATAAATAGTCTGCTTCGTAAAATGCTTGAACCAAAACTGATAATATGCCATATATTTTACTGCCTTTTGTTTCGCAAATACGCTGTGCCACTTCTTTTTGAAACATGCCCGCAAACTCAGGAATTTGGTCTCTATTCTCTAAAGCTTTAAACACAATTTGAGTTGAAATATTATAAGGAAAGTTTCCAATAATCGCAAAGGGACGTGTTCCAAATGCACTGCTAAAATCGTACTTCAATACATTTTCTTGAATGATTCTGGGGGCCAAATTCAAAAAATTTGCTTGTAGATATTCTACAGACTCTGGGTCAATTTCAATCACATAGGTTGTAATGGGTTTCTCTAAAATATACTTGGTCAAAACACCCATTCCAGGTCCAATTTCTAAAACATCGGCATACCCTTCCAGCGTCAAAGCATCGGCAATTTTCTTTGCAATCATTTCATCATTAAGAAAATGTTGTCCTAAGTATTTTTTTGGTTTTACGTTCATTTAGTGCGTACTTACCTTATATTCATCAATCCATTCCAATTCTGTTCTGAAGGCTAGCATTTTATCTCCAAACTTTTGCAGTCCTTCTGCTTGAATCTCGGCTGCATGCAGTTTGTGGTAAGATTCTAAGGCTTCTTTTGACTGGGCTAAATACTGAATTGAGTAGGTCAATCCTTCAATAGATTCTTCGACCAAAACTTTTGTAAAGGTGGCTTTTAAAAAGAGTCCTGTTGCCAGTACTTTTGGAATGTGTTGTTTGATCCATACCAACCATTCGTCATGAATACTATTTTCAATATTTAGGGTTACGTTGTAAATTATCATTGGTTCATCTAATTAATTGAATCTCCTCTTAATATGCGGTATTGTTTTCGAGCTTCTACAAAATGAATACTATCTTCGTGGTTAAAGATAATGGTTTCATAATTAAGTTTTGCTTTCTCTATTTGCAGGAGTTTTGTTCTGTATATTTCTGCTAGATAAAAATAGGCATCATCTACCAAAATATCATCTTTATAGTCCGTTATAATTCGTAAGTAATTCGCTTCTGCTTTTAAAAACTCCTTTTGAGACGCATATAATTGTGCTTGCAACAATAACGTTTGATCGATGATCGGATCTGTTTTGTGGTTTTTAAGAATGGTGTCTAAAACACTGAGGGCTTCTGTTGTTTTTTTTTGAATCTTCAATAATTCTGCTTTGGCGTATAACTTTAATGCGGTATGAAGCGAATCGCTCCCTTTGTGATCCGAAATCAAAAGTTGTAATTCCAAAGCATCGTTTGCAGTCAATTGAGAAGTGGAGGACTTTAGAACTTTGAGCTGTGTTTCTGCCCACTCAAAGTCGCCTTTGTAATAGCTTGTTTTAGCAGCTTTAAAACGGGCTTCTTGAGACAGTGTGCTATTTTTAACACGCATCTGAATCTGCGTGTAATAAATCAGTGCTTGATTGAACTTATTTTGAGTCACTAAAATATCGGCGAGTTTCATTTTTAGTTCTGAAGATGCCAAATCTGTTAAATTTGCTTTTAAAGCGGTTTTTAAAAACGCGATAGCTGCCTCAGCATTTTGATCATAATAGGCTAAAAACTGTGCATATGACAACTGCAACACCACCGTTTCAACACCTAACTTATAGGTTTCCAATAGGGCTTCATAACGCTTTTTTATCTCTTGATAACTACTAGGGTCAGACCGTTCTAATTGAAGCTCTAATCGACTGCAATTGGCCTGAATACGCAAACGTGTTTCTTTAGCATTTTGAATGATAAAGTCAAAAACAGAGAGAGTTGTGTCATAAGGCTGTGCTTCTTGTGCCAAAAGTGCCAAATTAATCAACCCTTGAAAAGATTCTGGGGTACGTCTATACACTGCCTTTTCTTGTATAAATGCTTTTTTAAAATCGTTTTGTTGCACATAAAGCCAACTTAACCACTGATTCCAAAGCGGGTTGGGTTTGATTTGTAATTTTTTTAATAATACATTTTTGAATAGCTGATTGTAGGGCTGATTGGCATCTTCAGATATATATTCAGAGAGCACACGCATGACTTGATTTATATAGGGAGGGTTTGTTTCGACATAGTCAAGATAATACTCCATCATTTTTTCGATATTTTGTTGGGTCGCATACAATCCCGCCAATTGGTAATAGAAAGCTGCATTGGGTTCTTTTTTCAAACCGATTTCATACGCCTGAATTGCATAATCGATCAATGAATGGATTTCAAAACGTTGTGCGACCGCATAGACATAATTGGATTGAATTTCAATACTTTGTATTGCTTTTTTATAATACAAATCCGCTTGTGTTAATTGATTTTGAAGTTGATAATTATAACCCAATTCTACCAAATATTGTGGATTTTTAAAGCGTTTCATTTGAGCTTCAATTTCTTTTTGAGCGGTTTTATACTGACTGAGTTGTTGATGGCATTCAATCACTTTAAGGAAATAATAGGAATTAGAACGTTGATTATTTCGTAGTTTTTGATACAAGGTTAATGCTTTTTCAAAGGCCCCTTCTTCAAAGTAATCTTTGGCCAATCCTGGATCGACCTGAGCCGAGGTAAGGAAGCAAAACATGCTAAAAAAAAGACAAACGATGGATTTCATCATGGTGTATTTGTAACTATTATAAATGCCCAGAAATCTTTCGAGACAATCACTAATCAATCATCGAAAAACCAGTGTATGGTACTAAAACCTCGGGGATTTGAATGCCTGCATCAGTCTGATAATTTTCTAATATCCCTGCTAACACTCGTGGCAATGCCAACGAGCTTCCGTTAAGTGTATGCGCAAGTTCTGATTTGCCTTCGCTATTTTTAAAACGTAATTTTAAGCGATTGGCTTGAAAGGTTTCAAAATTAGAGACCGAAGAAATTTCTAACCAACGCTCTTGAGCAGTTGAAAAGACTTCAAAATCATAGGTTAATGCAGATGTGAATCCTAAATCTCCTGAACAGAGTTTTAAGATCCGGTAAGGCAATTTAAGGTCGTCCAAAATTGACTTAACGTGTTCTACCATCCCATCAAGGGCTTCATAGGATTTGGACGGGTGTTCGACACGTAGAATTTCTACCTTATCAAATTGATGCAACCGATTCAACCCTCGAACGTGTGCGCCATAACTTCCTGCTTCTCTTCGAAAACAAGGCGTATAAGCGGTTAATGTTTTTGGGAGGTCGTTTTCTTGTAATAACACATCTCTAAAAATATTGGTTGCTGGCACTTCTGCTGTTGGGATCAAATATAAATCATCGTTAGTCACATGGTACATTTGACCTTCTTTGTCAGGCAATTGACCGGTTCCAAAACCCGAAGCTTCATTAACCAAATGTGGTACTTGAATTTCACTGTAACCAGCAGCGGTATTTTTATCTAGAAAATAATTAATTAATGCGCGTTGTAATCGAGCGCCTTTGCCTTTATAAACAGGAAAGCCTGCTCCCGTAATTTTATTCCCCAATTCAAAATCAATAATATCATATTTTTTGGCCAACTCCCAATGGGGCACTGCATTTTCAGAGAGGGTTGGAATGGTTCCTGCTCTAAAAACTTCTTCGTTATCCTCTTCAGTGGTTCCAACAGGAACTATTGAATTTGGAAGATTGGGTATTTTGTACAATAAGGTTTGGAGTGCTTCTGTTGCTACATTTAACTCCTCTGAAAGCACAGTTTTAGAGGCTTTTAGTTCCGCAGTTTTTTGTTTGAATTCATTGGCCTTTTGGGCTTGTCCAGATTTAAACAACTCCCCTATTTCTTTTGAAATAGCATTCAACTCCGAAGAAATCGTATCCACTTGTGTTTGGAGTCCTCTACGAGATTCGTCCAGTTTTATCACGGCATCAATGAGCGACTTGGCTTCGTTTGTGCGTTTGCTTAAACGTGCTAGGACTTCCGCTTGGTGCTCTCTTATGTAGGATACTTGTAACATAGCTCTTATTTTAAGAAGCAAATTTAATCAATTAGAATAAAACAAGAATTGGTTTTACGTCTAAATTGAGTTAGTTTTTTGTAAGCAGAGCTATTTTGGCAAAAGCAGCCTGTTGATCAAGCTCCAATTGTGATTTTAAACCCTCTAGCCCCGAAAACTTAATTTCATCTCTAATCCGATCTAAAAATTGAATCGTAAGAACCTCCCCATAAAGTGATTGATCAAAATCAAAAAAGAAGACTTCTACAGATAGTTCATTGGCATCACTAACAGTGGGATTGGTTCCAATGTTTAGCATTCCATACACCAATTTGTTGTTAATTATAGACTGCACCAGATAGACTCCATTTTTAGGAATGAGTTTATACGGTTCTTCTATTTTTAAATTGGCGGTCGGAAATTGAATGGTTTTCCCAAGACCTTTTCCTTTAACAACTGTTCCATTGATCATGAAATTATAGCCCAAAAAATCATTGGCTATTTTGATGGAACCTTCTCCTAACGCGGTTCTAATTTTGGTGGAACTCACTGCGACATCTCCTACTTCTTGTGCACTGATTTCGGTGACTTTAAATCCATAAAAGGCACCAAACTCTTTGAGATCTTTGATATTGGCGGTACGGTTTCTCCCAAAGTGATGGTCGTAGCCCACGATAATATGTTTTACATGTAACTTATTGACCAGCACATCGCGAACATACTCAAGGGAGCTTAATCTTGAAAAATCTTGTGTAAAGGCTTTGACAACTAAATGATCGACTCCTAAGTCCTGAATTAAATCTGCTTTCTCATCAATGGTATTGATGAGTTTTATGGAGGTATCTTTTTGAACCACCATTCGAGGGTGCGGAAAAAAGGTCAATACCAGCGCTTGAAGCTGTTCGGTTTGGGCAATATCTACAAGACGATTGATTATTTTTTGATGCCCCCTATGAACGCCATCAAATGTGCCTATGGTGACAACAGAGTCTTTTATTTGATCGTAATCGGCGGCAGATTTAATTTTCAATAGCTCGTTTTTGGAATTTGAAATATAAAGCACGAAGATAAAAAAAGGGATGCATTTTAAGAGCATTCACTTTTACTTTTTTTACTTATAAATTCTTTAAAGTGTTTCTAATGCCTGTTAATTATTGAAATCTATTTAACATAAAAAAGGAGCCGAATGGCTCCTTTTTTATGTTATAAATTGAATGGTTTATTTCTTAACAAACGGCAGAGACATCGAAGCGTTGTCTGTTGCTATTTTTATGAAATACATGCCTTTACTTAGGCTGGAAGTATTCACACTTAAATCGTTTGGTGTTACAACAGATTTCTGACGAACGACTTGACCTAACATATTATAAATCGTGTAGTTATCAGGCAAGTTGTTTGATGTCCCAAGCTTGATGTTAAGCACATTTGTAGTTGGATTTGGATAGAGCGTAATTTCACGGTCTAAAAAGTAACTCGCGGCTCCCAAAGTGGTTGTAGTCATGGAAACTGTTTCTTGAGAATTAAATTCTCCACCGTCTGCTATCACATTTGAATTACTGTCTGTTAATGTATAGTTTCCTATTCCATAACCACAACAAATACCATCACTTTCAGTATCATAAATCGTAAAAGAGTAACAGCCCCCTGCAGTGACATCAAAGGATTCATTAACTGTGATGTTATTTGCATATCCAGTTCCTGAGTACAAAATAGCATCATTGCCGTCTTTAAACTCCCAAGAGGTTTCTGACCCATAATCATCGGTCAGTAATGTAAGATTCACGGTGTTTGTATCAAAGAAGACTGCAAAGGCACTCGACATCGCTGTATTGTCCACTGTATTTTGATCTGCATTCCCATTTGGATTTAATAATTCCACTGTAAACGTATGACTTCCACCCGAAATATTTAGTGTAGGAAGCGTCACGGTTTCACTTGAACCCGAAAATAAAAAGCCACTCCATGACTGCGTGGTAGGCGTATCACTATCTATTTGATAACTGATTACTGCAGAAGATAAAGTAGTATTTCCATTGTTGGTAACAATTACTGTGGGCGTAAATGTTGTACCACATTCCTCAAGATTTAAACCGTCAAGTTCTATGCCTCCATCATAATCATAGGTAATTGCTGGCGCACAAACTGTGGAAGTACCGAGTTCCATTCGTCTTGGCGAATTTGCCAATACGGCTTGAATTCTTGTTTTTTGATCGGCTGTAAAAGTGTTCAGACAAGCATCGTTAGAGTAATCCATAAAATTTTCAACCATGTCAGCTCCCAAACCATCTGATGGACAACTGTCAACTGTTGGACATCCTCCATTAGAATTTGTAGCATCGGGTGTATCCGCACAATAGTCGTCATTTCCACAGGATCCCGTATCGCCCCAAATATGTCTTAATCCAAGCCAGTGTCCTACTTCATGTGTTAAGGTTCTTCCTAAGTTATAAGGACCTCCAGAACTTGGATTCGCAACAGAACCTACTGAAGAGGAAGTGACGACAACCCCATCAGTGTTTGCATTACCACCATTGGTGTTTAGACCAGGCAACCCTGAACTGGAAGGAAATTGTGCATAGCCTAAAAGACCACCTCCTAAATCAGCCAGCCAAATATTAAAATAGCGAGTTGGATCCCATTGTGTTTGGGGTTTTATAGAATTATCGAAATCTGACATTGAGAAAGGTCCATCACCAAAATCGGTGATTCTATTAATTCCTGGCTCAATGAGAGTTGATCCGATCTCATTTTGTGTTGCTAAACAAAACTGCACTTCCGTATCTGCAGCCACCGAATAGGGACTCCCTGCATTATTGCTGAAATCTATGTTTAATTGGTCATTTTGAGCTTGAATAACCGCCTCAGACAAATTATCAGATCCAAATCCATCTGTTATTACATGGTAAATCACTGGTAATGTCACCAGAATAGAAGTCCTATTAGATCTTTGCGCTTTAATCTCTTCGATTTTGGGCGCTAACCAAGATTCAAATTCTTCTTTAGTGGCTCTTTTTGGATCTACCGACTTAAGATATTGTTCGTACTCAACACTCCCACATCGAATCACATCTGATTCCTCAAGACTTTCAATATTGGCATCGGTAAGTTCCTGACCAAATAATGTTTGATTAACCGAGTTTGTTTGAGAAAAAGAAAGTGTAGTTGTAAAAAATAAAGCCATGAAAATAGCTTTCAAAGTAATTTTTTTCATTTTTAATTTAGTTAAATTGGTACTTGTAAAATTACAAAAAACAATTGATATAAATTAAAATAAAAAGTAGATAAACGATAATTGATGCCTTTACTCCCTGATTTTGACAGACTTACGGAGGGCTACGCTCAAAACCCTAGAAAGTTAGGTGCCGTTAAATGTATTCATTGTATTTTGAATCCCAGCCATCACATAGCTTTTGATAAATTCGCTGCAATGCTCTAAACGTTCTTTGAGTTTTTCGGTCTCATCATCCGTCCAATTTCCAAGTACATAATCTACTTGTTTTCCTTTTGCAAATTCATCACTGATGCCAAAACGGAGTCTGTTGTACTGCGATGTATTCAGCCTATCTTGTATATCTTTTAGGCCATTATGCCCACCTGCACTGCCTTTTGTTTTTAGGCGAAGGGTTCCAAATGGTAAATTTAAATCGTCTGTAATTATCAAAAGGTTTTCGAGTGGAATGGATTCTTTTTCTAACCAGTACTTAACGGCTTTGCCGCTTAGATTCATATAAGTATTTGGTTTTAAAAGCAAAAAGGTGCGCCCTTTAAATTTAAAGCTTGCCAAGTCTCCTAATTTTTTGGTTTCAAAAACAGCTGCATTTAGCTGCGCAAAATTCTCTACGACCTTAAAGCCGACGTTATGACGAGTGTTAACGTAGTCGGCACCATGATTTCCCAATCCAACAATCAAGTATTTTTTAGACATCTCTTCGGTGGTGTTATTGTTGCTTTTATTTTTAAATAACCAATGATACATATTCCGTAAAAATAAAAAAAGCATTCTGAATAACAGAATGCTTTTATAATAATGATTTTAAAAGATGGTTTAAGCATCTGCCGGAGCAGCACCTTCAGCCGGAGCAGCACCCTCCGCTGGAGCAGCACCCTCCGCACCTTCAGCTCCTTCTTCTTCTTCTTCTTCTTCAAAGTCGTCGATAGAAACTCTAGAACGTTTCACTTGACACACAACCGTGTTATCTGGGTGTAAAAACTTATAAGCATCGTTTGCTAATTGATTAACTGTAAGTTTATTTCCAATTTTGAGTGGCGTAATATCCGCTTCAATAAAATCGGGTAAGTTAACCGGTAGAGCTTTTACTCTCAATTTACGTTTGTTTCTTCGTAAAGATCCTCCATTAGCAACTCCTAACGATTTTCCTATGAGATGAACTGGAATGTCCATAGCAATTTCTTTATCGTCAAATAGTTGATAAAAGTCGATGTGTAAAATGCGGTCTGTTACAGGGTGAAATTGAATATCCTGTAGAACTGCATGAAACGATTCACTACCTAAAGCAATCACAACTGTATGTGCGTTTGGTGTGTATACTAGTTTAGAGAATGCCAATTCTTCTGCTGAGAAATGCACTGGCTTGTCTCCTCCGTATAATACGCAAGGCACCTGTCCAGCATTACGTAAGGCTTTAGTTGCTTTCTTGCCCACGCTTTCTCTTTTCGATCCGTTAATTGTAATTGATTTCATGTATTTATATTTATTGATTTTAATTGTTTTACATTATGAATTTAGAACTAATTGATTCGTTTTGATGCACTTTGGTCATCACATCGGCAAATAAATCCGCACAGCTTAAGACCCTAATTTTTGGGCTTTCTTGCGAAACCGGAATAGAATCTGTTACGATAAGTTCTTCTAATTTTGAATTTTCGAGGCGTTCGTAAGCATTTCCCGATAAAATAGGGTGGGTACAAATGGCTCTTACACTTAAGGCTCCACGTTCCATCAATAGATCGGCTGCTTTTGTTAAGGTACCAGCAGTGTCCACCATATCATCGACCAATACTACATTTTTTCCAGTTACATGACCAATCAATTCCATATGAGAAATTACATTGGCTTTAGCACGTTGCTTGTAACAAATAACCACATCACTTTCGAGAGCTTTTGAATAGGCGTAAGCACGTTTAGATCCTCCCATATCTGGGGAAGCTATGGTAAGATTGTCTAAGTTTAAACTCTTTAAGTAAGGTAAAAAGATGGTGGATGCAAACATGTGATCAACTGGTTTTTCAAAAAACCCTTGAATTTGATCGGCATGTAAGTCCATTGTTATGATACGAGTGGCACCCGCTGTTTCCAGCATTTTAGCCACTAATTTAGCAGCAATAGGGACTCTTGGTTTGTCTTTACGATCTTGTCGTGCCCATCCAAAGTACGGAATCACGGCTGTAATATGTCTAGCAGATGCACGTTTTGCAGCGTCTAGCATCAACAATAATTCCATTAAATTTTCTGGACCTGGATTGGTAGAACCGATTAAAAATACGCGTGTTCCACGAATCGATTCTTCAAAAGAAGGTTGAAATTCACCATCGCTGTAGGTCGATGTAATTACATTTCCCAGAGGGATTCCGTAAGAAGCCGCAATTTTTTTACCGAGTACCATGGAGTTGGTACATGTGAATATTTTTGGCTCTGGAATTACATTAGACATGATAGCGTTCTGTTTTTGAGTGCTTTAAACTGGTTTTTTTATCGAGGTGCAAATTTAGAAATTTATTTGAACTCTTAAAGGATAATAGCGACTAATTTTAATATGATTAAAGAAATAATTTTATAGTTTTGCAATCTACTTAAGCTCAAGTGGCGGAATTGGTAGACGCGCTGGATTCAAAATCCAGTGACTTCGGTCGTGTGGGTTCGATTCCCACCTTGAGTACATATTTAACCGCATATCCTTCTTAATAAAAGGTTTTGCGGTTCTTTTTTGTACGGTATTTGTACGGTAAACTTGAATAAGCCTTGATAAAACGCCAAAAATTCTAGCTAAAGGCCAAAAAACCATACCCCCCACTATTACTTTTAAAGTCGCTTTCTTTTTTAAGGGTTGGCTGTGAAATGTATATGTTATCAAATTGTTTGATAAATGCATTGAAAATTAAATGTATCAAATTTGTACTAAATTTATAAAAAAAAATATGTAAGTTTATAAAAATTAACCAAAGTGACGACATTTAGACCAACTGTATCTTTTTTCTTTTCAATATTTATTTGCTTCAGTCTATTTGGGTACACCCAATGTAAAAAAGAGATTATTGAGAATGAAAATTATTTTTACGAGGGCTGCATCAACTATGAAGGAAGTCCTGAGGGTGAAGGATTCTTGAAAGTTCAAAGTGATACCCAAATACAAGAATACACAGGAACATTTCAAAATGGCGATTTTCATTCTGGAAAACTACTTATTGTTTTTGACGATGGCAGTATCAAAGAATTGGGTTACAAAAATTATCCAAATGAGATTCTTAACTATGAATTGTATTCATGGCCAAATGGGGACAAAATATTGAGTACGTATGATTCTGGAATAAAAGTGAAAGAAGTAAGCACCTTTGGCCCTGGTGATCAAGAGGGTTTGGTTGTTGAAAGATTTTATTCTGACAATAACGTCACTGAAATAAGTAACATTAAAAACAACAGGGTTGCTGAAGATATAATTGGTGATGAGATATTTATTGATGTTCCGCTAATTGAAAGCAATAATCAGTTTAGAATTCCTGTAGGATTTATTACAAAAAAAGGTGATACTTTTACAGTTCCTATACAATTTGACACAGGAGCAACTCATTTTTTAATTGGTCATGAGCTGTATCAAGATTTAAAGGAAAAATGTGAAGTTACCGACATCAATGTAAAAGGTAGAATGAATGGTGTTGGATCTGAAATTAGAACAAAATATGTTCGAATTGAAAGTGTAAAAATTGGAGAATTTGTAGTCAAAAATGTAATTGCTATTGTCCCAATTGATAAAGACCAAAACGGAAATAACATAAACGACTTACTTATTGGTGTTGGCTTTTTAAAGAAATTTAAAGATGTTGAATGGTCATTAAATTATAATAAGATGAGATTTTACAAGTAACATATGAAAAAAATAGTAGTCATATTATTTGCCTTTTTTGTTAACTCAATTTTTGCTCAGGAGACTGAAAAGAGGTTAGCCCTTGTTATTGGTAATGCTAATTATGATAAAGGAGAATTGAAAAACCCTGTTAATGACGCAAGACTAATTGCATCTACACTTGACTCTCTGGATTTTGATGTTATTCTTAAAGAAAATCTTGAAACACAAACTGATTTTAAGAGAGCCATTCTTGAATTTGGCAAAAAAAGGCCAAGCTATAATGTGGCATTTGTATACTATGCTGGTCATGGTGTTCAAATAAATGATGAAAACTACTTACTTCCAACTAGAGAAGAATTTTCATCTGAAAATGAAGTTGAAATCTTAGGAGTCAGTGTTCAAGATGTTATGAAGTTTCTGAAATCACAAACAAATGAAGTTAATATTCTTGTTCTTGATGCATGTCGGGACAACCCTTTTGAATCAAATTGGAATACAACACGGTCATTAAAAAGTAAGGGGTTGGCAAAAATACCTCCCCCTACTGGATCTCTAATTGCATTCTCAACAGACTCAGGCCAAACAGCACCTGATGGGGATGGAGAAAATAGTGTGTATACCGTCAGTCTAGCTAAAAACATGTTGCTTGAAGACACCTCCATTGATCAAGTATTTAGAAATGTAAGAGCTGAAGTATTAACAGAAACAGATGGAAACCAAAGGCCTGTTGAAGCTACTCAATTAACTGGACAAACGTTTTACTTAAATCCAACGAAAGTAAGTGAATTACTTAAAGATATTCAAGATTTATTGGATGAAGAAAAATACGACGAAGCAAGATCGTTAATAGAACCAATCTATTCAAAAAATTCTTACAATATTGAAGTTTTGAAGTTAAGATTTTTAATATTTAAAGAAACTAGTAAAAATAGCAGAGCCCTTGACGATATTAATAGGTTGATAGAAATTAGACCTAATTCTTCGCTAGGATATAGAAATAGAGCTGCTTTGTACGCAGAAAAATTAGATGACTATGAGAAGGCTGAAGCTGACTACACTAAGGCTATTGAGCTAGAGCCTGAAAATGATAAAAATTATTATTCAAGAGGTAAATTTTATTCGGATTACTTGGAAGACTATGATAAAGCTATAAAGGACTTATCAAAAGCTATTGAGCTTAACCCTGAAGACCCCTACAACTATTTTTATAGGGGGCTTGCTTATTATGACAATCAACAATACAATAATGCCATAACAGATTACCTAAAAGTAATAGAAATCAATAATGAAATCGTGAGTGAACAACACATTAATTTAAATATTGCTATAAATTACAGGGAAATAGGCGATTACAATAAAGCACTTTCGTACTACAACAAGGAAATTGAGCTTAAGGAAGACGCTCTTTCTTATTCAGAACGTGCTATTTTCTATTACTCATTTGTCAAAGACGTTGTTAAAGCTGGTAATGACTTCAAAAAAGCATTATCGATTTCACCAGATGTCAATAATATTATTTTAAAATACATGAATTTCCTTAAAAATGAAAGAAAATATGATGATGCACTTAAGCTGATAAAAGAAAACAAGGAAATAGATAAGAAAGATCCTCAGCCAGATTTTGTTGCTGCATTAATTTATTTTGAATTAGATAAACCTCACCAAGCGGTTAAATACCTTGGTATTTGTTTAGAAAAAATAAAAAAATATTCAAGTGACGGTTACTGGATTTCTGATATAAATGATAATGAAATTGACTTATCCAAACCCTTTGTTATGATGGGTAACTTCTTCAAAGGTAAGGATGATGAAATGATGTGTGATTATTACTCAGATGGGTTAAATTACACCAAAGATGAAAAAATCAAAAATGAAATTAATACTTTAATTGCTGATAACTGTAATGATATAACAGAACTAAACCAAAAAAATTAAAAAATGAAAAAAATTCTATTTTTATTACTACTAGCCTCAACACAAGCATTTAGCCAGGGATTGATCTTATCGAGTCCTGAAGAAAAATCTGCATTTCCAAAGTTGCCTGCTGACAAACTTGGATTTGCCGACATACTACCTTTTTCGCATAGTCTGGAAAAATATGTTCCTCCTGTTTTGAATCAAGAGGGTGGGACTTGTGTAGGTTTTGCTTCTTTTTATTATGCACTGTCTACGATGTACAATATTGAGTTTGATATAACTGATCCAAGTGAAAAGTATGTACATTCTTTTGATCCTTATTTCATCTATTCAATTTACTTCAATGATAAAGATGATTGTGATGGTGGTCTTCCTTTTGATGCAGCTTTTGAAAAACTTGGCAAAATTGGAGCTAAAAAACTATTTTATCCCCCATTCACTGGATGCGAATCGACTTGGACTACGACTGAACTGAAAAACACTTTGGGCTATACAAAACCCTATAGCATTGAAACTTGGTATTATTTAGATAAGGAAAATATTTCAGATCAAAGGCTATTAGAAATCCTAAAAGGAACACTTTATGAAAATACACCAATAATCACTGGCTTTAAGTTTGTAGAATCCATGTTCTCATACAATTCGGAGAACTTGTTAGGGGTAAAAACGGATGGGTTGTGGGATCCTCGTTCTTACGAAAGTGAAGATGGTGGTCACGCACTTTGCGTTGTAGGTTACAATGATTACAAGTACGGAGGTGCATTTAGAATAGTAAATAGTTGGGGAAGTGATTATGGAGATAACGGTTACATGTGGGTAAAATATGAAGATTTTATAGAATTTGTTGAGCTTATCTTCGTGTTAGAACTTAACAAAAATATACAGGAATTACCGCCTACTGAGATAGTTTCAGACAACTACAAGAGATTCAACTACAAAAATAACTCCAACACTTACAGCTCATATGAGGGTCAGCATCTCTACAATGGAGTTAATGGCTATGGAATATGGAGTGATAAGGAACAGAACTCTTTCTACATTGGTGAATTTAAAGACGCTGATATGACTGGATTCTTTTTAGTGGTTGATGACGATGGTATATTCTCTGCTAACGCAGTGAATGGAAATCTTCAGGATTTTGAAAAGCTCGGTTTTGCAGGGGATGATGATGAAGTTATGGAAACACAATTAGAGGCAAAGAGGTATTTTCAAAAATTGGGAGATAAATTATCTATTAGAAAGTCAAACTCAAGTAGACGAAGTACAGTAAAAGCTAAAAAGTGATAAGAATTTTAATCCTATTACTATTTACATCACTAGCTTATGCTCAAGAAATTGATCATAGATATGCTGGTGAACCATACTATCCTGAGCAATTTTTAAGTAAACATGACAGCCTTAAGTGGCCCATTGTTTTTGATATCTCCATTGATGTCAAAGACATTAAGGGACTTGAGGAGAATAATAATGAGTTTTTCAGTAAGCTTGTGGTTAGTTCTTTTTCAAAGTATTCCAAAGAGTTTATTTCATCAGCAGGAGACACCATAAACCTGCTTCCTGGTGAGTTTTTTGGGCTATACACTAAAGAAAATAGCTTAAGCGCAAATAGAAATGTAGAGCCAAATTATTATGAGAAAAAGGATTACGGGTATCTTTTTTATGATGATTTTAAATTAAAAAGCGTCTCACTTGTTGAAGGACCTTTTGATCATAACTGGGATTTGAGTGAGTTCCCTTTTGACACCCAAAAGCTAAAGTTCAAGTTCATAACTAAAGTTGACACATCGATTATAAGACTCAGACCAAGCCATAAATTCAAAAGTACCTTTAGTAAGTCCATGGAAAATCTCCGAGAGGGTTTCAACATCGAATCGGTCGATTACAACTATTCCTACAATACTGATGAGAGTGACTTAATCATGACATCTCCAGGAGTTACAAGAGGGCTTGTAACAGAAACACTTGAGGTCATATTAAACCTTGATAGACAAGGATCTTGGGTTTTTCTAAAACTATTCCTTGGGGGAATTTTGTCATTCCTAATATCGTGCATGATTTTCTTAATACCGAAGTACAAGGAGCTTGAATCTAAGGTAACACTTGGAGTCGGAGCAATCTTTGGTGGTATTGGGAACCGCTACTTTGTTGATTCAAGCCTAGAAAGCGTACAGATCTTTACGAAAGCAGATGCAGTTAGTAACTTAATAATATTCATGATTATATTTAACATCCTCATCATGATACTTCAAAATAGCAAGTATAACTTTTTTCCCTTTTTTCAGTCAAAGTGGAATACCCTAATATATTCAGTTTACAGTTTCTTCATATTACTGTTAGCAATATTAGTGTGGTAGTTAATTGCTTTTGTAAACAAGATAAGAACCCTTGGTAGTATGAATGAGTTGTTTTTTTTCTTGAACATCTAAAACTTCTTCAGTTAGTATGGATTTATTCAGCTTTATTATATAAATGTTTTTTAATTCAAATACATCAAATTTACCCATAGTTAAGAATTTAAGGTCTGTGTTTTTAATATTTTCAAAATCTGCAAAGTAAAAATCTTCAAAAGGTAGCCCAATCTTACTCAGGATATCATCATTTATTATCACATCAACTTGAGGGCTTGTTGTATTAAGCTTACTTACATTACTACCAGATTTAGCAGCCTTTCTAACTTTCTTTATTGGTTTATCATTAATGATCATATTAACGACTTCAAGATCCACAGCGAACTCTTTTGTTAGATCTGAAAGTTCAGCAATAAAATCATCCCTAGTTTTTTTATCTTCAAGAAGTAAAAATTCAGCTACTACTTGGTTTTGTATGGCGGGTTGATATTTTGAATCTAGGCTTTTAGCTCTTTTAAATTGTTTTAATGCAAACTCTATCATGTCTTTCGAATTATAAGTTAAGTTACCAGACCTGGTAGTCTTAACCTCCACCCTCGATTTCTGATCCAAGCTTACAGGAAAAACTAGCCCATTTATTGGTTCTTCAGAAATTGATACCCCGTAAAGTAAATAAGATAAGCCTAGGTTATTATAAATTTCTCTTGAGTTAAATTGTTTTAAAATAAATTCATAGCAGTACTTAGCAAGTTCATACTCCTTACCGAGCAATAAAACATTACCTATCTCATATAACAATGCAAGGTTTGATGCATTATTAATTTTTGAGTCTATTATCTCTAACCTTTCACTAAACGAAGGATACCCCGAAATTTCATCAGGCAAGCCGTAGGCCTTATAAACAGCCTCCAATGTTTCCTTGGCATGAGCTAGGGTGTTGTAGCCTGATACCATCCCATAAAAACCAGCGTAAAGGTCTGCCTGACTCTCAGAGAGTTTCCTTTGCTTTTTGGAATACATCGGACTGTTTTCTTCAATATAATTACCAAGATCTGAATATCCGAGACCTGTATTAGCCATCCAAGAATGACTCAAATAGTGATGAGCCATTTCATGACCCAGAATATAAGCCATCTTATCATCAAAATTTTCTTGACCACAAAAAAGATTTATAACCTTTCTTTCAACGGTTATGGTAAAATCACCCATTGTTGCAACTGACCTTTCATCGTCTGAGAATTCCAAGGATGGTGGATATATGCTGTTATTTCCTATACCTTCGACTAAATCATTAAAGATCTCTTCTACTCTATCTTCACAATTTTGAGAATGGCCTAAACTAGATAGAAGAACTAGTATTACTAATAAATGTTTCATTTTATATAATTCTGTGTTAGTACAAAAGGAGCCCAATAAAGAGGCTCTGGATAGTTCTGTTTAATTTTCAGCTTAGTATTTCTAAGTGACAAGTTAATGTTTTTTGTTTTTAAAAGGTCAGTATAAAACTCAGTCATGAAAAGTTGTGTGATCTCATCGTCTACTGGCCAAAGTGTAGAGATTATATTCTTAGCCCCTGCCCTTAAAAATGAATTAGCTAGATTCTCTCCTCCAAAAAAGGTTTTTGTACCGTAGCCTGTCTCGCATGCACTCAAGACAACTAGTTTCGCTTTGGTAAAGTTTTTTAAAATGATCTCACTACCGAAAATAATTCCATCCTCACGTCTAATTTTCTTGAAATCGTTTTGGATGACTTCCTTTGAACCAGAGGCTAGTAATCCCCAATTAAATCTATCCGTAGACTCACCGTCAATATAAAACCCATGTGTTGCAAGATGTATTATATCAGACTTTGAATTCTCATATAAAGCCTGCTCAGTTGATTCATACAGGTTTGTTGTTACTGTTGATATACCATTTTTAGTTAAAACATCATTCAATTTATTTATCTCAACCTCAGTAAACGGCAGCGGATTCAAACCAGACCTAATACTAGACACACTTCCCGTTTCTTCTAGATTATAGGTGAAATCAGGATTGCCAAATAAGAATGCTGAGCTGATGGAAATACTGTTATCCATACTCAGGGCTGACTCTGGCCTCTCAACATAGTTAATTTTATAATCCTCGAAAACAAATCGATTTGTTGTTGGATTGCGAAGGGCTTCAAAATTAACGTTACTCAATAACCCATAGTTCTTTATAAATATTTCATTAATATCACTTGGCAACTTATCTGCTATAGGCTTGAAAAATACATCGTATGAGTATGAGTCTTCAAGTTTATTTTTTATACGATTTGTGTAATAGCCAACCAGCTTATCAATTTTTGATTGTTCCAGTTTAACGAGCTCTATTTTATCCTTGGTGATTATGTATGCGATATATTTATCAAATGCAACAGATGAAAACCTGATGTAAGCTTGGTTTGAGCCGAGCTTTTGCTGGAAATCGCTAATATTAGTCAAGGTAGATATATCGCTGGAATTTACTTTTATTCGCTGTTGAAATACATCAAATTGAGTAATTATAGCATTTAAAGTCTCATAGTTAGTTTCGGTAAATCTTTTATTTAGTAAATCAAAATATGTGTTTGTTTCTCTATCATTCAAACTTAGAATTCTGGTATTGTAAACATCTACATTATCTAATAAAAACTTGAAGTTTGCTAATTTAATCAATTGGTCGGTATTGAAAATATTTTCATAAATATCTCTTTCAAGGTAATACAAATCATTTGCTGCTTTGGTCATGAACTTAATTTGACTTTCATAACTAAGATCATTCATTATTTCAATATCAAGAATCGCCTCATTGAACTCAGCTATTCTGTTGTCAACAAACTCTTTGGTTACTACTCCGCTCAATGCTGTTTTCCACTTATTATAAAATTCGTCTTGTGGTTTGTTGTACTTTTGATACATATACTCAAGCTTTGATAAAAGCTCAACATTGGTATATTTATTTTGTGAAAATTGACTTGAGAATTTTGTTTTCATCAATTCAAATTCACCCCAGTATGGGGTCTCCTTTTCCATGACCAACATTTTATCAATGATTTTTTCAGATTCTTCATGATTATTTTCATAAAATAATTGCCTCCTCTGCATATCAAGCATTTGTCTTTTTAAACCAATAAAGGTATCCTCATCCATTGTTGGACTGTTTTTTATTGCTTCAGACAACATGTTCTCTAGTTCTCTATATCTATTAATATAACTCTCCAAACTTAACCTTGATTGTTTTAAGTCAAATCTCAAATTTAAGTCGAATATTTCGAATAAAAGTACATTATCACTGATTAGATCTAGGTATGAGAAGCCTCTATTCACCCAGTGATAATTATTAGCTCTGGCATCCAAAAAGAAGTTCAATGCTCTCTTGTAATTCCTTATGTACTTAAAGAAATATCCAGCAGATTTTTGGAATTCATACTTGTTTTGATCAACTTCATTTGCAAAATACTTGTCGTACTGCTCCAAAAGATAATTTGATATTTTTACCAACCCATTTTTAAATTGATATGCAATATACAAGTCTAAAACAGTTCCTATACTAAATTTAAAATCTGGAGTTTCAATGTTTTGCAGAAAGAAATTACAGTATGCTTCAGCATTTTTTTTACTTGGCTCTAGATCGAACTTTGTTCCCATTATGCTTAAATATAAAACGTTAAATTCATTTCGATCTATAAGTTTTTCGTTAAATAGTTTATCAACAATTAGCTTTTTTGAATCTATATTCTCATTTGTTGAAATTCTAATCCTAAGTCCAATATCTTCTAAATTATACGAATCATTTAAATTAGATAGTATAAATTCTCTAGTTTCATTAAACTTAAACTGAAACTCTTCATTAATCATACTTTTGATACTTAACTCTAACTCCCAAAAAAGTGTCAATGCTGTAACAGCACTTTCGTACGTACTTGATTTCTTATATTTTTCAAATATTTTGATCATCTCTTCATCTACTTCATCCTCCGACATTCCAGTGTAAATTCCCGACGTGAGTCTAGATTTTATCATATTTATAACATTATATGGGGTCACATTATTTGACTCCTTGTCAACAATTAAAGAATAAATTATTTCAGATAATTCAAAATCAAGCTTAACTAAGTCCACGTCAGAATCCATGTAGCTGTCACTGTTTTCATAGAAAGTTATTAGATCTGATAGTATAGATTTTTGTGAAGACAAATTACCGTATTTTTTAAAAAATTCATACTGAAAATTAAAAAGTGATTCGAAAAAACTCTCGTCTAAACTTTCATTTTTATCTTCTTTTAAAATGAAGTTGTTGAAAGACAGAGCTGATTTAGTGGTTACAAGATAAATATCTCTTATTGAGGAGTCATCAAAGATATGTTCACTTTTCATCAATAAATTACTATGGTTGATTAGATTTGTCACTGAAAAATTCGAGAAATCTTGAATGTAACATTCATTAATCAGAAAATCAAGTATTGAGAGATGCCTGTACTTTGTGGTCTTTCGGAAATAATTCTCATTTATAAAGTCGATTTCATTATTGGCAGAATCCTCGCTTCTGAATTGATACAAAAGATCTCTTAAATCGTATAAATCGGGTAAGGTTTTTAAATTTATTGAATAATCAAAGGTTTTTTTTAAACAATGAAACCTAATGTCTTCGCTGAAATCTTTAGAAAAAGCAATCTTATAATAGCTTTTAAATAAATTTGTATCTGTTATTGCAATCAGGTTACTGTTTTCCTCATATATTTTAATTGCTTCGTATAAATCCTCTTTTTTATATGATTCATCGCTGGCTGCCCTAATTATATCCCTAACAAAATAAGCGTTGAATAAATTAACTTTACTTAGATAGTGACTTAGATTTTTATTTTCTTTAGAGACAGTAACGCTTAAGTCTAAATAATCTTTAACTTTCTGATACAGGTGTTTTCTGTAGCCAAACTCGAATGCATAAGCAGTCAAAAAGTATGGCAAATAGTCTTGTAAGCCAATTTTGATAAGATAATCAAGGTTTTTAGAAAAGAACTCTTCAGTAGTTTGATTATTTTTATCAAATTTTGCAGTAACTAAATTAAATAAAGAAAATCTAATTGAGTCTGTTCTAGTTTGCCTAGGCAACTTACTTTTATCTATCTTAATTAGTGATGCTTTAACATCATCGTACCTGTAAGAGTTAAATTGTGTGAACAGAGAATCTAAATCCGCAGTCTGACAATGCAGTAAATTGAAGAAGAAAAAAAACGGTAAGATGTACTTCATTTGATTAATATTCGTATATTAAAGGTACATTTTTTATGGGAATTATTAAAGGTTTTTTATGTTCAAGCTGTGGTTTTGAAAAAAGCTACTACCTTGGCGTTGGATTCAGAGGTGGTAGAGATAAGATTCTCTATTCATGTACTGATTGTAATAAACTTACTGCATCGTTTTTGGATAGTCCAAATTGTAACAGATGTAAATGTAAAAGACTTGAAGTAGTAAAAGATGATTACATTAAATACACATGCCCACAATGTAATTGTAAGTCCCTACAAAATCATATTTGTGGATCTTGGGATTAGGGCTATATTTGAAATATAATTTATAAAATGACAATAAAAGAATATATAGAAATAGTAAGCAGAAGACTTCAATCTGGAATATCAAGAGAACATTCATATAGAGGAGATTTAGAAACTCTAATTAGAGAATTAGTAAGCGGAATTGAAATAACAAATGAACCTGCAAATGTAACTGATTGCGGAAACCCAGATTATGTAATTACAAAAGGGAAAATTCCTGTTGGTTACATTGAGGCAAAAGATATTGGAAAAGACCTAAACAGTAAATCTTACAAAGAACAATTTGGTCGTTACAAAAAAGCACTCGACAATCTAATTATCACAGATTACATATGGTTTCAATTCTTTCAAAACGGAGAATTAGTACACGAAATAAAAATTGGAGAAATTGAAAACAATTCTGTTAAACCAATTCCTGAAAACTTCTCAAAATTTGAGAACTTAATAAAAGACTTTTCTACTCACATAGGGCAAACCATCAAATCCTCAAAAAAATTGGCGGAAATGATGGCTGGTAAATCACGTTTATTACAAGACATTCTAGAACGAGCAATTACTTCTGATGAAGAAACGCAAGAAAATACGTCTTTAAAAGGTCAATACGATACTTTCAAACAGATATTAATTCACGATTTAAAACCTAAAGGTTTTGCAGATATTTACGCTCAAACTTTGGCTTATGGAATGTTTGCAGCTCGTTTGCACGACCCAACTTTAGACGATTTTAGCCGACAAGAAGCAGCGGAATTAATTCCAAAATCAAATCCGTTTTTACGTAAACTTTTTGGTTACATCGCAGGCCCAGACATTGACGAAAGAATTGTAACCGTAGTCGATAACCTTGCAGAAGTTTTTAGAGCCACAAATGTGGAACAGCTTTTAAAGAATTTTGGAAAAAGTACACAAACACAAGACCCAATAATTCACTTTTACGAAACGTTTCTTGCAGAATACGACCCAAAATTGCGTAAATCAAGAGGAGTTTGGTACACGCCAGAACCTGTAGTGAATTTTATAGTGCGTGGAGTTGATGAAATTTTAAAAACCGATTTTAATTTACCACAAGGTTTAGCAGACACAACAAAAACAACAATTAAACTCGATACACAAACGCAAGATAAACGCTCTTCTACTGGCTACAAACAAATTGAAAAAGAAGTACACAAAGTACAAATACTTGACCCAGCAACAGGAACAGGAACATTTTTAGCAGAAGTTGTAAAATTCATTTACAACAAAAATTTCAAGTCGATGAAAGGTGCTTGGAGTGGTTATGTAGAAGAACATTTGATACCAAGATTAAACGGTTTTGAACTATTGATGGCATCTTATGCAATGGCTCATTTAAAGTTAGATATGTTGCTAACTGAAACTGGCTACAAATCGACAAAAAATGAGCGTTTAAATGTGTATTTAACCAATAGTTTAGAAGAACACCACAAAGACACAGGAACTCTATTTTCTAATTGGTTAAGTAGCGAAGCTAATGAAGCCAACCATATAAAAAGAGATACACCTGTAATGTGCATAATTGGAAATCCGCCTTATGCAGTAAGTAGTGCAAACAAAGGCGAATGGATAATGAAATTAATGGATGATTACAAAAAAGAACCTGGTGGAAAAATAAAGTTAAAAGAAAGAAACTCTAAAACTGTAAATGATGATTACGTCAAATTTCTACGTTATGGTCAACATTATATTGAAAAAAATGGAAGTGGTGTTTTAGCTTATATAAATCCTCACGGTTTTTTGGATAGTGCCACTTTTAGAGGAATGCGATGGAATTTGTTAAACACTTATGATAAAATATATACTATAGATTTACACGGTAACAGCAAAAAGAAAGAAGTTTGTCCTGATGGTTCACCAGACCAAAATGTCTTTGACATAATGCAAGGTGTTGCAATTACATTTTTCGTCAAAACCGGACAAAAAAAGAATAACGAATTAGGCAAAGTATTTCACTACGATTTATATGGAAAGCGAGAGTTCAAATACGATTATCTGAATAGAAATAGTCTTAAATCTGTTGACTTTACAGAAATAATTAATAGAAAACCTAATTATTTTATGCTTCCTAAAAACTTTGAGGGTAAAGAACAATACGACAAAGGTTTTCAAATTTCAGAGTTATTTAATTTAAACACGAGTGGTGTAAAAACACATCGTGATGCTTTTGTTGTAGATTACAGCAAAAAAGAATTAGAAAATAGAATAAGTAATTTCTTTGATGACGAAATAACGAATGAAACAATCTTAAATAAATATACATTAAAAGCAAAACCTGAATGGTTAAACAATAAGAGAAAAGGCTACTTTAATCAATCCAATATAAAAAAAATAAACTATCGTCCTTTCGATGTAAGATGGATATATTATTCGCCTGATTTGGTGGACAGAGGAAGAGAAAGAGTTTTCAATTCAACAATATCTGAGGAGAATATTGGTCTTTTGACTTGTAGACAGCAAAGTTCATTTGACTTTCAACACGCATTTATTTCAAAGGAATTGGCGGATATGTGTAGTGTTTCTCTTCAAACGAAAGAAACTGGGTACTATTTCCCACTTTACGAATACTCAGAAAATAACGGACAACAAACTATTGAAACTTCATCAGTTAGAAAACCAAATCTAAAAAGAGAAATCGTAGATGAAATTTCCAAGATAATCGGTTTATCTTTTACCAACGAAAAAGAAGATAAAAATAACACTTTTGCACCAATAGACCTATTAGATTACATCTATGCAGTTTTACACTCACCAACTTACAGAGAGAAATACAAAGAGTTTTTAAAAATAGATTTCCCAAGAGCTCCCTATCCTAAAGACAAAGAAACATTTTGGAAATTAGTAAAATTAGGTAAAGAAGTACGTGAAATTCATTTGTTAGAAAGTAACAAAGTTGAGGATTATATTACAAGTTATGAAATGGCAGAAAATGCAGAAAACGACCATAATATAATTACTACAAAAATTGGAAAAAAAGATTGGGAAATTATAGACACCGAAAAGCAACTTGGAAGAATTTGGATAAACGAAAGCAAATATTTTGACAACATTCCTGTAATTACTTGGGAGTTTTATATTGGAGGTTATCAACCTGCTCAAAAATGGCTAAAAGACAGAAAGGAAAGAGAATTAAACTATGAAGATATTTTACATTATCAGAAAATTATAGTTGCGCTAACTGAAACAGATAGAATAATGAAAGAGATTGATAAAATAGAAATTGAATAAAGTAAATTAAAATGAATTTAAAGAAAATAATATATACTGAACTTAACTCAAAACAAAAAGAGAATTACAACTTTCACAAAGTAGCATCTGCATTGGCGGATTATGGATACAATTCGATGAGACTAAATGATGATTGGCAAGGCGCAGATTTCATTGCTGTTAAAGGAGATAATATGCTTAAAATTCAACTTAAAGGTAGGTTTACAATTGACAAAAAATATATTGGAAAGGATCTTTTTATTTCATTCTTGGAAGAAGGTAAGGTTAAAATTTACAATCACGATGATGCATTGAAATTAATACCTCAAAATGTAAAAATCTCTAAATCTTGGAGTGAAGTTGGAAGTTACAGTTGGGGAAAAACACCTAAATACTTTAATGAAATAATAGTGATTTTATAAATACTAACAGAAAAAGCAGAAAAAAAGCGTAGAGGCTATAAGCCTTGCATCATTCACAGGGTTTTTTAGCTCTCCTTTATCATAATTAGCGTTTCCAATAACAAGTGCTAATCTTTTTTCTTTTTCTTGGCTGAAAAGGAAAAATGGAAGCAATAAAAAAACAGACAAAAGTTTTTTCATGTTTTAAATTTATTAAAACCCACAGTTTTCAGAAATTAATTTTTTTATTTCATCTAACTTTTCATTAATATATCCATCTTTCACATAAATACCCGAAGACCACAACTCATCATTATCAAAATTTTGATATTTAGAAATAGTTTTTAAAGCATCATTTAAATCTTGACATTCTAAAATATTTATATTTAACTCATTATATAGTTTAGATCTTTGTAAATAGAGGTTAAATAAATAATCTTGCACTCCTAATTCACTATAAACCCCATAATCACCTTCCTCCAACTTAAAAATTGCTACACTCATGTATGTTATTGCTTTTATATAATCATTAAATGATTTATAATAATTTGATAAATGATAATAAGGCTCAGGATCATTAAAATCTAATGAGATAAGCTTCTGACATAATTCAATAATTCCATCTAATTTATTTAGAGCAAAACTACTATAAATTATCCCATAATAAGGGCTTGGTTCGTCAGGCTTGATATCATTTGCCATCTTATATAACACTAATGCCTCTTCTTGCCTGTTCAGTTCTCTAGCTAAAAAATCTGCTTTTTGCATATACATAAATCCATTTTCAGGATCTATTTCAATAGCTTTAGAATAAGCATCTATAGCTAATTCATTTTGCAATAAATACATGTGCATATTAGCTTTTTGTCTATATAGCTCAGAATCATTAGGAAAAATCAATAAAGCTTTATTTATTTCTTCAATACCTTCCTCGTATAAGTTTTCAGAATACAAGCTAGAAATTTTTGCTATGCGATTTGTAAGACTATAAGGATCTAGCTTAATTGACATATCTTGATCTTGTTTCCATAAATCTCTTTTACCAAGATCCCAATATATCCATGATCTAACTCGAAAAGCTCGTGCATATGTGTTGTCAATATCTATTGCTGAATTTACATATGATAGTGCTTTATCTAATTGTTTTAATTCACTATAAATATTAGCTGATATTACTAAAGCTCTAATGTTAGATG
>ENA-OQVM01001044-OQVM01001044.1-marine-metagenome-genome-assembly--contig:-NODE-1044-length-38909-cov-6.682066_pt1 | contig 38909 bp, 37 predicted proteins | sample MGYA00237776_ERZ505498 | MGnify/ENA primary metagenome ERZ505498 (study PRJEB26159, sample SAMN06265151) | marine metagenome | isolation source: Helgoland LTER site | place: Germany:Helgoland, sampling...
GAAGGGGGTGTATTACGTCGAACGGGACATACCGAAGCTGCAATCGATTTTGCACGTTTAGCTGGAATGAAGCCAGCAGGTGTGATTGTAGAAATCATGAATGAAGACGGAACCATGGCTCGTCTTCCTCAATTGTTGGAAGTTGCCGAAAAATTCAACTTAAGGTTGGTATCAATCGAAGATCTCGTTTCTTATCGTATGCAGCACGATAGCCTTATCCTTAAACGTGCAGATACAGAAATCCAAACGCGTTTTGGAGAGTTCCGACTACGTGCTTACCAACAAACTACCAACAGTCAGGTACATGTAGCCCTCACAAAAGGAAGCTGGGATGAAAATGATGCGGTGCTTACCCGAATCAATTCTTCGCAGATAAGCAATGATATTTTGAGTATGTTATCGGGTTCAAACGACGGGAAAAATTATTTGCAATCCTATTTAGATGATATTTTTGGTTTAATCAATACCGAAGGAAAAGGAGCCGTACTTTTCATTAATCAATCCCAACAATCTGAAAATTTACTCGCTCGAATTAAAGAACTGACTGAACTACAACTTCAGGGAGAGATGCACAAAGTTCCTCCAATGAAGATGGATTACAAGGATTTTGGAATTGGAGCTCAGATACTGCATGATTTACGAATCAGCAAACTCAAAGTAATCAGTAACTCTTCTCAAGGCCCACGAGTGGGTATTACAGGCTATGGATTGGAGATCAAGGAGTATGTAAAGTATTAGTTTAAAAGAACCAGAGTTTTATTGACATTAGGCTCACCATAACGACCATGGCGATCTTGATAACACCCTCTCCTTTGTCTACAGACCACCGACTGGACCACCAAGCACCTAGGGACGTTCCAATGGCCAATACAAGACCAGTTGTACAATCTACAGTACCGTTATATGCAAAAAGTGCTAAAGCTCCACAGGTGTAAATAAAAACCAAAGAAACCTTGGTCGCATTGGTTTTAATAAGCGACAAACGATTGACATTATTCAAAAAAAGAATGATGACAAAACCAATACCAGCATTGATAAACCCACCATAGATTCCAATAAAAAAGAATCCGACAATAGCATAAAACAAATACCTACCTGTTAAACGTTCAGGAAGTTTCAAGGAACTAACCTTAGGCTTGAATACAATGATTGCAACCACAATGATCATAATGACTGCTAATACTTTATTGAAGGTTTCCCCTTTGATATCAACTGCAATTTGAGCCCCGATTAGAGAACCCATTAAGGCAGAAATACCTAAGTATATATTAAATGGAAAATTGGAAACACCTTTTGAACGATATCCAGCTGTTCCAATCAAAGCTTGGAATGCAATTCCAATTCGATTCGTTGCATTGGCAACATTAGGCGGAAGTCCCATGAAAATAAGAACAGGAAGTGTCAATAAAGAGCCCCCACCAGCCAAAGTATTGATCACACCAGCCATCATTCCAACAAGAATTAGAAGCCCATATTGAAGTAAATCATTCATAGTCAAGTTTTAAATGAAGATATCCATTTTAGTATAAAAAAAAGATCAATTTATCGAATTAAAAAATTTTATTAGTTAGAAAAGGAATGTATATTTGCAACCGCATAGGAGAAATGGCAGAGTGGTCGAATGCGGCAGTCTTGAAAACTGTTGAGGGTCACACCTCCGGGGGTTCGAATCCCTCTTTCTCCGCAAATATACCCCGAGAGCTCAATGTTTTCGGGGTTTTGTTTTTTTGGTGGTCGGTCAGGTGGTCGGCATCTCCTTTTTTAGCCTTAAAATATGTGACTGATCCGAGCGATTTGAACATGTTCTGGATGATGCAGGAATCCCTCAATTGCTTTGATGGATCGAGGAAATCACTTAGTATTCCAAAACAACTCAGATTTGTTTTATTATATTGCTATGTAATTGAACCAAAAGTCGATTACTAAAAAATGCATATTAAAATGAAAAAAACTATTCTTAGCTGTATTTCTTTACTACTCATATATTCTTGTAGCACCAATGAAGTAAAACCACGAATTGCCATCGCGGGACTTGCAATTGAATCGAGTACCTTTTCCCCTGCTTTTACAAATGAAGAAGATTTTAAAGCACGCATTGGGGATGATGTTTTTTCATTTTATCCCTTCCTACAAAAAGATTCTATCAATAGAAATCGTGCTCAATGGATTCCTACCCTGAGAGCTCATGCCCTACCTGGGGGAATAGTAACCAAAGAAGCTTACGAATCTTTAGTGCAAAAAACACTAAACAAGTTAGAAGAAAATTTACCTTATGATGGACTTTTTTTTGATATTCATGGCGCCATGAGTGTGGTCGGTCTTGATGATCCAGAAGGGGACTTTATAAAAAGAATTCGAGACGTTATTGGTTACGAAACCCTGATTTCAACCTCAATGGACCTGCATGGAAATGTGTCGTATGCTTTAGCGAAAGAAACCGATCTAATAACCTGCTACAGAATGGCCCCTCATGAGGATGCCATAGCATCCAAAAAAAGAGCAGTCGATAACTTACTTGAGAGGCTAGAAAGTGGCAAAGGAAAACCCCTTTACAAAGCAAGAATAGAGGTTCCAATACTATTACCAGGCGAAAAAACCAGCACTAGAATAGAACCAGGAAAAAGTCTTTACGCTAAAGTAGAACCCACTTCAAAAGTTGAGGGTGTTGTTGACGCAGCCATATGGGTAGGTTATGCATGGGCAGATGAACCTAGGAATCACGGTGTAGTTGTTGTAACAGGTGATGATAAAGAGGCTGTTAATAAATCTGCAGAATACCTAGCCAATAGCTTCTGGGAAGCAAGAGATCTGTTTGAATTTGTTGCGCCTGTTGGAAGTTTAGATGAAAGCTTAGAACTGGCTATAAACAGCGGCACAAAACCCTATATAATCAGTGATACGGGAGATAATCCTACAGCAGGTGGAGCTGGAGATGTAACATGGACACTAAATGAGTTGTTACAAAGAGATGAATTTAAAAATCCTGACGGTCCCTCTGTAATTTACGCTTCAATACCCGGGCCAAATTTAATTGAAAATGCAGCAAATCTAAAGGTAGGTTCCTCTGTTGAAGGATTTGTTGGAGCTGCCGTAGATGATCGCTATGCTAGCCCTATAAAATTAAAAGGAATTATTCAATCCATCAAAAACGGGGATCAATATGCAGAGACTGAGATCGTTGTTAAAACGGGAAGTATTTCAGTAATTGTAACCAAAAAAAGAAAGCCTTATCATCATGAAAAAGACTTTACTGAGTTGGATTTAAACCCGCATGAAACTGACATTGTAATTGTAAAAATCGGATACTTAGTGCCTGAACTATACGATATGAATAAGGGTTGGATTATGGCATTAACACCGGGTGGGGTTGATCAAGACTTAAATAGGCTGGGATATAAAAGAATCAAGAGACCGATGTTCCCCTTAGATGAATTCAATGAAAAGCCTGATTTAAGCGCGCAACTTGTTCCTGTATCCAAATGATTTTAAACCTTGCTACAAATCGAGCAACCGTTTAATTAATCAAAACTCCCTCTACTCGATTACTTTATTTCAAAAAAATTAATTCTATAAAAAATAAAAAACGCCTCTTAATCAGAGGCGTTTTTCATACGTAGTAGCGGTATCGTTATAAAAACAAAACCTTTATTTTGAACTAGAAAGTTTAATTTACGCTTCCTTGAAATTCAATTAGTTCGAGTAAAACTCTGTATCTAAATCCATTGGGATCATACTCCGACATCTTAGATTTTGATACAATCGTCTGATCGTAATCCATAGGAGATAAAGCATTCATCGCACTTGCAAGTGTAGTATAATGATCATAGGTCAAAACACTAGATTCGTTCATTCCCTGAGGATATACTCTTGCAAAAATTCCCCAACCAGCAAAACCATTTTTACCCAGATTCTTTTTAAAATGAGGCTTCCATAATTTTATGTTCTCCTCGACAAATCCATTTAAATCTTTAGGTTTTGAATAGTTCCAAACTGCATACTTAAACTCTTGTAAAGGCAATTCGTCTATAAGCTTATAACGTTGTACCATCAATGTTTTAGAAATTTCATCTGTTCCAACAGTGCTAGGATCAACACCCAGTACTTTTCCGGCATTTGCCCATATAGATTTTGAATTTGAAAGTTGTTCAAAATCCTTGAAGACTAAAACAAATGCGTGTGTGGGCATTGTTGGGTCATCAACAATACCAGCATCTGCAACTCTAAAAAAGGCCGTTGCAAGTAGATTACCATCGTTAATTGCTGCTTGCTTTACCTTAGACCAATATTCATTTTCTTTATATTCAAATTCTGCAATTTTGTCAGAATCTACATGTCTGTAGTGAACTTCGATAACGTTTTGCCCCATAACAACAGTGGACATAAATAATAGTGCATACTTAAATAATAGTTTCATAGTTTTTTAAATTAATTATAATATTTAAATATATAATTTATACTTGCTAAAAACAAGTAAGATTGTTAGCAATTGAATTTGCATGAAGTAAAATCATACTCCAGTGAGTCAACAGCGTGTTTATAAACAAAAAAAAGAGCCATTCGATTGAAAGGCTCTTTGATAAAATAAAATCTACTAAATAATAGCTAAAAGGCGCGATGTTCACCTTTTAGAAACTCGTTAGCTTCTTCTTCTATAAATTCAGATGTTTCTTTATTGTAATTGAGGGTCTTGTTTGGGAAACGTCCTGCAATTACTCCCAAAAGAATGGTTTCTGTTAATCTAGATGCATATTCAAAGGGCGCAGAGCAAGAAGACTTACCAAGACATGAATCTACAAATTCGTGATAATGCTTGGGCGATTCACTAGCATAATCTCGAATCGGTTCTCCAAGAGTGTTTTCAGGATCATAGGCAGCAATATCATAGGTTTTATATGATTCTTCTTCTATAAGCTTAGGAAGTTCCATAAAGTGGGGTAAAAGCAAACGCTTACCGTTTTCTCCTATAAACATTGCACCTTGGCCAGGAAGTTTTTCTCCATCAGGAAGTACTAGTTCATCCGTAACAACAGGTCCGTCTACACCATCATACCATAACCATTCAAAACTATCCGTTGTATGGGCAGTTCCATCAAAAGTATAACGAACGATGTTGCGTTCAGGATATCCAAAACCATTAAAAGGACGGCACTCGTTTGTGATTGTATTTGGAACATCTAGTTCAAGAGCATTGTAGGGAGTATCAAAAATGTGGACTCCCATATCGCCTAGGGTAGCACAACCATAATCCATTAATTTTCTCCAATTACCCGGATGGTAGTATTCGTCTTTGTAAGGGCGTTCTTTAGAAGTACCCAACCAAAGATTCCAATCAAGATTTTCAGGAACTGGATCACTACCTTCTGGAGCAGGACCATCATATCCCCAATTTTTATTTGACCAAGCGATTACTTTGCTGACTTTTCCGATGATCCCTCCTTGAATTAGATAAGTTGCTAGTTTATAGTCGTAAAATGAGTGTACTTGAATTCCCATCTGGGTTACAAGATTTTTTTCATTGGCAACTCTCCGCATTTCTCTCGATTCAGAAACGAAATGTGTCAATGGCTTTTGACAATAAACAGATTTGTTTTTCTCCATAGCAAGTAAGGAAGCAGGAGCGTGTGTATGATCTGGTGTGGATACTATCACTGCATCAATTTGATCTGAAATCTGATCAAACATTGCACGATAATCTTTAAAGATTTGGACTTTTGGGAACATCTCGTTGGCAGCCTTTAGCGCATTGCTATCAACATCACAAAGTGCTGTAACAACTACATTTGCATGAGATGCAATCGCTTTTAAATCTTCGAGTCCCATATTGGAGACACCAATATGTGCCGTACGTAGTATTGATTCTGGGTTTTCACATGACCAAGTAGATAGTGGGAGTACTGTGGCTCCAAGGGCGAGTGATGCTGTTTTAATAAAATCTCTTTTCTTCATTTTACAACTGTTTTATTTTAATGTTTTTAAACCATAGGGATGCGGAGTGATCCTGAAAACCTATGAATCCTTTTTTATGAATACCATAATCCGAAGCAAGCTGCCATTTTCCGTTATTCTTTTTTGCATTCCACTCTTCAGACCACGGAACAAAACTTAAAAGTAATTGACCATTGAGCCAGTGTTCAACCCGATTAGGAGTAAAAACAATTCTACTATTATTCCATTCTCCAGCGGGATTGAGGTTTTTTTTGGTTGGATCTGCAACATACATTGCATAATCAGCTCCTGTAGCTTGCAATGGATGTAAATCCTGTGGATTTTCTGTTATGCCTATACTTTTATTGTATTCAGTAATGTCATGAAAATCTGTATAATGATCATCATCAATCAACTGGTATTCAGGTGCTACTTCTGGAATACCATCATAACCTTCAGCAATGTGATAAAAAATACCACTATTCCCACCTGGAGGGATTTTCCATTCTACATAGAGTTCAAAATTTTCAAATTCTTGAGCTCCATAAATAATATCCCTACTTTTCTTATAATCGTATTCTTCTTCAGAAACCATCACACTCGTAAAGGTCATTACACTATCAACAATAGCCCATCCCTGAGGTAGACTTTCTCCGTTGTAAGCCCTCCATCCATCGAGGGTACTTCCATCAAAAAGCGATATCCATTCTGAAGCAATATTTTGCTTTTTGGTTTTGTTTTCTTTGCACCCTGTAACCATAAAAAAAATTGTGCATACAAGTAAAAGCTGCTTCATTTTATAATTCTTTTAATTTTATATTTCTCCATTTTACTTTAATTCCGCCTCCAGAATGAATTTGAAGAGCAATACCTCCTTTTCCATTTCCAATCTTCTCGTCGAGAATCTCAACCATTTCATGGCCGTTTAAATAGGTAGTTACCTTATTGCCGTTGGCAATTATTTTCATTCTATTCCACGATCCCATTTTCAAATACTGATCTTTCGCAGGATCTGGTTTTATCAACCAACCTCTTCCATATGACTCATAAATTCCTCCTGTATGAAGGTTTGGAGGAGCAACTTCAACTTGCCATCCGTTGACTATAGTTCCCGATACTGTGGAACGAAAAAACACCCCACTATTACCGTCTGCTTCTTGTTTAAATTCGAGTTCTAATTCAAAATCATCATAGTGTTCTTTCGTCGATAGATAGCCGTATTCTGCATCAGGACCACTTTCACAAATTAACTCCCCCTTTTCTACATACCACTTTTCAGTACCGTTGATTTCCCAACCATCAAGGTTTTGTCCATTAAATAAATCAATCTGTGCCTGAACGGGTACTGATAAATTCAAAATTACAATAAGAGCGAAAATTTTTTTCATTGATATTTTTTTTAAAAATTATTTTTTATTATTCAAAAACGTTGGCAATACACGTTCCAAAAAAAAACAAAAGGACTACCAACAGAATTAACAATTTGTATTAAGTCTATGGTAAATATAACAAACATCACAATAACACCATTACACGTTTACGAATTCCTTACTTAACAATACATTTCTAATCAAAAAACGAATTAACGACTCCACATGTTTCGTTTTGCAATCAGATCAATTAAGCACCCAGTAAAGGTTAACATCTGTTTATAGTATTGGCTCAAGAGGCAAAAAATAAAAATTATACGATTTTAAGATTCAATACAATAATCTGCTGTAAATTTAAATTCTTGAAAGATTCCTATAAAACCATAGAAAACGCATCAGAAGAAACACTGTTTAAAGATAGAAACAGTAAGTTTTTTGGTTATGCTTTTCCTGTTTTAAATGAAGATGATGTTAAAAATGCTTTAGAGCACTTGAAGAAAAAACATCATACTGCACGTCACTTTTGTTATGCCTGGCAATTGGGAACCGAAACCCTTCGTTTCAGAGCTAACGACGATGGAGAGCCTAATAATTCTGCAGGCATGCCAATTTATGGGCAAATTCAAGCATTTGACGTCACGAATATATTAGTAGTATCCGTTCGATACTTTGGCGGCACTAAACTAGGTGTTGGAGGATTGATACAAGCTTATAAAAATTCAGCTCAAATAACTTTAGAAGCATCACAAATCGAACTAAAAACAATTGACATTGTATATCAGCTAAACTTTGATTACGATTTAATGAATAAAGTGATGCGCATCCTAAAGGAAAAAAATATAACAATCGTGCATCAGAAACTAGAATTAGAATGCGAGTATCACATAGCCGTTAGAAAAAAAGAAGCAACACTAGTTTTTGAGGTTTTTGATAATTTGTATAAGTTGAAAATTAAAGAAATAGGCTAGTGTCTGTAATTTTGTTATTCCACGGATATGCTTTTTTTGGGTCTATTGTTAAATAACCTGATAGTCTCCTTCAATTTCTTTTTTCGATTTTTATTTAAATACAACCCAATACCAGTTCCAAGAACACCGATACCTGCTGCGGTCCAATTGGGAGTTCCCCCACCCGTCCAACGACCCAATTCATAACCCATAACAGAGGCACTGGGAATAGCTACTAGAAGGGCAAGATGGCTTTTTCGCTGTGTTTTACGGTAGGAAATCCAAGATGCCTTCTGGGTCTTGAGAAGCTTCCGTAATTCCGTATTCGATAGCGGTTGTTCATCAAACATAAAAGTTTCTTGATTCCCCTGTTCCCGATATTCGAGTGATTGCGCATGTATTAGAAAACAAAAAAAGAGGCTAAAGTACAGGATCAGATATTTCATAGAATTGATTTAGAGCAATTTAAAGTTACAAAAACTCTTTTTAAATACAAAAAATTGAATCTTTTTGTAGACATATAGCGTGTGTATATGCTTAAAAGAAACTCCAATAGGTTTTTTAAAAGCGTCTAATTTAAATCTCCAAAAAATTGATCCTTTTATGAATTATACCCTATATTAAACTCTATTCAAAAATTCGTTTCACTTGAATCATTAATTTTTATCCTTTTACGCTATGCATACAGAAGAAATTATAAATAAAGTCGAGTCTCCAAAGAAGCACCTCCATATTGTGTTGTTGGTCATGCTGATATTCTTTGTCATTTCCTTGGTCACCAACATCCTCAATTCAATCCTAGTAGACGTTAAAGAAAGTTTTGATTTGCGTCTAGCGATGACTGGTCTCTTACCTTTTTCATTTTTCATAGCATATGGCGTCATGTCAATCCCTGCTGGTTTTTTATCGGAACGGTTTGGGAATAAAGCTTTACTGAGTTTTTCTTTTTTACTCATGACACTTGCCTCCCTTGGTTTTGTCTTAATACCCACCCATATAGTCTTTAGTTTTACCCTCTTTGTGTTGGGTAGTTGTATGGCTATTTTGCAGGTCATCATAAACCCCATGCTTCGTGCAGCGGGTGGAGAAGAGCATTTTGCATTCAACTCGGTTGCAGCACAGCTTGTTTTTGGAGGAGCTTCTTTTGCTAGCCCCTATTTATACCAGTATTTGATCGAAGATCATGCTGCTGAAAATTGGGCCACTACCCTTCGCAGTTTTGTGCCTGCTCATATTCCATGGGCTACATTGTACATTGTTTTTGCGGCAGTTTCCTTCATCTTGGTTCTTGTGGTAGCATTCACAAAATATCCTGCTTATGAAAAAGCAGCGGATGAAAAAGCGGGGGATTCAAGTTCGTATTGGGAATTATTGAAAAACAAATACACCCTGTTATACTTCCTCGGTATCTTTTGTTATGTTGGTGTTGAACAAGGAATCGGAAATTGGATTTCTCAGTTCTTACAAGAATACCACATGTTAGACGCTCAAACGGTTGGTGCCAATACGGTTGCCTATTTCTGGGCAATGCTCACCTTTGGTTGCCTTTTGGGTCTTGCTTTATTGAAAGTAATGGACAGTCGAAAATTGCTCATTGGTGCTACGCTAACTACAATGGTTTGTTTGTTTTTTGCACTCTTAGGTACTGCTTCCATAGCCTTAATCGCGTTCCCCATGATTGGATTTAGTATTTCTGTAATGTGGTCTATTATTTTTTCCTTGGGTCTAAACTCAATCAAAACACATCACGGATCCTTATCAGGGATTTTATGTACCGGAATTGCGGGGGGAGCCATTCTCCCTTTTATTGTTGGAATAATCGGAGAAATTACTTCTCTAAAAACAGCTTTATTTTTCCTACTCATTCCGCTAGCTTTTATCTTGTCTATCGGGTTTTGGGCAAAACCCTTAGTTACCAACAAAATAATAGGGTCAAATAATGAACGTAAATGATAGAATACATAGGCATTGATCTCGGAGGAACAAATTTTAAAGCAGGCCGTGTTTCTCAAGGAGTGATTCATACGGAAGCATCAAATCCGGTGCATCGAAACTGTACAGAGTCAGAGCTTTTTACAAGCCTTTTTGCTACAGTAGATGCCGTAATAACTAAGAATACAACCGCAATTGGAGTTGGGGTTCCTGGAATTGTAGATCCCGTTGCTGGTGTTATTTATGATCTTATGAACCTTCCGGTTTGGAAAGAAGTCGCACTTAAAAAAATTCTAGAGGATCGCTATGCTGTACCTGTTTTTTTAAACAATGATGCCAATTGTTTTGCTAAGGGAGAGCACATCTATGGTGCCGGAAAAACCTTTACTAGTTTTGTTGGACTCTCCATCGGCACAGGCTTGGGGATGGGCGTAATACTTCAAAACAAACTGCATAACGGCTTACTTTGCGGAGCTGGTGAAATAGGAATGGTCACCTACAAAGACAGCATTATAGAACACTATGCAAGTAGTCTATTCTTTGAAAAGAAATTCAATACTAGTGCAAAAGAAATGAGCATCTTGGCTACTCAAGGAGATGCTACCGCCCAACAAGCATATCATGAATTTGGTGTTCACCTAGGAAACGCCATTAACAACATCAACTATATGATTGCACCAGAAGCAATTGTACTCGGTGGATCGATTAGTAAGGCTGCCCCTCTATTCCAAAACTCGATGAATGAAACACTAAAAACATTTGCTTTCCCGAAACAAACGGAGCATTTAGTAATTGCAATTTCACAAGTAAAAGGAATTGCAATTTTAGGAGCTGCTGCTCTTTGTGTAGAATAGAAGTTGCCTTCTTATAAACTAGAGGCTCTCAGAATCGATATAGCACTCCGCATTTGGATGATTCCACAAAAACGAGGCGGGTAGCTGAGAAGTGATTTGTTGAGTCAATAACTGCGCTATAGTAGCCTCTTTCCCTACTCCAGAAACCAATAAGATTATTTTCTTAGACCGAAGAATATCCTTCATTCCCAATGTTAGACCGTATTGAGGTTTGTGTGTCATTGTTTTGGTCATGCTGTGCTGCATAGAAGTTTCGGTTAACGGGCCGATGTGGCATGTATTTGATAAAGTAGCAGCAGGTTCATTAAAGCCCAAATGACCGTTTTTACCCAATCCTAAAACACAAACATCAAGTGGTTCGCGAACGTCAAGCTCCTTTTGAACGCGCATACATTCCGCTTCTGGTGTAACTGCGTCATTTTTAAAAGATAGATATCGGTCTTCAGTAATGTTTAAAGGAAGTACAATTTTATTTTGAATATAATATTCACAAGAATTTGGATCATCTGCAGATACCCCTAACCATTCATCTAATTTCACAACCTGCATTGCACTATAAAGCTCGGACTGCTCATGGTAGCTTGCTACCATCTTTTCATAAAGTCTAGTTGGTGAATGACCTGTGGCTACACAAATCGATGTTTTGGAACTGATTTTTAAATCTGCATAAATCGAGTCAAAAGCAGCTTGACTCATTTCTTCATAATCAGGGCAATATTGAATTTTCATTAAACAGATTTTGGGTTTTCCAAAATCAACAAAGCTTCTAATGCCTTGCGTATAGGCTCAGGTATAGAAACAGATTTTTGCTCCTTTCTATTAACAAAAACGTGAACAAAACTTCCGTAAGCAGATGCTTGGGTTTCTCCTTCTTTAAATACAGCCAAACCATAAGTCACTGAACTATTTCCAATTTTATTTACTCGAAATCCAATCGCTATTACATCGGGAAAAGCAATTGGAGTAAGGTAATTACACTGTGAATTGACTACAAACCCAACAATGGGTGCATTGTGGATATCAAGTCCAGCATCGTTAATTAAATAGTGGTTTACTGCCGTATCGAAATAAGAATAATAGGTAACATTATTGATATGCCCATACACATCATTATCCATCCATCGAGTGGATATATTGTAAAAGCGTTTGTAATCGGTTTTGTTAATCGGTTTCTTGTCCGTCATAAGCAACTGCTGAAATTGATTTCCTAAAGTTAACTTCTTTTTAAGAATTGCAAAACGGGTTCAAATGAAACAACTGTTTTTGCGCGAATACGAAGTGATCAAATAACTCATAAAAGTTAATCTAAGTAGGTGAATTTTATTCGTTTATTAAACCCATTTCAAGCTTAAAGTAAAAATGTAATTTAAATAAACATTTAGTTTAAGGTGAATTAATTAAATTTTAATTAAATTAACCCTTTAAAAAAATTATGGCTGATAAATATATTGATATCGACACGCTAAAGTATTTACTTTATGACGTGCACCAACTAGAAGAGTTATTTAAAATTGAACGTTTTGAAGATCATGATAAAGAATCGATCGATCTCTTTTTAGAATCGAATAAAGACTTTGCCGATAAAGAGTTGTTTCCATACATCAAAGAGATGGACGAAAACCCAGCTCATTATAAAGATGGAAAAGTTTATGTTCATAATCAAGTAAAAACCATGATGCATAAGGGAGGAGAACTCGGTGTTATCTCAGCATCTTTTGATTATGACGATGGTGGAATGCAAATTCCATTATTGGCACACACTGCTGCATACTTTATTTTAGATGCTGCTAATAATCATTTGCCAGGTTATGCTGGTTTGACCCAAGGTGCTGCGGAATTGATCATCCACTTTGCAAACAAAGAATTGAATGAAGCCTATGTTCCTAATATGCTATCAGGACAATGGGGCGGTACCATGTGCTTGTCAGAACCACAAGCCGGAAGTTCGTTATCGGATATTGTGACTAAGGCAAAGCCAACTTCTGAAGGCTACTATAATATAAGTGGACAAAAGATTTTCATTTCTGGAGGTGACAATCAATTTACTGATAACATTGTTCATTTGGTACTTGCCCGTGTTGAAGGTGCGCCAAAAGGAACAAAAGGGATTTCTCTATTTGTTGTTCCAAAAAACAGACCCGATTCATCTGGAGCTTTGACCCCTAATGATGTTACAACTGTTGCTGATTTTCAGAAACTAGGACAACGTGGATACTGTACAACTCACCTTGGATTTGGAGATGCTGAAGATTGTAGAGGATGGCTTGTAGGTAACGAGAATCAAGGTTTAAATTATATGTTTTTAATGATGAATGCTGCAAGAATTGCAGTTGGCCGAGGTGCTTCTGCAATTGCATCAGCAGCCTATTATGCATCATTACAATATGCCAACGAACGACCACAGGGAAGAAAATTATCTAGTGACGGAAAGAAAAATCCAGATGAAAATCAAAGCTTAATTATCGAACATCCCGATGTTAGACGCATGCTTTTATTACAAAAAGCAGTAGTTGAGGGCTCCATGAGCCTTGTACTGCGTGCAGCTAAATATTACGACCTAGAAGTTACTGCGGCATCCCCAGAAGAAAAAAGTAAATACAACACCCTGCTCGAAATGATAATTCCAGTAGTGAAGACTTACCCATCAGAAGCAGGAAGTTATGCCGTTAACAATGGCTTACAAGTATTAGGTGGTTACGGTTTTTGTGCAGACTTCATTTTACAGCAATACTATAGAGACATCCGAATTTCTGCTATATACGAAGGAACTACCGGAATTCAATCCCAAGATTTATTGGGTCGTAAAATTACAATGGGCAATGGCTCTGGGCTAGCATTGTTGTCTGCTGAAATTTTAGAAACAATTGAAGCTTCAAAAAAACACGAGACATTACAACCCTATGCAGCTATTTTAAGTGAAAAATTAGAACTTACTCAAAAGATCCTTCAGAAACTTATGCCACACGCTATGAAAGGTGATTTTGAACGTTACTTGGCAGATGCAAGTATTTTTATGGAATTCTTTAGTCTTATTATCATTGGGTGGACTTGGCTAGAAATAGCTACCAAAGCTCAGGACAACCTGAATGATGTTGATGCTCCTTTATCTGATGAGTTTTATATCGGAAAAATAGAAACTCTGAAATATTTCTATAGCTATGAGCTTCCTAAGACATTAGGACATGCAGCAATTTTAATGGACCCAACAACAGTTACAATTAAAAAAGAAAAAGAAGAATACATTAATTAAAGCCCAAAAGTTTTAATTAGACAATCAAATAACAAAGAACTACATCGAGCAATATTAACTTTATGTAGTTTTTTTTCTTTGAAATCTGAAAAAATAATCAATCTTTGCTTTAAACTAACACTAAGACATATATGAAAGAGCTTTTGAAATTTGATTTTAAACATATTCGTGGGGATTTATTCGGTGGACTAACTGCCGGAATTGTTGCTTTACCTCTTGCTCTTGCCTTTGGAGTTAGTTCAGGATTAGGACCTAGTGCTGGACTATACGGAGCTATTTTCTTGAGTTTTTTCGCTGCATTTCTAGGAGGTACTTCCACTCAGATTTCTGGGCCAACAGCTCCAATGACCGCTGTAAGTATGGTTTTTATTGCAGAGATCATTTCTAATTTCGATGGAAATGTGGAAAAAGCACTCCCAACAATACTTTCCGTTTTCTTTTTAGCGGGTCTATTTCAAGTCGCAATTGGTATTTTAGGTATAGGGAAATACATTCGTTACATTCCCTATCCAGTAGTTTCTGGTTTTATGACGGCTATTGGTGTTATAATTTTGGTTACACAAATCCCGCCTTCTTTTGGATATTATCCCAAGGAAGATGTAAACTACGTTTCGCAGTTCAAGCCTCAAGCGGAAGAAATTATCTTAGAAAATATTTTAAAGGATGAAATGAAAGAGGGTATCCTCGTTCTTGAAGATTTCAAAACTACCATTGATCGAGCAGAAAAAATAACAGAACAAGATATTCTTACTGAAGCTAAAACATTGGCTGGAAAGAACGCATCGGGTGTTATTGGCACCATAAAGTCAATACCAAAAATACTACGTGATATCAATTATTTAGAAGTGGCTTTAGCGTTTTTCACGATTTTTATTATTTTCGGATTTAAACGCATCACAACTAAAGTACCAAGTACACTCGTAGCGCTTTTCGTAGTATCGGGTGTTGCAATAGGTTTCGGTTTAGATTACCGTCCCATTGCTGCAATCCCATCTGGATTGCCACTACCCAATTTATCGCTTTTCGGGAGTCTTGGATTTGGCACCTTAAGCAGCTATATCTTTACAGCAATTACCCTAGCATTTCTTGGAGCTATCGATTCATTGTTAACTTCAGTTGTATCGGATAATATGACCAAAACGGTGCACAAACCGAACAAGGAACTTATTGGACAGGGAATTGGAAATAGTATTGGAGCTATATTCGGGGGTTTACCCGGAGCCGGAGCTACGATAAGAACAGTAGTGAATATCAATGCTGGAGGTAAGACAAGGCTTTCAGGAATGATTTCGGGACTCTTTTTATTGGTTATTTTATTGGCATTAGGTCCCATTGCCTCACAAATACCGGCAGCGGTTCTAGCTGGAATCTTAATTACAGTAGGAATTGGTGTTATGGATTACAAAGGACTCAAAGCAATACCAGCAATGCCTCGTGATGAAGTTCTTATACTAATTGTTGTTCTAATTCTTTCTACGGTTTGGAACTTAGTATTTGCAGTAGGAATTGGTTTGGTTATCGCTTCTCTAATGTTCATGAAAAAAATTGGAGATTTAACCAGTGAAAGCTTGAATATTGTTGCACTCAAAAAAGAGGAATCATGGGAAGATGAAAAAGACTTACCAAAAAACATGAAACAAGAAGTGTTTATAAAACACATCAATGGACCTTTATTCTTCGGCTCAACTTCAAAGTTTACTGAAACTGCGAAACAAATACCAGAAAGCTCAACAACGCTGGTCATCCGACTCGATAAAGTTCCCTATATCGATCAATCGGGCTTATATGCATTAGAATCTGTGATATTGGATTTACGCCAACAAGATAAAAATGTACTATTGGTTGGAGCTGCTAAACAGCCAAAGTACATGATGGAACGTATCGATATTATTCCAGACCTAATTTCTAATGATCAAATATTTGAAGACTTTGATCAATGTTTAGATTGGCTTAAAAAAAGTAAGTAATAAAATAGAGTTTGGTTCGCTAAATACAAGCTTAGGCAATAGTTTAAGCTTGTACTAGCTCAAACAAATCTTGACGAATTACTTTGTATTCCTCAATTGATTTTGCTTTTACTTCTTGACCATCCTTATCGATGTTGTCTGCAAACCAATTTGTTGCTATATCATTGTAATCTTTGTCAAGATTACGTCTACTCCACATAGCCATTTCGTAAATAACAGGATATAGATCAATTCCCATATCTGTTAAGAAATAGTACTTTGTTTTCTTATTGTTCGGAGCAAAAGCAAAATCAATAATTCCTTTTGATTTTAACGACTTTAGACGATCTGTTAGAATATTAGTAGCAATGGCTTCAGGAGAATCCATAAACTGCTTGAAGGTGTTTCTTTCTAAAAAGAAATCACGAATGATCAAAAGTGACCATTTATCACCTACAAGGTCTACTAAATTTGAAATAGGGCAACCGGATCTATAATCCATAACACATATTAACTAAATGAGCTCAAAATTACAAATTAACTGGTTAACCAACTAATTATTAATTAATTTAATTATTAGAAAATAAATAATAATTTACAGAAATAAAAACCCAAATTTAATCCAATAAATAAAAAATGTATTTAAATAATTAATATTTTAAATAAAAAAACTACCAACTAATGAATACGTATTTTTGTGTGCAAAAAACTACCATAATTAAATGTATGTTTCATTTAAAAAGCTCCAATAGTTGCATCCATCCAACTCAAACGATCCTCGAGATAGCGCTTTAAGTCACTAACTACGCTAGGATAATCTACTGGAATACCGTCCCATTTAGTATAATTCCTATCAATTGCTCCATTGGATATTAAAAACTCAGATGTTATATTAACTAATCCAAGGACAATTGCATTACTTAAAGTATTTACACGAAGTTCATTCCATCGATTTTGTAATGCGGATTGAAACACTGGGTCTTGTAATAAGCGAGGCCACCAAAAAGGAACCATCCAAGCATCTCTAGAAACATATTGATTATAATTAGCAATCCAATCGGTTGTAGGCACTCGATCTTGTCTATTATATCCAATATTCAAATCCCAAACTGGCCCCATACGCAACGGCTTCGATTTTTCTTTATGCATATAGGTACTCAGGCGGTAGGCGTCGATATTCCCTGTTAATTCGTTCAGTATAAAATAATCTACAAAACTATTGAGGTCTATAAAGTCAATGTATGTTCTTTCTGAACTTGAAAAATCATCAGCCAATAGTGCTGTTTCGAAGTCATTTATATATTTCTGAATGTAATTTTTTTGTTCGGTCGTTATATCATCATTCTTAGGATGCTCATAAAGAAAATACGTTTCTAAGTATTGCTCTGAATGATTGGGAGGTCCAAAGGGTTCATTGGTGAGGATATTCCCGAAAATATCATATTGAGATCTAAAACTAAGCGCCTCGGAGTATCGTGCATCATCATCCCAATTGTTTTCATAATATGCCAAAGGTTCGTTTGGAGCAACATCGCCTCCAGCAGTTTTATCAATCTTAAGAATATATCCACCCGTTAAATCTTCTCCTTCGTTCTCAGTAGCTTTTAATTTATTGACATCTATACGATTGGAATCACGTTTCAGTTTTTCCATAAAGACATATACCCCTTTATAGAAACTATTAATTTCCAATTCCATATATCGACTTCGACTGGCGTAATTATCCATGGACCGATAAAGTTGATACCCCAAATAATGATGCATTAAACTCGGATCGAAAATGGTATTGTTTGAAGCACGAAATACATGCCCCATAAAAATCCAATCTTCTTCTTCAGGGAAACCCAATACTTCTGCATCGTATCCTTCGTTCAACTCATCCCAAAGCTCAATTCCATATGATTTTTTATCAGACAAACGGTACGACGTAGAGCCTCGATATTCGATTCCAATAGTTGAAGAGAATACTAACGATTCTTCAACATAAACATGCATTAGCCCTGGAATTTTAGGCTCATTCTGGATCACATTTTGTGTTGTTACCTGAATGTAAGGGATAACACTTGAACCAACAGTAACGTCAAAAAGAGAATCATCAACCACCGTTTTGATATTTTGGTCAGATTTTGAACAGGCTTGAAATAATAACAGAACAGATGAAAGTAAAAGGAATAGATTTTTCAAATCAATAAATTTAAATTGAACAGTAAACATTTATGTCATATTTATTTATTTCAAAAGTAGTCGTAAAATACGACAAAACACTAAAAAACCACATAGTACGATTACTATTTCAACAATTGTAGCAAGTCAAAATGCATTTAAGTAATTAATATTTTAAATAAAGAAACTACCAAATAATGAATGCGTATTTTTGTGCACTAAAAAAAGAATCCAATTCCTATGAATTTACTCTCCATTGAAGGCATTTCGAAATCGTATGGTGAAAAAGTTATTTTTAAACCCCTATCATTTGGAATAAATAAAGGCCAAAAGATTGCACTAATCGCAAAAAACGGAAGTGGAAAGACCTCTATTCTTAACATCATTGCTGGTGAAGATGCACCCGATGAGGGTAATGTTGTATACCGAAAAGGAACTCGGGTTGCCTATTTGGCTCAAGAACCGAAACTAGATGCTAAACTAACGATAGAAGAAAGTATTTTACAAGCCGACAACCCTACCCTCAAAATCATTGCAAACTATGAACGTGCTTTAGAAAATCCTGATGATCAAGATGCCTATCAAAAAGCATTTGAGGCTATGGATCAAAATCAGGCTTGGGACTTTGAAAACCAGTACAAGCAGATTTTATTTAAACTTAAATTAAGTGACTTAAGCGCAGTAGTTGGAAGCCTTTCTGGAGGTCAAAAAAAGAGAATTGCACTTTGCAATGCGCTTCTTATGCAACCCGAACTAATCATCTTAGATGAGCCTACCAACCATTTGGATCTTGAAATGATCGAATGGTTAGAAGAATATTTTGCTAAGGAAAAAGTTACCCTTTTGATGGTAACCCACGATCGATATTTCTTGGAACGAGTATGCAACGAAATCATTGAATTAGATGAAGGCGACCTGTACACCTACAAAGGGAATTACTCCTATTATCTAGAAAAGAGAGAAGCACGCTTAGCGCAAGAAACAGTAGAAGCACATAAAACCAAGCTACACTTCAAAAAAGAGCTGGATTGGATGCGTCGTCAACCCAAGGCAAGAACGACTAAGTCAAAATCTAGAATAGAGGATTTCAAGGTAATAAAAGAAAAAGCTGGTCAACGACGTAACGAACATCAAGTTCAATTGGAGATCAACATGGAGCGCTTGGGTAGTAAAATGATCGAAATGCACAAGGTGCAAAAAGCATTTGGAGACAAAGTGATTTTAGATCAATTTGATTATATGTTTCAGCGTAATGATCGTATTGGTATTATAGGTAAAAATGGAACTGGAAAATCTACCTTTCTCAATCTATTGACATCAAAAGATACGCCCGATACAGGTAAAATTGTTTGGGGAGAAACACTGAAATTTGGGTATTATACCCAAAAAGGAATCAATGTCAAAGAGGGACAAAAAGTAATAGATGTAATTCGCGAGTATGGCGATTTTATTCCCCTTAAAAAGGGTCGAAAGATTTCAGCACAACAACTACTCGAGCGGTTTTTATTCGATCGGAAAAAACAATATGACTTTGTCGAAAAACTAAGTGGAGGAGAACGCAAGCGTTTGTATCTCTGTACGGTTTTAATACAAAATCCAAACTTCCTGATTCTCGATGAGCCCACTAATGACTTGGATATTATAACCTTGAATGTTCTAGAAAATTTCTTACTCGATTTCCCAGGTTGCTTATTAGTTGTATCGCATGATCGATATTTTATGGATAAAATCGTAGATCATCTATTTGTTTTCCAAGGCGAAGGAGTAATTGAAGATTTCCCAGGAAACTATTCCGATTATCGCGTATACGAAGATTCTCAAGTCGTCGAAAAAAAGGCAACTGCTGCACCTGAAAAGAAAGCAAAAAAAGAATGGAAAGAAAGCCCTAAGAAAGCGGCTCTAACATTTGAGCAGCAAAAAGAATTCAAAAAACTAGAACGAGAAATTGAAAAAATTGAAGCGAATAAAGAAGAAATTCAAAATCGTTTTTCAACTGAATCACTCAATCCACAAGATATTGAAGAACTCTCTATAACACTAGGTAAACTAGGGCAAGAATTAGAAGATAAAACCGAACGTTGGTTTGAGCTTTCGGCTTTAAGAGAATAAAGCGAGTAATATTTCTAAGTGATTATATATTTAATCAACTGCTTTTTTTTAGATTTACTAAAATCTAAATCATGAAGTTACGTATATTAATCTTTGTACTACTTTGCTCTTTTGGAATTCAAGCCCAAAAAAAAAGTAGTAAAAGCAAAACTCCGAAAAGTATAGATTCTTTAACTCAAAAAATGACCCAACATAAAGGGCTAATTACAACCTACTTAGATGAGGAAAATAAATTATACTTTGAGATTGACAGTTCGCTTTTAGATAAAGACCTGTTGGTCGTAACTCGAATTGCACAATTACCCGCCAATTATTCTCCCTATACCAATGCGGGTTCAAAAACAGCGCAACAAGTCATTCGTTTTACTAAAAAAGGAAAGAAAATTATTTGGAAACAAATTTCTTACAGCAACGTAGCTTCGCCAGAAGACCCAATTAGTCTTAGTGTTGCTGAGAATAACTTTCAACCCATCATAGCTGCCTTTGCCATAAAGAACAAAGAAGAAAATCGATTTTTAATTGACGTGAGTGATCACTATATGAATGATTCTCCCGGGTTCAATATTATTCGGAAAAGTCAAAAAGAAAATTACAAAATCGGTAGCGCAGATAAAAAAAGAAGCCTAATTGATAGTGCCAAAAGTTTTCCGAAAAACACAGAAATTCTCCATACACTAACCTTTAGTGCATCCAAGGCACCACGCGCAAATCCGAGTAAAACCTTTAGTTTTCAAATCAACCATTCGTTCATAGCATTAACTGAAGATCAAATGAAGATTCGGTACAGCGATCGAAGAGTAGGATGGTTTTCACTTAAAAAAGTAGATTATAGTTCCCAGGCATTAAAGTCAGATGAAATAGAATTAATTCGAAGATGGCGATTAGAACCAAAAGATACGGAAGCCTATCTGCGAGGAGAATTGGTAGAACCGATAAAACCTATTGTTTATTATTTAGACCCTGCAACGCCAACAAAGTGGCGTCCGTATTTCATACAAGGAATTGAAGACTGGAATACTGCCTTTGAAAAGGCAGGTTTTAAAAATGCTATACAAGCCAAAGAGCCTCCATCTGCAGAAGAAGACCCTGACTTTAGTCCAGAAGACATTCGATATTCTACCGTTCGTTATGTAGCATCGACCACACGAAATGCAGTAGGCCCTAGTGTTTCTGATCCGAGAACTGGCGAAATTATTGAGAGTGACATTATCTGGTACCACAACCACCTCCGCTCCTACCGCAATCGATATTTACTTGAAACTGCAGCCGCAAATCCAAAGGCTAGAACCCTCGATACGCCCGAAAAGGAAATTGGAGAAATGATGCGTCGGGTGATTTCACATGAAATTGGTCATGCCCTGGGTTTACCGCATAATATGAAAGCCAGTGCAGCTTACCCAGTCGATTCTTTACGTTCGGGTGCGTTTACTCAGAAAATGGGTATTGCTACTACAATCATGGATTATGCACGGTACAATTATATAGCTCAACCCGGAGATAAAAACATTCGTTTTGTACGTCAACTTGGGCCTTATGATGATTATGCAATAGAATGGGGTTATCGTCATTTTGAATCGAAAAGTCTAGAAGAAGAAACCAATACCTTAAAAGCATTTGTAGATGCAAAGTCTTTAGATCCAATGTTTATGTTTGGAGGCAGAGGAAATGATCCAAATGCTCAGACAGAAAATATAGGAGATGATCCTATAAAAGCTAGTGGTTACGGATTAAAAAACCTTAAAATAGTAGCCAAGAATCTCCCACAATGGACCTTGATCGAAGGAGATAATTATGATGATTTAGAAGAAATTTATGGCGAAATGGTTAGTGTATACCGCAGGTATGTATATCATGTTCACAGTATCGTTGGAGGCGTAAATGAAACCTTGCACAATACCAATCAAAAAGGAATTACTACCTACGTCAATACGCCAAAAGCAACTCAAATAGCGGCGCTAAGCTTTTTGAATCGCGAATTATGGAACACACCGAATTGGTTGATGGATTCCCAAATGTTATCTAACATCAAAAGCGAAGGGAGTTTAAAAACCATTCAAAACTTACAACGTTCTGCTCTCAATAGGTTTCTTTCAGAAAAAAAATTAAACAAAATACTGTCAACAAGTCAAACACTTGTTGGGGATGGCTTGACTGTTGATGAACTTCTGCAAACGCTGTTCAGTCATATCTTTGAATCCCGAGTTCAACCCGACTCCTTCGAACGTGCGCTTCAACTTCATTTCATAAGTCAAGTGAAGAGTTTAATGGACGAAGAAAAACTTCATCCAGAAATAAAAGCATTATTGAATATGCTACAGTCCGATATTCACAAATGGTCAAAGAAGAAAAAAGGAGCCTCAAACAGAACCCTAAAAACTCATTTTCAGTATTGCTTTGAGCAAAGTTCTAGCAAATAACACATAATAACTTTTACTGTAAAAAAAGTAATTTCCCAATAGGATACCCTTGGGCTATTTTTTATATTTGATTAAAATTTAAACTATGTCTATATCTTATATTTATTCTTCAGGTTTCAAAAACAGAAACCGCGATCATTTTGCTGCTATCGTTCGTGTAGCGCTATCTGACGGAATCATAACCGATGAAGAACAAGCTTTCTTAAATCGTACAGCAATCAACCTTGAAGTAGAAGAAGAAGAGTATCATAACATTCTTAAAAACGCTGATCAGTATAAAATCAATCCACCTACAAATACACAAAATAGACTTGAACGCTTATACGATCTTACCCGAATGGTATATGCAGACAACATTGCTGATGAAGGAGAAAAAAGCCTTTTGAGACGTTTGGTAACTGGACTTGGTTTCAGTACAGATGCTGAAGCAATTGTAAATAAAGCTATTGAGCTCGTAGTTGCTGGAAAAGACGAAGATGAGTTTATCGCTGCTTTTAAATAAAAAACGCTTTTACTCTATTTTTGTGATGTAAAATCGGTGAAGGTGTAATCAACCTCCTCGTCTGCTATCAATAAACTAAAATCGAAGTAAAATCTTGATGGGAAACCATAAACAGCATCATACTCCACAGAAAACATTTCCGGTTCTCTTGCTAAACTTTTTCGAATATAATCAAAGCGTGCAGCTACTGTTAAAATCGATTGCTGTAAATCGGCGTCGTAGGCTACTCCTGCTACCGAAACTATAACCCCGTCCCGAACAACTACTTCTTTGGGTTCTCTGTATTCTTCGGAGCAAAAACAGCTAATACTTTGAGTAAATGTATACGAATCAATATCATTAGAACCCCAAAGCTGCTGTTGCTTATCTAAGGTGCTGAGATCAGTTTCTACCACAACATCTTTGCTGACACAAGAAATAAAACCAATAAACAGCAGGCTAAAAATCAAAAGTCTAGTTTTCATTTTATCGTTATTTTTTATTTTTAGTTCGTAAACTTTCAACGACTACGGAGAAAAGAATAATTATTCCGCCATAATAAACATTGGTTGCTGGAACTTCATTCAACAACAGATACGCTAAAATGATGCCAAAAATAGGCTGCAAGCTACTGATGATACTGGCAGTGCTTACATCGAAAAAGCGCAAACTCTTCACAAAGAGTGTATGCCCTATTGCTGTGGTTATGATTGCCAATAAAATCAAATAGGGTAGCTGCGATGGAATGGGGGTCAGATCCATATAAAACAAGAATGGCGCGAGCAATACACTCACTAAAAACATTTGATGGAATATGATAACCGTTCCATTATACCGCTGTACATGCTTTTTTAAGAGTAAGGTTCGCAAAGCGTATAGGAGCGCAGAAAAAAAACCCACTAAAACTCCTTTAACTTTATCGTTTTCTAAATCAAATTCAGGAACCAAAACATAAACACCTACCAAAATGAGGAAGCCCAAAAACACCTGAACTAAACTTAACTTTGATTTCACGAACAAGGGCTCCAGCAAAACAGTTATGATTGGGAATGTATATAAAGACAAGATCCCCAGAGCTACGTTGGAGAGTTTTAAGGCATAGAAATACGTAATCCAATGTGCTGCCATAAAAACACCACTTAAGAGTAAGGTAGGCAGGTCTTTTCTTGAAAGAATCTTGAGATTCAATTTTTGATAACGGCAATAAAAATAAAGTACTATCAGTGCCAAAAAAGAGCGGCACCAGATAATAACAGGAGGATCTAAGGCAATATACTTCCCTAAAACTCCCGATGTACTGATCAATAAAGTAGCGAATAGTAATTCTAAGAAATGATTCTTCTGATTCGCTTCCATGATTTAAACTATCGGTACATCTTCTTAAACTTCCAGTAGGATGCTCCACCCAGTATAACCACAAACACCAATGCATAGTATACAAAGTCTGGGGTGATTATTTTATCTCCACTAGCATAGGAATGCAAACCGGATAAATAAAAGTTCACTCCAAAATAGGTCATCATAATACTCCCAAAAGCAACAACGCTTGAAAGGTTAAACATCCAACGGCTTTTCAGTGCTGGAATGAGTCGCATATGGATTACAAAGGAATAGATCATGATGCTGATTAAAGCCCAAGTTTCTTTGGGGTCCCAGCCCCAGTAGCGACCCCAACTTTCGTTGGCCCACATACCACCTAGAAAATTTCCTATGGTCAGCATAATCAATCCCACCGTAAGTGAAAGTTCATTGATGATGGTCAGTTCTTTTATATTCAAAGCCATGCGTTCCTTGTTCTTCTTTGTTGTCAAAAGAATAAGCAATAGCGCTACAATACCAATAATCATACTCAAGGCGAAAGGTCCATAACTACCAACAATTACGGCAACATGAATCATCAGCCAATAACTATCCAATACAGGCACTAAATTTGCGATCGCAGGATCCATCCAATTCCAATGTGCAATCATCAAAATCATTGCGGCAACAAAGGTAGTTGCAGCCATGGTCAGGTTCGATTTTCTTCCAAATGCAAGGCCAAAAAACATAGTTGCCCAGGCTACATATATCATAGATTCGTAGGCATCACTCCAAGGTGCGTGTCCCGAAATATACCAACGTGCAATTAGTCCAGCAGTGTGTAACAAAAACAACAACACTATGGAAGCTTTGAAGAAGGTAATGCTAACTCGAATAGCTTTGGAGTCTTTGAATATTTGAACCAACAGAATGACGAAGAAAAGCAATCCAACATAAAGATACCAGCTGAATAGTTTTTTGAATATATCGTATTTATTGTACAGCATCTCTGCAGCAATTCGGTCTTCAGAAGGCATAACCTCAGCTCCATATTGTTTTTGAAAACCAGTCAAACTTTCTAATAGTTCGGTTGCTTGCTGAGAATCATTGGTTGCTTTTCCAGCTCGTAACGATTGAAAGTATAGAGGTAAAACATTGCGAACATAAAGAGAATCTGTTCCTTTGAAATTAGCTTCTTCGATTTCTGGAAAAGAAACCCATTTATTGTTTTCATCTTCTGGAATAGGAAAAATTCGAAGTACTTTTCCTTCTAGTGCAGAATAAAGCAAATTCACGCGCTTATCAACCTCAATAAAATCTTTCTGAAACTGATTAGGAATTGCAGCTCGATAAGCACTTTCCAATTGTGAAGAAAGTTTGTATACCCCTGTAGCATCAAAAAAAGAGCCGAGAGAAGCATATTTAGCTTTAGCCTCTACTCCTGTTATGCTGCGTATAGAGTCGTTCCCACGTTTTAGATAGATGATGGGGATATTATACCATACTACTGGAGCATTGAGAATAGATAACAATACTTGGTTAGAATCCAAACCTTTATATGTATCCGACTTACTCACTTTTCTCAATAATTCCGATGAAAAAGTATTCGCAGGCTTCATACGTCCGCCCAAATCTTGGATAACCAAAGATCCGAACTTTGCGGCTTGTTCTTTTGAAAAAGCATCAGCTACTACTAGCGAATCAAAATCAACTTGTGTTCTTGGGTGATCGATACTTTGTGACCATCCCGTAAAAAAGCTCAATAATAAAAGTAGTGTTAACTTACTTTTTTGGGCTTTGATTTTATCTAAGGATTTTGCCAAATTCTTGAAACGTGTTTTTCCAATAAAGAAAATGCCCATCATACTCGCATATAACATAAAGTATCCGATATAAGTAACCCATGTACCCCAAAAATCATGGTTTACAGAAAGTACAGTTCCTTTTTCATCGGGTGTGAAAGAGGATTGGAAGAAGCGATAACCTCCTTGATCCAACACATGATTCATATAAACTTCATAGTCATATGACTCTTTTGCTTCCACAACAATTTTACTTTTAAAAGAAGAATAACTTTTCTCTGTACCGGGATAGCGTTCTGCAACAAAATCTTTCAATCGAATATTAAAAGGAAGTTCATAGGCTTTAGAGCCGTATTTAACATAAAACTCTAAACCGCCAACCTCAACTTTTTTAGGATCATTGGTAACGCCCTTTCCTCCCAGAACGGTAATTAATTCTGTTTGATCTCCTGATTTAATTTCCAAACGCAATGCGTCTTGGTTAGCCGCTAATTCTTCGTCTGCTTTAACAATGTCAAACTTTCCGCGCAATACTGGCTCAGGAATTACAAATTGAAAATTGGGCAAAGCGTATAGTGAGCGTAATTGTAAGGGCTGTATGCTGTCTTTTATTAGGTTGCCTTTAAACTGATCGGCCATCCGCATAAAAGTTCCTTCAAATGGGCTACTAACAAAATATTCTCCGTCGATGACCTGAATGTTGGTAGCACCATCGATGGGTTTATTTAATGTGAATAATAGATTGTGAATATTTACGACTTCTCCTTCTTTCAAATAGTGATCGTGACGATTACCATCACTTGCTTCTACAATTTTCAAATAGCGATCTCCATCAGGATCCAAAACCAATCCTTCGGTTGCATTTTCTAAATAATCTATAAAGTGGATGGAAAAATCTTGCCCTTTGAAATCGTCTTTGATTACAAAATCATGATTTACATGCTCCGACAAAAGAAGTTGTTTGGTAAGCGGTTTACGTAATGCTTGACCATCAAACTCGCCATCGACTAAAACTTCTAAATACGTTTTTTCTGATAAAAAGATATTGGTAGATTCTCCTTCTTGAATGGGCATGACCCCTTCATAACCTATGTAACGGGTAATGAAAGCTCCAACTAAAATCAGTAAAAAAGAAAGGTGAATGGATAATACTGCCCATTTTTCTTTTCTAAAAAGCTTGTATCTGATCATGTTACCAATGAAACTGAACACAAATAAAACCATGATCAACTCGAACCACCACGCATTGTAAATCCAAATTTTTGCGGCATCAGTAGAATACCAACTCTCTAAAAAAGTACCAATTCCCATAGCAGTTGGGAAAGCGATAAAGAGCACACTCATTAAACGATTAGAAGCTAAATAGGTAAGGAATTTTTCTTTCATAAAAGTCATTCTCAAATTCGGTACAAAGATACTTGATGCAATTCAAATAGTACTTTCAAAAGAGAATAAATCTAGTATAAAAACAAAAAGATATTAGGTAGATCTTGCCTCGAAGATTTTAAGAAACAAATGTGTTCCCATATTACGAGTACGATTCTTTGCTAAGGCTGCTCATTCCCCTGCAAAATGGGTCTCAAGAGTTTCCATCCAGTAATTTAACCAAACACCAAAATGTAGAGCATCAATCGTTTGCTTATTCTTTGCATCAACCTCTTGATGCTTTCGAACTGGATTTCCTTTGAATTTATTCACGAAGAATAAATTTGTTTCCCAAAAATCGGTTAGTCGTTCCAAATGCGCTGGCCAGTCGTCAATTACATCATTGAAAATTGGACCAAGAAGGTCATCTGCTCTAATTTTTGTGTAGAATGATTCAACTAAAAAGAATACATCTGCACGGTTCTCAATTTCTTTCTTCATAGAATGAGTTTAATTCAATAGCTACCTCACTGGGTATATACAAAAGTTAATTGAAGTTTTTAGAATCATAAAACTGATTTGAACCAAAAGTCCCCAAAAGAAAAAATTAAAAACATAAACCGGTTTCAACTGAGCTAAAGTAGCAGACAAAAAGGCCATGGAGGCTAGGGTTACCAGGATCATTTCATAGATAGCAGTACCGTCATTACCTCCCATACTGATGAACATAATATTGGCTGATCCAACCCCGGACAGAATAATAATGGATGCTGCGATGGCGAGGAGATAGTATGACAAGAAAGTTGTGCGTAATTTGAAATATAAAAACATGGTTAATACGATTTAGGACTTCTAAATTAAGAAAATATTGTTTTACATTTATGCTATGATTAAAATTGTTATTCTTGGTGCAGGAAATTTGGGCACCCACCTATTTCGTGTTTTTACTCAAGCCAAAGAAGTACAAGTCATCCAATGGTATAACCGTTCCCTTGAAAATATAAAACAACACCAAAAAGAAGTTGCTTTAACCGATCAATTAGATCATTTAAAAGAAGCTGATGTTTATTTACTTGCATTGAGTGACGATGCAATCTCGATAACAGCAAATGAACTTGCTTCTTTAAAAGGAATTGTTGCACATACCGCAGGAAGTGTTCCGATGGATGTATTGAAGCAACATACAAATCGAGGTGTATTTTATCCGCTTCAAACATTTTCAAAAAACAGAGCAGTTGATTTTAAAAGTATTCCGATTTGTATAGAAGCAAACAACGATCAAAACAAAGAAACGCTTACTAAACTAGCCCACACAATTGGCGAGAATATACATTACATCAATTCAACACAGCGCATGGGATTGCATACAGCTGCTGTTTATGTAAATAACTTCACCAATCACTTATACCAAATAGGCGCTCAGATTTGTGAAGAGCAAGAAGTTCCTTTCGACCTGCTCCGTCCCTTGATTGCAGAAACCGCTGTCAAGATTGAATCCATCACACCCAAGGAAGCACAGACGGGGCCCGCGCTTAGAAACGACAAAACGACCCTTCAAAAACATATGGATCAGCTTAGTAATCCAGTTTTTAAAAACTTATATTTAACCCTCACAGAATCCATACAGAAAAACGATGAGTACAGTAAACTATAAAGAAAACCTAAACCACGTTAAAGCCTTTATTTTTGACGTTGACGGAGTATTGACCAACGGAAACGTTATGATTACCACCAATGGAGAAATGTATCGAGAAATGAATACCAAAGATGGTTATGCCATGAAGTGTGCTTTAGAACAAGGTTTCCGTATTGCTATCATTTCTGGAGGAACCAACGAAGGCGTTCGCAGCAGACTCAAAGCCTTAGGGGTAGATAGTGTTTATTTAGGAGCACACCATAAAATTGAGCCCTACGAAGATTTTATTTTTAGTTATGACCTCAAGCCAGAAGAAATAGTATACATGGGTGACGATGCTCCGGATATAGAAGTTATGCTGAAAGTTGGTATTGCTAGTTGCCCAAAAGATGCTGTTACTGACGTTAAAGAAGTTGCAGACTATATTTCTCATAAAAAAGGGGGAGCTGGCTGTGTTCGAGATATCATCGAACAGGTACTTCGTGTGCAAGGGAAATGGAGTACAACCGTTGGGGCAAAAAATGATTGAGATGTACAGCCAAGATTTTAACTCTGTAGAAATTATCCTCGCTTCAAATTCTCCCAGAAGGAAACAGTTTTTTAAAGAAGCTGGAATTCCCTTTACAGTAAAAACATTTGAGGTCGATGAGATTTTTGATCCAACACTAAAGGGTGTTGCTATTTCAAATTACCTCGTAAAACTAAAAGCTGCTCCATTCCAAAATCATATTCAGTCCAATCAGATTTTTGTAACGGCAGATACTATTGTCTGGGGAGATGATCAGTATTTAGGAAAACCCAAAACCAAAGCGGACGCAAAGCAAATGCTGCGTTTACTTTCCGGAAAAGAACATCAAGTAATTACTTCAGTAGCATTTACACAAAAAAACAAACAGCTGCTTATACATGAAACCAGTTCGGTTACCTTTAAAAAACTATCTGATCAGGAAATTGAGTTCTATGTCAACGAATTTGAACCAATGGACAAAGCCGGAGCTTATGGAATTCAAGAATGGATTGGTACTATCGGCATTGAACGCATCGAAGGAAGTTATACCAATATTGTTGGTTTACCCATGGCACAAGTATTGCAATGCTTAATTAAACTTACTTCAAATTAAATCATATCAAAATGAAATATATTAAATCACTCCTCAGCGTCTGTTTTATGTTGAGTCTCATAAATTTAAATGCCCAGCGAATTTCTGAGCAATTCAAAACGCATTGGTTCGATGGCTACGCAGAGATCAGTTCATATTCTTTAGATCAATCACGTTATGGAGAAGTTCGAGAAGGGAATGCTGTCTTGATTTATGTAACCGAAGATTTTTTAAAAAAAGAGCAAGTAAAAGCCAATCTAAAGTCCAAGACTACAGTTCCTGTTTTGAAATCGAATCGGACTAAAAAGTTTTTAACGGGCATCTACCCCTACTCGATTATGACCAGTTCGTTTAGTGCACTCAAAAGCCCACAAACCGTTGTCAAAAACAGTGCTTCTATTCAAGAATGGTGTGGTCAGAGTTACCTACAAATGAATCATAAAGCAGAGCAACTTGAAATTATATCCCATTCCTACTTCGAAGGAGAAGCGGATCAGGCTTTTACTCTAGAAGAAAATCGGACCGAAGATGAACTTTGGAACTTAATCCGCCTTCGCCCGCAAGCACTCCCGTTAGGGGATTTGAAATTAGTCCCAAGCCTCGAAAGTAGCAGATTGAATCATAAAACAATTGAAGCCTATGACGCCACTGCATCAATTGAGCAAAAAAACAACACTACCATTTACACAATCACCTACCCTAAACTCCAACGATCATTGGCGATTGAGTTCAGTACTTCTTTTCCCCACACCATCGAAGGCTGGGTAGAACAGTCCCTTGGGAAAGGAGCCGCTTATACTTCGACCGCAAAAAGAATTCACACCGAAAGAAGACAGTATTGGAGAGAGAATGACAATACATCCACAAAATATAGAGCCCCATTTAAACTTGATTAAAATGAAAAACAACATCCTAATCACTCTGTTTATTGCCAGTCTAGGTTTCACCCAAGTTATGGGTCAAGAATCGAGTGCTACAATATACAAGCAACTTGAAAAATTGAACTTCCTAGGTTCTGCACTTTACATTGCTGCACATCCCGATGACGAAAACACAGCCTTAATATCCTACTTTTCGAATCATGTAAACGCACATGCTGCTTATCTATCGATGACGCGTGGCGATGGGGGGCAAAATCGAATTGGTACTGAGCTACGGGAATTATTAGGTGTTATCCGTACCGAAGAGTTGATGCGAGCGCGTAGTATCGATAACGGGAATCAATACTTTACCTCTGCTGTTGATTTTGGTTATTCCAAACATCCCGATGAAACGTTAGCTATTTGGGATAAGAAACAAATCTTAGGAGAGGTTGTCAAGCGCATTCGTGCCTTCCAACCCGACATTATCGTCAATCGGTTTGATCACAGAACACCAGGAAGAACCCACGGGCATCACACATCTTCTGCTCTACTAAGCAGAGAAGCATTTGCTTTGAGCAACGATCCAAAGGCCTATCCAGAACAATTAAACAACAACCAGATTTGGCAGCCACAACGGTTATTTTTCAATACTTCGTGGTGGTTCTATGGAAGTCAAGAAAACTTTAAAAAAGCGGATAAATCAAATTTACTTTCTCTAGAAATCGGAGTTTACGATCCACTTACTGGAACCTCTAACAGTGCCATTGCGGCAGCAAGTCGTAGTTCTCACAAATCACAAGGTTTTGGGAGTGCTCCAACCTTGGGAAGCAGAACCGAATATATCGAAATTATTGATGGAAAACGGCCACTGTCTAACGATCCTTTTGAAGGAATTAATACTACATGGTCCAGACTAGAAGGCGGTGCTCCAATCGGAAAAATGGTTGCACAAGTGATCGAATCTTTTGACTTTAAACATCCCGAAAAGAGCATAAAAGCTTTAGTGAGCATCCATAAAGCAATCGAAAAACTCCCCACCTCTTTGTGGAAAGAACGCAAATTAGCTGCTACAAAACAATTACTCCTAGACTGTACAGGAGTTCAGATGCAATTCAATGCAGAACGTCCCTATGGAGTAGCAGGAGAGTCATTGAAAATAAACCTGAATGTAGTTCAACAAAGTAAGCTTTCGGTTGAACTAGAAACAATAAAAACAACAGCAGGGGTTACCCAACTCGCTCAAGCACTTGAAACCAATAAACGTTTCAACCAATCTTTCGAAGTTGCTTTAGACAATTCAATCAGCACACCCTATTGGTTATTAAAGAAAGGTAGTCTTGGAACTTTTGCTATTGAAAATAAAGAGTGGATTGGAAAACCACAAACTCCAAATCCAGTTCAAATAGAATACCACTTGAATATTGCAGGAACATCGATTGCTTTCGAAGCGGCTGTTCAGCACCGCAAAACGGATCCAGTTCGGGGTGAGGTAATTAATCCTTTTTACATACTACCTGCTTTGGGCGTAACCTTTGATCAACCTGTATTTCTCTATGCTAATGATGAAGCACAAACCTTACGATTGAATGTTACCAGTTATGGAGAAGCCTATGAAGGAGCTATTGAACTTTGCCATCCCAAGGGTTGGGAAATTGATCAGGCAACACTTCCGATAACATTGAACGGAAGAGGAAGTTCTCAATTCTTAGAATTCCAATTGAAACCTACCGCTGCTGCCGAAAGTGGCGTTTTAGGGCCACTAGCAATTCAAGGAAGTAAAAAAGAAAATGTTTTTGCTGTTCAAACGCTAGGCTATACTCATATCCCAAAACAATACATTGCACAACCCAGTGAAGCTAGAGCGGTGCGTTTGGATTTAAAAATCCCAAAAATCAATGTAGGGTATATCGCGGGAGCGGGTGATACTGTAAAAGAACGCTTACAAACGGTTGGCCTATCTGTTGAATCCATTGATATTGAAACCACTACCCTAGCAGAACTCAAAACCTATGACGCAATTATCGTGGGAATTCGCGCATACAATGTAATTGAATCCTTAGCCTTTAAGAACCAAATGTTGTTTGACTTTGCTGCAGCTGGCGGAACTTTGGTTACTCAATACAACACCAGTCGTGGGCTAAAAACAAATAAACTCACACCTTTGGACATGAAGCTCTCACGGGATCGTGTCACAGACGAATTTAGTACTGTTCGGATTTTAGAACCCGAGCATCCTGCGTTGAATGTACCTCATAAAATCACCGCGCAAGATTTTGAAGGATGGGTTCAAGAACGTGGTTTGTATTTCCCTAATCAATGGGATGAGCGTTTTACCCCCTTACTCGGTATGAATGACGCAGGAGAAACTGAAAAACTTGGCAGTGTACTTGTTGCTCCTCATGGGGAGGGTACAATTGTTTATACAGGCCTTAGTTTTTTTAGAGAATTACCTGAGGGTGTTCCTGGGGCGTATCGTTTGTTTATTAATTTATTAGCTTTATAAATGTTTTCATCAAAAAATAGAATTTACTTTTTCTTGATCCTTGGCAATATTAGCTATTGGATTCTTTTTGTTTTATTCATGAATACATTCAAGCCATGGTAATATTAGATTGGTTCATACTACTAGGTACGCTAGCTTTTATTGTACTTTATGGAGTCTGGAAAAACAGAAAAAATAATTCTATTGAAGATTACCTCAAAGGAGGAAATGAAAGCCGTTGGTGGACCATCGGACTTTCTGTAATGGCAACGCAGGCAAGTGCCATTACCTTTCTATCTACGCCAGGTCAAGCCTATCATGACGGAATGGGTTTTGTACAATTTTATTTTGGATTACCCTTGGCGGTTGTTATCATCTGCCTCTTTTTTATTCCCATATACCACCGGCTAAAAGTATATACAGCCTATGAATTTTTAGAAGAACGTTTTGACCTAAGAACCAGAACCCTCACAGCAATCTTGTTTTTAGTACAACGGGGTTTAGCTGCAGGTATTACGATATACGCACCCGCAATTATATTGAGTGTAGTCTTGGGATGGAACCTTAAAATATTAATACTGCTCATCGGGTTTGTTGTAATTTTTTATACACTTATCGGAGGTACTCGTGCGGTTAACGTAACCCAAAAACAACAAATGTTCATCATCTTTTTTGGGATGATTTCTGCCTTTGTATTCATCATCAATAGTTTTCCAGCTGATGTTGGTTTCGTAAAAGCGTTGACTATCGCTGGAGCTACTGGGAAACTAGATGTGATTGACTTTAGTTTAGATCTCAACAACCGCTACACATTTTGGAGTGGTATTACTGGAGGCCTTTTCTTGGCACTCTCGTATTTCGGAACGGATCAAAGTCAAGTACAACGCTACTTATCCGGAAAGTCATTAAAAGAAAGTCAATTGGGGTTGATCATGAATGGGTTTCTAAAAGTACCCATGCAGTTTTTCATCCTCCTGGTTGGGGTTATGGTTTTTGTTTTTTACCAATTCGAACCTGCACCCATACATTTCAATCCCAAGGCTGTAGAAGCTATTGAAAATTCAACTCACGCTGAAGATTTTAAAGTCTTAGAAACAGAATTAGAAATAACTCAAGAGCAAAAAAGAATCCTACTATTGCAACCAAATTCGATTGATCTTAAAGAAGTTGCTCGATTGGATCACAATGAAAGGGAAATTCGATCGGAAGTCAAAAACCTAATCAAAATAGCAGCCCCAGAAATTGAAGTCAACGACAAGGATTACGTCTTCATTTCTTTTATTTTAAAATACTTACCTCAGGGGCTCATCGGCTTACTCTTGGCTGTTATACTGTCAGCAGCTATGAGTTCAACTGCATCTGAACTCAATGCACTTGCAGCAACAACCGTAGTCGATTTATACAAAAGAAACCGAGGTCCACAGACCGAGCAGCACTATGTCAATGCATCTAAATTCTTCACTTTAGCTTGGGGGATTATTGCCATTCTCTTTGCTAGTTTTGGGAGCTTAGTAGAGAACCTTATTCAGCTGGTCAATATCATTGGCTCTATTTTCTACGGAACTATATTGGGCGTATTTGTAGTAGCAATTTTCTTAAAGAGCATCAAAGGGCAAGCAATTTTTTATGCTGCTCTTATTTCTGAAACAATGATAATTTACCTCTTCTACATGGACTTGTTCAGCTACCTCTGGCTCAATGTAATTGGTACAGTACTTACCATATTCTTAGGGTATTTGCTCCAATTTATACTCCCAAAAAAGGATTAGAAATTTTTTTTTTACCTTTTTTTGTTTATTTTCAAAACACCCAATCATATCAATTTCAGTGAACTAATTTCTTTTATTCATTTTATTTTTAGGTTGGTGTACCCTAAAATAAATGCAAATGAACTGGACAAACCTACAAGAAATCAAAGAGAGAATTGTTGAAAAACGATATTCGGACGAAGAAGTATTTCATTATTTCCTTGGATCTGCAATCCTATACACCCTGAGTTATTTTTTATTGGATGAAGAATATGAAAACGGATATAAACTTGTCTTTGTTCCTGCACTTTGCTTAACCATTATTACCTCTATTTTATCATTCAAAACTTACTCCAAAAACGGTGGTACAGATTTTTTTAAAGATTATTTTGCCTTGAATTGGGTGATTGGTTTTCGTCTTTTTTTTCTTGGTTTCTTTTTTATATCTCTATTATTTTTATTAAATCCTGTCTTCTTTCATACTTACGACTTCGAAAATTTAACATCAGAAAATAGTCCTTTTTGGGTTGGTTTCGAGCTTATTTACGGTACCATATTCTATTTGCTCCTCTACCGATCTTTTAAACGGGTTAGCTTAGGAAAACCATATAAATCGAAAGGCAGATGAAAAAAATAAAAACCCTTCTATTTTTAATTCCTTTTGTCACCCTTATTGTTGCGTCCTATCTGGGTTATGAAAATTATAAAAGTAAGAAACCCAAAGAAATTCACAAAGCACGTATTGGCTATATAGAGATAAGTGATGTTGAATTTGATAGTATCAAAGAATACGTCAAGGAAACAATTTATGGTACTTACTCAGGCACTGCACCTAGAATTTATAAAGGAAGTAAATATCAGTTCAAAAAGTATATTCTAAGAATTACAAGTCAGAAGCTTTTGACGACAACGGCTATTTGGTATTGCGATTTTACATCAATCATAAGGTAGAAGTTTTTCTTCATGATACCATTGAATTGAATCATGCGTATGAAGCTATCGATCTAAACAACAGTATGGTCAATCAACTAACAGCGCTCAGCTTTCGAAAGGAAAATTGGAACCCTTTTGGAGACAATAAAAACTATTATTACATGCACCTAACCTACAGAATCGAAAATGGAAAAATTACTGAAATCATTCCTTAGTATCCTTTTGCTTATCAGTTGTTTGAATCCCGCTGTATTGACAGGTGAGGATAAAATAGCACTAGCCGAAGAGATGTGGTTAGAAGTTAAAAAAAAAACGGGATTCAAGGTTCGCCGGAAAAGATGAACTTTTTAGAAGAAATCATTCGTTTGGATCCCAAACACTGCGATGCCATTCGAGAACTTTCAGTAGCCTACCTCAAACGGGGAATGCCACATGAATGGAAACCAATTATGGATCGTGCAGTTGAATGCGACGCAGTTCGTTGGCAAACTTGGAGGGGTTATAATTACCTTTACTTCTAAAGAGATTATCAAAACGCCATTGCCGATTTCAATGCCAGCGATACGTTAACCCCAAACCACATCGACTCACCCCAAGGGCATAGTGTAGACTACTGGAGAGGACATGCCTATTTGGGATCAAAAGACTATGAAAATTCCATACGTTATTATCAAAAACACATTGCCTATACCACTGAACAATGGGGTGAAGATTTTGTTGAGCCAGACACTTTTCTGAACCTTGCCATTGCGTATTACGAAAGTAATCAATTCGATAAAATGCCGACAGAATTGGATCGAGCACTACAATACTATCAAAATAAATCGGCAGACACCAAATACTATTATGCACTTTACGAGCAAGAGCAAGGCAATACCAAAAAAGCCCTAGAATGGGTAAAAGCAGGTATTAAAGACTTTTATCTTGGTAATTCTAAAAAACGAAATTATAACGAAGTAATCAAACAACTGTACGACGAAATGCTCTATGAATTAGAAGACGAACTAAAAGCTGAATAAATATTTCTTTATTACATTTACAAAAAAAAATGCGCAGCTTCCTCCTTTTCCTTCTGATTACAACTACTCTAACAACAATTCAAGCGCAAGATAAAAAAGCAAAAGATCCCTTGGTTCACAGCGTACTTTTTTGGTTAAAGAATCCTGATAGCAAGCCAGACCGTATTGCGTTTGAAATTGCTATTCAAAAGCTCATTGCGAACAATCCACAGAAAATTAGTGATTATTTAGGGAAACCAGCCAACACAGAGGCCCGTGGTGTTGTCGATGGTAGTTTTACCTATTTTTATCAAATGACCTTTGCAGATGCAACAGCAGAAGCTGCATACCAGATCGATCCAACACATCTTGCTTTTGTTGCGGAAGCTGAGCATCTTTGGGAGAAAGTAATTGTTTACGACGCAGCTCCAATCGAATAAAACTATGCACGTACGACCCCTCAAAAAAGAAGAGATTCCATTGATTGTCTCCTACTTTTTTCTGCTTCTCCAGAGTTTTTGAAAGGAATGGGAGCCGATCCAAACAAGTTGCCCAACAAACAAGAATGGGCACAATCCATTGAAAACGAAATTGACTTACCCGTAGAAGAAAAAAAGTTATTTTACTTACTTTGGATTCATAATCATAAACCCATTGGACATTCCAACCTTACCTTTTTAGAATATTGAAAAGAAGCCAGTATGCATTTACATCTTTGGAATCCGAATGCAAGGAAAAAGGGACTGGGCTTGTTATTTTTAAACCAGTGCATCCTCTACTATTTTGAATGGTTTAAATTAAAAACGTTAATCTGCGAACCTTATGCACACAACCAAGCACCAAATGCGATTCTGCCGGAATTGGGTTTTACAAAAGTAAAAACATACACAACAACTCCTGGTTCCATAAACTTTGAACAAGAAGTAAATCGTTAGGAATTAAAAAGAGAAAACCTTTAAAAAAGAAATAAAAAAAACCTGCCGAAGCAGGTTTTTTAATGTTTATGTTGAAGAAAACTTATTTAGACCATTCGGCTATTGAAGCTTCATTCAATGTGATGTAATCTGTGTTTCCAGCTTTAGTAGCTAACTCTAAAGAAGATTTAGCTGCTGCGATTGCACCATCAACATCTTTCAATCCTGCAAGGATTAACGATTGTTGACGAAGATACCAATACGCTTTATCGTTCGCTGCTACTGCTTTAGCGATCCACTCCTTAGCTTGGTTTAGGTCTTGACCTTCTTGTAAGTAGTAAACTGCAGCATTGTAGTAATCGCGATCTTTAGGAT
>ENA-OQVM01001050-OQVM01001050.1-marine-metagenome-genome-assembly--contig:-NODE-1050-length-38711-cov-14.644665_pt1 | contig 38711 bp, 32 predicted proteins | sample MGYA00237776_ERZ505498 | MGnify/ENA primary metagenome ERZ505498 (study PRJEB26159, sample SAMN06265151) | marine metagenome | isolation source: Helgoland LTER site | place: Germany:Helgoland, sampling...
GAGCGTCTTATTGTAAGGCCTGAGCAAATGCTTGACGAAATGTGTGCAACACTTGGAGGAAGAGCGGCAGAGAAAGTGATATTCAATAAAATATCTACTGGAGCCCTTAGTGATCTAGAAAAAGTAACCAAGCAAGCGCGTGCAATGGTAACTGTTTACGGTCTTAATGACAAGGTTGGTAACCTTACCTATTACGATTCTAGTGGGCAGTCTGAATATAATTTCAGCAAACCATACAGCGAAAAAACTGCGGAGTTAATTGATAAAGAAATATCAAATCTTATCGAGACGCAATACAAACGTGCCATTGATTTATTAGAGACCAACAAAGAAAAACTTACAGAACTAGCAAATGTACTGCTAGCCAAAGAGGTTATTTTTAAAGACAACCTAGAAGTCATTTTCGGAAAAAGACCTTTCGAAAAATCTATTAGCGAAATAGTGAAAGACCCCAAAGAAGACAAACAAGCTCCACAGACTGAACAAGAAAATGGTGATATTACCAGCTAAAGGTTCGTTTTACAACCATTTTAGTAAAGATTAGTATTGTGGGTTTTCTATGACAAGATTTTTACTATCTTTGATATAACAAGAATCTAAACACCTATAAAACCTGCAGATGAGTCTCTTTAAAAGACTTTTAAAAGGAAATCTCAATCTAAAAAAAACACCTAAACAAAAAGGTGATGACGAAGATTGCGGTAAATATTATCCTGAAGATAGTCTTGCCATTGATGAAAGATTTACTAATAATTTCAGAAAAAACGGAGGTAAATTTTTATACTGTACAGATGCTCAAGAAATTAACGAAGCGTTTGATAACATCTTACTAGAGAATGACTGGTATGAAAAAGAGGTGTTCTGTATCAATGAAATGCTCTCTAAAAAGTTTGACGGGTATAATTTAAATTTCACCAAAAAAACTACTGCTACCTTTTTCTTGACTACTTGTGAGTCTTTGATATCAAAAAATGGCTCCATTTTACTTTCTTCAAACCAAATTAAGGAGAAAAAACTGGATGAGCTACCTGCCAATATTGTCATATTTGCTACCACGAGCCAGTTTGTAGAAAACATAAGTGAAGGGCTACGTATTATCAAAAATAGTGGCGGAAAATTTATTCCTAGCAATATCACTGCAATTCAGGATTTTGAGACAGAAAAAGAAAAGGATTTTATGAGTTATGGAAGTAGTACAAAAAACTTATATTTGCTGCTTCTAGAAGACCTATAGAAGATATATACTATGAGAGAAATTGTTGTACGAAGTATATCGGGGATTTTGTATGTTCTTGTCGTAGTTTTTTCCATGTACACCTCTCGTGAGCTATTTATGACGCTTTTTCTCATTCTTGGGCTTCAAACCCTTAAGGAGTTTAAAAAACTCATACACTTAAAACATTTCACCCCTTATCTTCTGCTTCCAATTTCGCTTTTACTGATAAGCTACTATTACCCGGGAGATATTATTCTATATACATACCTAGGCATCTCTTTACTGGTTAGTATACTACTGGCTAAAGATGTACAATCAACCAAAAATAGCCTTTTACTAAAAAAGCAAAAATACATCCCTACGATGCTTTACATCATTAGCGGCTTTGTTTTTTTAACACTCATTCCATTTTCTAAAGGGGTATTTAAGCCAGAGATTATTGTTGGGGTTTTTGTGTTAATTTGGTGCAACGACACCTTTGCGTATATCATTGGTAAATCACTGGGTAAAAACAAACTACTGGAGAGGGTTTCACCTAAAAAAACAATAGAAGGGTTCTTTGGAGGAATCCTAGGAGCTGTTATAGCAAGTTTCATTATATTTAATGTGTTAGATATTTACACGCTACCTGTTTGGATATCTCTTGCGGTCATTATTTCAGTATGCGGAAGCATCGGAGATTTAGTACAATCCAACTACAAACGCCAAGCTGGAGTAAAAGATAGTGGAAACGTAATGCCTGGACACGGAGGATTATATGACAGGCTGGATAGCGCTATTTATGCCAGCCCATTTATTTATGCATTTTTACAACTTATAACTTATGTTTCATAAAGAAGGATACAAAATTATTTTAATTACGTTAGTGCTAGCTATTGCAATGAGCTTGGCTGCAGATTATTTCATTTTAAACGATTATCTAAGAAGCGCCTTTATGCTCCTGGCTATTGTAATGCTAGTGCTGGTGTTGCAGTTTTTTAGAAACCCAAAAAGAAACCTTAACATAAGCGAAGATCATGTAGTATCTCCTGTAGATGGTAAAGTTGTGGTTATTGAAGAGGTGTTTGAAAAAGAGTTTTTCAATGAAAAAAGACTACAGGTATCTGTGTTTATGTCTCCCATAAACGTGCACGTTACGCGGTATCCTGTTGCTGGGGAGGTGGTTTTTAGCAAATACCATCCCGGAAAATTTTTGGTAGCTTGGCATCCAAAATCGAGTGAAGAAAATGAGCGCACAACCGTTGTGGTAAGCTCCAAAAAATTTGGAAATGTACTTCACCGTCAAATCGCAGGCGCACTGGCTAGACGTATTGTAAATTACGCAGAAAAGGGACAACAAGTTACGCAAGGGAGCGATAGCGGCTTTATTAAATTTGGATCTCGTGTAGATGTATTTTTACCTGTAGGCACAAAACTTGATGTAAAACTCAACGATGTTGTAAAAGGAGGAACCTCCATTTTAGCATCTATTTAAACAAAGTAAACTATTGTAATGACATCACAGGAAATAGACATAGCATTTAAAAAAGCTGTTGAAAGCGTAAATGGGCACAAAGAGCCTTTTCCTGCAGATACATTATTAAAGCTGTATGCCTATTACAAACGCGCTACAAACTCTTGGCACAATCCAAGCAATAGTAAGAAAAAACTAATTTCAGCTTTTAAAACAAATGCACTCTTTCAAGCCCAGCATCTTAGCCAGGACGAGGCTAAGCTGGAATATATAGAAACCTCAACGCATTATTTTTTGTACAGAAAGTAATCTTTAACAAAAGACATTTTTTAACTAAGGCTTTTTATTGAGGTTTCAATAGTTTCAATCTTTGCAATTGCATCAGCTTCTTTTTTGCGCTCGTTATCTACCACTTGTTGTGGAGCACCGCTTACAAATTTTTGGTTTTTCAACTTGCCTTGTACGCTTTTTAAAAACCCTTGAGTGTATTTTAATTCTTCTTTTAATTTTAGTATTTCCTGCGCTACATCAATAGTTCCCTCAATGGGTATAAAATATTCGTTAGACTTCACCCTAAAGGTTAAGGCGCTCTCTACTCCACTTGAAACAGGAGTCATCTCACTAATATTTCCTAGTTTTTTTATAACAACATCGAACTGACTATGTACCTTCTCTGTATTAATTACTGAAAGTGAAACAGCATCTTTAAAAGCAATGTTTTTTTCTTTTCTGATGGTTCTAATTCCAGAAATAACCTCAGCTGCAAACTCAAAATCAGTCAATAAGGATGTGTCTATTGTTGTTGTTTTGGGCCAATGATTAACAATTAATGCTTCTTGGGGTGACCTTTTTGAGATGGTATGCCATAACTCTTCTGTCAAAAATGGCATAAAAGGATGTAATATTCTTAGGTTATCTTCAAAAATAGCAATCACACTATCATAGGTTTTTTTATCTATTGGTGCCTGGTAAGCCGGCTTTACAATTTCCAATAGCCAACCACAAAAATCATCCCATACCAACTTATAACTTGCCATTAAAGCATCACTAATCCTGTATTTGCTATAATGATCCTCAATCTCAACAAGTGTTTGTTGTAAACGAGACTGATACCAATTAATGGCTATTTTTGAGGATTCTGGCTGTGAAATAGTAGCATCTATATCCCAAGATTGGGTTAGCTTAAATGCATTCCAAATTTTATTTGAGAATCCTTTCCCTTGTTGGCAAAGCCCTTCATCAAACATCAAATCGTTTCCTGCAGCAGCACTCAAAAGTAAACCCACACGTACACCATCTGCACTATAGGTTTGTATAAGTTGTAAAGCATCTGGAGAATTCCCTAAAGATTTACTCATTTTACGACGCTGCTTATCACGAACTAGTCCTGTTAGGTAAACATTTTTGAAAGGTTTTTTACCGGTATACTCATAGCCGGCTATTATCATTCTTGCTACCCAGAAAAATAAAATATCTGGTCCAGTGACCAAATCATTGGTTGGGTAGTAATAGTTAAACTCTTTATTATCTGGATTGTTTAATCCATCAAATACGCTCATGGGCCAAAGCCAAGATGAAAACCAGGTATCTAAGGCATCGGCGTCTTGGCGCAGGTCTGTAATTTTTAAAGATGCATTGCTGGTTTTTTCTTTGGCCAACATTAAAGCTTCTTCTATAGTTTCAGCTACTACAAAATCTTCTTTCCCATCTCCATAGAAATAGGCTGGAATTTGTTGCCCCCACCAAAGTTGGCGAGAAATATTCCAATCTCTAATATTGGTCATCCAATGACGGTAGGTATTCTCAAATTTCTTTGGATGTAAAACCACATCATCTTGCTCCAAAACAGCTTTTATGGCAGGCTTTACTAAATCTTCCATTTTTAAAAACCACTGGTCGCTAAGGCGCGGTTCTATAACGGCTTTGGTGCGCTCACTAGTTCCTACTTTATTGAGATGCTGCTCTGTTTTAATCAAAGCGCCTAACTCTTTTAGCTCAGTTGTAATTTCTTTACGAACCACAAAACGATCTTTTCCTTGGTAGTGCAATCCAAAACTATTGAGCGACGCATCGTCATTAAAGATATCTATAACCTCTAATTTGTGGGTATCTCCCAGCATTTTGTCATTTTCATCATGTGCTGGAGTTACCTTCAAACACCCAGTACCAAATTCTATATCTACGTATGGATCTTCTATTATTGGAATTACTCTATTGCAAATAGGCACAATGGCTTTTTTTCCTTTTAAATGAGCAAAACGCTCATCATCGGGGTTTATACAAATGGCGGTATCACCAAAAATAGTTTCTGGACGCGTGGTAGCAATGGTTAGGGTCTGGTCGCTGTCATGTATTTTATAGCTAATGTAAAACAAATCACCTTGTTGCTCTACAAAATTAACCTCTTCATCACTCAAGGTTGTTTTTGCCTCTGGATCCCAATTTACCATTCTATAACCTCTATAAATAAGGCCTTTGTTATACAGGTCAACAAAACTTTTTATAACCTGAGTAGACATGCCAGGATCAAGGGTAAATTTTGTACGCTCCCAGTCACAAGAGGCACCAAGTTTTTTAAGCTGATCTAAAATAACACCACCATACTGCTGGGTCCAATCCCAGGCGTGTTTTAAAAATTCTTCTCTTGTTAAATCTGCCTTCTGGATTCCTTGTTCTTTAAGGCGCGCAACAACTTTGGCTTCTGTTGCAATACTTGCATGATCAGTGCCTGGCACCCAACAGGCATTAAAGCCTTTTAAGCGTGCCCGACGTATTAAGACATCCTGTATGGTGTTATTTAGCATATGTCCCATATGGAGGATCCCTGTTACGTTTGGAGGGGGTATTACAATAGTGTACGGCTCACGATCGTCTACTTCACTATGGAAATAGTTGTGCTCCATCCAGTACTGGTACCACTTATCTTCAACATCTTGTGCATTATAGGATCCTGCTTGGGTCATTTTGGTATCATTTTTGAAATAAGATTGTAAAAGTAGGGATATCTCTAGTATTATGAAATGTTTAATGTCTATAACTTAACTTGCATAGCATACTAAAGTTCCCTAAATTAGCAATCCTTAATAGTATATGATATGAAAAAGTTAATAGTAGTAGCGTTAATTAGCCTAATTGGATACACCTCAAGTGCGCAAGCCAAAATCAGTTTCAAAAACGAAACGGTAGATTACGGTAAGATTGTAAAAGGAAGTGACGGAGTTCGTGTATTCGAATTTACCAATACCGGAGATGCAGAATTAGTGGTAACAAATGTAAAATCTAGTTGTGGATGTACGGTTCCAAAAAAACCAGAAGGCCCTATTGCTCCTGGAGCCTCTGGAAGCATTGAAGTTAAGTATGACACAAACAGAGTGGGTCCTATAAGAAAAACAGTAACTGTGTATTCTAATGCAGATGAGCCTATAAAAGCCCTCAAAATAAAAGGAGAGGTTTTAAATGCAGATAAGAGCATCTTAGAAAAAACACAAGAGTAACACTGCTGTTTTAAATATATAATTTGGTCGATTTACTTTTGTGAATCGACCTTTTTTTTATCATAACTTTAGGTGTAAAAAAAATAGACAAACCGTAGGCTTACCATAGCATATTTTTAAACTATTTTTTGCAACTTTGTTATTCAAATAATATTGTTATGCCAATAATTTCAACCAAAGGGCAATTAATGCCAGAATCACCCATAAGAAAGCTGGTTCCTTTCGCAGAGAAAGCCTACAAAGCAAATAAAAAAGTATATCATCTTAATATTGGACAACCAGATATTAAGAGCCCAAAACAAGCCATGGATGCGGTAGCTGCTCACTCACTAGAGGTTCTTGCATACACAAGATCTGAAGGTTCTGAGACCTACAGAATGAAGATTGCAGCCTATTATCAGGGAAAAAACATTCCTGTAAATCACAATGAGCTTATTGTAACCACTGGAGGTAGTGAGGCCCTTTTGTTTGCTATGGGTAGTATTGCAGACACTGGCGATGAAATTATTATCCCAGAGCCTTTTTATGCAAATTACAACGGTTTTGCAATAGCATCTGGGGTAAAAATAGTACCAGTTATTTCAAAAATAGAAGACAACTTTGCCTTGCCTAATATTTCAGAATTTGAAAAACTTATTACCCCAAAAACAAAGGCCATTCTTATCTGCAACCCAGGAAACCCAACAGGGTACCTATACTCTAAACAAGAAATACAAACCCTGGCAGCTATTGTAAAAAAACATGATTTGTTTTTAGTGGCAGATGAGGTATATAGAGAATTCACCTATGATAATGTTAGGCATTATTCTATCCTTGAAGAACCAGGTATGGAAGACTATGCAATAATTATAGATTCTGTATCAAAACGCTACTCTATGTGTGGAGCCCGTATTGGCTGCTTGGTCAGTAAAAACAAAATGGTACTAAATACTGCTTTAAAATTTGCCCAGGCAAGGCTAAGCCCACCCACATTTGCGCAAATAGCAAGCGAGGCTGCCTTAGATACGCCACAATCTTATTTTGACCAGGTCACACATCAGTACAAAGAACGTAGAGATGTTTTAATTGAAAAACTAGAGGAAATCCCTGGAGTTAAAGTAGGATACCCTAAAGGTGCTTTTTACTGTATTGTACAATTACCTATAAAAAACAGTGATGCCTTTGCACAATGGCTCCTAGAAGAATTTGATGTTGATGGAGAGACTATTATGGTAGCTCCTGCTGCAGGATTTTACTCCACACCAGGGGTTGGCCAAAATCAAATACGTATTGCATACGTACTCAACAAAGAAAGCCTAATCAAAGCCGTAAACATATTAAAACAAGCACTAGTAGCCTATAAAGAGTAATGCACATACAACAAAACATATCTTTAAAGTCTTACAATACATTTGGTATAGAGTGTGAGGCGCGATATTTTGTTTCTGTACATACTATAGAGGAGTTGCAAGAAGCCCTGGCTTTGCCTAAGTATCTAAAAAAATTCTTACTCGGCGGCGGAAGCAACATGCTGCTTACAGGCCCTATTGACGCGCTGGTAATACATGTAAACCTAAAGGGGATTTCTATAGAAAATCAAAATCAAAATTCTATAGAGCTGTCCTGCATGGCGGGAGAAAACTGGCATGATTTTGTACTCCATTGCATAGACAATAACTACGGCGGGTTAGAAAACATGTCTCTCATACCAGGTAACGTGGGCACTGCTCCTATTCAAAACATTGGCGCCTATGGTGTGGAGTTAAAAGATGTTTTTATAAAATGTGATGCAATTGAAATTGCCACTTCCAAAGAAGTTTCTTTCACCCATCAACAGTGTGATTTCGGGTATCGAAATTCTATTTTTAAAACCACACATAAAGGCAAATATGTGATTACTAGGGTAACATTTAAGCTCACCAAAAATAACCACAAAATACAAACTCAGTATGGTGCTATTAATGAGCATCTGTCTATGAATAATAGTACTAGCCCCTCCATCAAGCAGGTTAGTGATGCAGTAATAGCCATTAGACAATCTAAATTACCCGATCCAAAAAAGCTAGGCAACTGTGGTAGCTTTTTTAAAAACCCAGTGTTAGACAGCAAAACGTTTGAGGCCTTTCATACCAAATTTCCAGAGGCTCCTTTTTATGCCCTGGCTAATGCTGAATTTAAAATACCCGCTGGGTGGCTTATTGAACAAGCAGGATTTAAAGCAAAGCGTTATGGAGATGCTGGTGTTCATAAAAACCAAGCCCTTGTTTTAGTGAACTACGGAAATGCCACTGGAGCACAAATTTGGGAACTGGCACTAAAAATTCAGCAAAAAGTAGCGAAAGACTTTGGCATTACCATAGAGCCAGAGGTAAATGTGTTTTAAATTTAGCCCTAAGACACGTTAATACACCTGCATGTATTGAATTTTTAATATTCATTGTTTCTCACAAAAAATCCTCGTATTTTCACGCTATGGAACCACAAGCACTTAGCAACCCATTTATACTCATTTTTGGCGGTCTTATTTTAGTAGTTGTTCTGTATTTTTGGAATAAAAAAAACCAAACAAGTTTAAAAAGTCGTAAAAACACAACATTTAAACAACGCTATGCCCAGCGTAAAAAGACAGATCAAGAAAAACGGTAAGCTATGAAAATATACACAAAAACTGGTGATACAGGAACCACTGCTCTCTTTGGAGGTACGCGGGTTGCCAAGCACCATATCCGGATAGAGAGTTACGGCACCGTAGATGAACTAAACTCACACATAGGTCTTATAAGAGATCAAGATATAGACCTTCACACCAAAGAGGAATTAATAACTATTCAAAATAAGTTATTTACTGTGGGCGCGATTTTAGCAACACCGCCAGAAAAAGAAACATTAAAAAACGGTAAAGAAAGATTAAACATTCCTAAAATTTCTGAGCAAGACATTACAAGGCTAGAAACACAGATGGATACAATGAATGAGACGTTACCTGAGATGACACACTTTGTGCTTCCTGGAGGTCACACCACGGTGTCATATTGTCACATAGCGCGCTGTGTGTGTCGAAGAGCTGAGAGAATTACAACTCTTTTAAACGAGCAACAAGGCATAGACCCTCGGGTATTAAAATACCTCAACAGACTATCTGACTATCTTTTTGTAGTGGCACGGAAGTTGTCCTATGATTTAAAAGCAGAAGAAGTTAAGTGGATTCCTGAGAAAATATAAACAATAGTTTTCACTTAAAAATAGTACCATCAATTACTTGATAAACAGATAATTGTAAACGTTCTTATAAATAAAGCTTAAATAAGTTGTTTTTTAGTTGTCTATTTCGACTAAAAAATTATTTTTGCACAAAATTAAAACATTAATCAATGTACTGGACATTAGAATTGGCATCCTATTTAAGTGATGCGCCTTGGCCGGCAACTAAAGACGAATTAATTGACTACGCCATTAGAACGGGAGCACCACTAGAGGTTGTAGAAAATTTACAAGCCATAGAAGATGAGGGAGACTCTTATGATTCTATAGAAGAAATTTGGCCAGATTATCCAACAGATGAAGACTATCTGTGGAACGAGGACGAATATTAATATAAACGTTTTACAAAACGTTGGTATAAAATAGGCGCACTAAAAATCATGCGCTAAAAAAAGTCTCTGTCTACAGGGGCTTTTTTTGTTATAGATTTAACCCTATAACATACTATTACCATTTAATAAAAAAATACAGCGTTTAACGCTATACAACATAACAAGACACATGGGATTTTTAGATAACGTATTAAAAGTATTTGTGGGAGACAAATCCAAGAAGGATCTTGGAGACATACAACCCTATGTAGAAGAGGTGAAATCTCATGAAGCTGCCCTAGAGAAATTAAGTATTGATGAGTTGCGCGCAAAAAGTGATGTCTTTAGAAACATCATCAAGGCAGACCAAAAAGAAATACAAGATGAAATAGATGCCCTGATTGTAGCTGCAGATAAGGAAGAAGATATTGACAAAAAAGAAGATATCTACAACAAAATTGACGGCTTAAAAGATGACCGTTATGAAATTGAGAAAGCATCTCTAAATAAAATTTTGGGAGAGGCATTTGCTGTTATAAAAGAAACGGCAAAACGTTTTAAAAACAATGAAACCCTCCGTGTAACCGCAACAGCCTATGACCGTGAACTATCTGGAGAGAAAGACTATGTATCTCTAGATGGAGAGCATGCCATTTGGAAAAACTCTTGGGATGCAGCAGGAAAACAAATAACCTGGGACATGGTCCACTACGATGTACAACTTATTGGAGGTGTTGCCCTGCATCAAGGGAAAGTTGCAGAAATGCAAACAGGAGAAGGTAAAACCTTGGTAGCAACCCTGCCGGTGTACCTAAATGCCTTGGCTCAAAATGGGGTTCATGTGGTTACTGTAAATGATTATCTAGCAAAACGTGATAGCGCTTGGATGGCGCCTATATTTCAGTTTCATGGAATGACCATAGACTGTGTTGATAACCATCAGCCAAATAGTGAGTCAAGAAGAAAGGCTTATGACAGTGATATTACCTATGGAACAAACAATGAGTTTGGTTTTGATTACCTGCGTGATAATATGGCTCACAAACCAGAAGATTTGGTTCAAAGACCCCACCATTACGCAATTGTTGATGAGGTAGATAGTGTATTAATTGATGATGCAAGAACACCTTTAATTATTTCAGGGCCTGTAGCCCAGGGAGATCGTCATGAGTTTAATGAATTAAAACCAAAAATTGCAGACATCGTTGCCGTTCAGCAAAAGTACCTAACAGGTGTTTTGGCCGAGGCAAAGAAATTAATTAAAGAAGGTGATGTTAAAGAAGGAGGATTTAAATTATTGCGCGTTTACAGAGGTATTCCAAAAAACAAGGCCTTAATTAAATTTTTATCTGAAGAAGGAGTAAAACAGATTCTGCAAAAAACAGAAAACACCTACATGGCAGACAACAACCGTGAAATGCCACTAGTTGATGCAGAGTTGTACTATGTTATTGAAGAGAAAAACAATCAAATTGAACTTTCAGACAAAGGAGTAGACTACCTATCGGGACCAGACAATCCAGATTTCTTTGTAATGCCAGAGATTGGTACAGAAATAGCAAAAATTGAAGCACAAGAATTACCTAGTGAGCAAGAAGCAGCTCTTAAAGAAGAATTATTTAGAGATTTTGGTGTAAAAAGTGAACGTATCCATACCCTGAGTCAATTACTAAAAGCCTATTCATTGTTTGAAAAAGACACCCAGTATGTTGTCATGGAAAACAAGGTAATGATCGTCGATGAGCAGACGGGTCGTATTATGGATGGACGCCGCTACAGCGACGGGCTTCACCAAGCCATTGAAGCTAAAGAAAATGTAAAGATTGAGGCAATGACTCAAACCTTTGCAACGGTTACCCTGCAAAACTATTTCCGTATGTATAGAAAGCTATCTGGTATGACAGGTACAGCGGTCACTGAAGCGGGAGAACTTTGGGAAATCTACAAACTAGATGTAGTAGAAATACCAACAAATAGACCAATTGTTCGGGATGATCGTGAAGATAAAATTTACAAAACTAAAAGAGAAAAATACAACGCTGTTATTGACGAAGTAACAGAACTCTCTAAACAAGGAAGACCTATATTAATTGGTACAACATCTGTAGAGATATCTGAGCTATTAAGCCGTATGCTTAGTATTAGAAAAGTGCAGCACAATACCTTGAATGCAAAGATGCATAAAAGTGAGGCAGATATTGTTGCTCAAGCAGGAAATCCTGGCGTGGTTACAATTGCAACCAACATGGCAGGTCGTGGTACAGATATTAAATTAAGTGATGCCGTGAAGGCCTCTGGAGGTCTTGCCATTGTTGGTACAGAGCGTCATGACTCTAGACGTGTAGACAGGCAGCTAAGAGGTCGTTCTGGACGTCAAGGAGATCCAGGAAGCTCACAGTTTTATGTCTCTTTAGAAGACAACCTAATGCGTCTTTTTGGTAGTGAACGTATCGCTAAGATGATGGATAGAATGGGCCTACAAGAAGGAGAAGTAATACAGCATTCTATGATTTCTAAGTCTATAGAACGAGCTCAGAAAAAAGTAGAAGAAAACAACTTCGGTATTCGTAAAAGACTATTGGAGTACGATGATATCATGAACGCACAGCGTGAGGTAATATACAAAAGAAGATACAACGCATTGTTTGGAGATAGACTGCGCGTGGATATTGCCAACATGATTTATGATACTGCAGAGATCATTTCGCAGAACAACAAAGAAAGTCAAGATTTCAAGAATTTTGAATTTGAGCTCATACGTTATTTTTCTATTAGTGCCCCTATAGATCAAAACGAATTTGAAAAATTAGGGTCTCAAGAAATTGCAGGAAAAGTGTATAAAGTTGCTTACGGCCACTATCAAGAAAAAATGAGGCAAAATGCAGAGATTGCCTTCCCTGTAATCCAAAATGTATATGAGAACCATAAAGATCAATACAAACGTATTTTAGTGCCTTTCACGGACGGAGTTAAAACCCTAAATGTTGCCACAGATCTAGAAACAGCCTACCAAACAAAAGGTGCAGAACTAGTAAAGGATTTTGAGAAAAATATCTCACTAGCCATTATTGATGATACTTGGAAAACACACCTGCGAAAAATGGATGAGTTAAAACAATCTGTACAACTGGCCGTACATGAGCAAAAAGATCCACTCTTAATTTACAAATTTGAAGCCTTTGAACTCTTTAAAAAGATGGTGGAAAATGTAAATAAAGATGTGTTATCATTCTTGTTTAAAGGAGAGTTACCTAAAGAAAACCAAAGACAAATTCAAGAAGCTCGAGAGGTAAAGAGTAAACAAAAACTTAACGAGCAGAAAGACGAAATACAAAACCTTGACCAGCGCTCTGTTGGGTCTAAGGCAGCTGGACAAACTCAAAACCAGCAGCAAATAACAGAAACCATTACCCGCGAAATGCCAAAAATTGGTCGTAATGACAAAGTAACCATAAAGCATGTAATGAGCGGAGAGAGCAAACAAGTAAAGTACAAACAAGCAATTCCACTGATAACAAAAGGAGAATGGGTATTGACTCAATAACACCCAACTAAAAATATAAAATCCCCCAAAGGCATTTGCTCTTGGGGGATTTTAAAATTAGCGTAGTTCCTTACTGTAAAATTAAATTACTATAATCTGCATTAACAAGAAAATTGCTGCTTGTACTCGCATTTTTATAGAAACCTTTAGCTAAGACTCTTTGCGCCTCTTTTGTGGTATTAAACTGCAATGATTTAGGGTGTTTTAAACTTGATTTTTTTCCATTAAACAAAAATGTAAAAGGGGTATCAGGCATCGCAACAGAGGCATCTGCATTGCGCAAAACAATCTCTAAGCGTTTAAAATTATCTGCTACTTTACCAATAATCAAGGTTCCGAAGGATCCTGTAACATAGGCCTCTTTACTAATACTGCCAACAAACACGTCACTAGAATTAGCATTAAGCTGTATGCTCTCTAGGGTTTGAATTTCACAGGCACCAACAAATTTAACATACAAGGTGCCGTACTGCCAATGCTCTACAACCACGGGTGCATAAGAGGCATTAATGAGTGTTTGTACACCATCGATACGATCTGCGGTAAATGGAGTATGATTTAAGGTTGCTTTCACATTAAATGCATCTGCCATTTTAATTTCACCGTATCTCACATTTATATCAGTCTTTGTGTTTTTTGGCATTTTAATGATTATAGATCTTTTAGCCAGGGGCAGTGTTTTTGCTTTGTTTGTTTTTACAATTGTTTTAACAGCTCCATTTTCATCATATGTAAATACAAATTCATATTCTTTACCTATTTGAGCCTCTAAACTAGAGAGGGTACTACCGTTCCAGTTTCCGATACCACTTGAGGTTATAATTACATTTTTTGAGTTCCCTAAAACCTCAAAATCCCACGCGTCAAAAAGAGCTATTTTTTGTTCTTTGGTTACATCTTCTCCTTCTATAAAAGCGGTTACCTCTACCTTATCTTTATTCCAGGTTTCAAAAATAACATTGGTATAAGAGGTCTTTAACGTAATAAGCATATCATCACCTGCATTATAAGACTCTACAAATTTCTCTTGAGAAAAACCTGTAGCTACCAATCCAAGAGCAAGCGCCCACAATAGCCTAAACTTCAATGCTGCTGATATTTTCATTGGTGTTATTTTTTAGTTCTTTTAATTTTGTTTTGAGCTTCATTAACAATTCTAGTCTCAGTTTAAGATTATCTACTAAGGCTGTAATGGTCTCCTCTGTAGGACCTGCCTGGGTCAGTTCTAAATTCAAGCTTTCATATTCCAAATCCAGCACCTGTAGTTGTTGCATGTATCCATCAATTACATCTTTATTATCTGTGGTAATTGTTAAGGATGCTAATACACCTTTGATTCCAGTAGTGTAGTACTGCTCAACACGTTTTAAATCTGGAGAAATATCAGCTAAGTGTACTAGTTTTTCATCGGTTTGAGACTCTACCCCTGGCACACTCTCAACTAGACTATCTCCCATGCTATTTTTGGATAATTGATAATAGCCAAAAACACTCACGGCTACAAAGGCTATAGCAACAGCAGCAATTTTGATCCAAATTTGCATAGGACTAGAAGCCTGCAGCGTCTTGTTTGGGCTAAAATTAGCCTGTAACCTAGCTTCAAACCGAGCCTTGTGACCTTTTGGTAATTTTGGCTCTTGTGATGAGCTAGCCTTCATTATATCTCTAATATCCTGTGCCATAGTGTAGCTGTTTTAGATGTTGTTGTAATTGTATTTTACCGCGATGCAACTTTGTTCTAGAGGCGCTTTGCGTGATGTCAAGAACCTGGGCTATTTCTTGATGATCATATCCCTCTAACAAAAATAATTGTACCACAGATTTATAATTTGGAGGCAACTTTTCAATAGCCTGCTCTATAAGTTGTTTAGTTATATTATTATCTACAGACCAACTCTCATCATTTTGTTGTTCTAAACTAAGGGTCTGCTCGTTAATTTCTTCAAAATGAATCTTTTTCTTTTTCAAAGCATCCAAACATGTATTTATTACAATGCGTTTTAACCAAGCTCCAAAACTTACATCTCCTTTAAATTGCTCTATTTTTTTAAATGCCTTAATAAAAGCAACTTGCATTGCATCCTCTGCCTCTGCTGTGTCTTTTAGATACCTGCTAGCCACTATAAACATACCATCACAGTACTGGCTATAGAGCGCAGTTTGGGCTCTAGGGTTTTGTGCTCTGCACTGTGTTACAAGTAAAGAATTTGACACGTTTGTAAGTGGTTTATTAGGAGTCTTTTAAATGACGACAATTTAGGTACGCTGTTTCACAAAAGCACCTATTTTTTAAAAAAAAATAATACTATATTTGATGAGCAACTTAAAACAAAAGCCATGAGAAAAAATTATATTTTATTTTTACTAGTAGTAGCAACTTCTTTTACATGGCAAACCAAAGCGCAAAATGGCGGTGACAACTGCTCTAATGCGGTTTTAATAACACCAGCAATATATAGCGATGTTGCAATTACTGTAGGCACTGGCGGAGCATCCCAAGATGATGCCACAGATGCTATGTGGTATAGTTATATAGCAACTGGAAACGGTACTATTAACATTAACTCTTGTGCTTCAGACCCTGCTGGAATTGATACCAGATTATGGATTTATACAGACACCTGTAATACATTAACGCCAATTGCTAATGATGATGATGGCTGTGATGCTCCAACTACGTATGGATCGATACTAGAGGATGTGGTGGTTAATATAGGTCAAGAATATTTGTTTGAATGGGATGACAGATGGGGTACAGATGCCTTTGACTGGGAATTAACCTATACCCCCGATCCAGTTGGTGGAACTAACTGTGAAGAGGCACTTGCAGTAACACCAGGGGTGTTTAATGATGTATTTATTATTGATGGATCTGGTGGGGCAACACAAGGGGATGCATCAGATGCCTTATGGTATAGTTACACACCTGCTGAAAACGGTACTATAAATATTAACTCTTGCGCTTCAGACCCAACAGAAATAGATACAAGAATAAACATCTACACAGATGGCTGTGATGTGTTAACTCCTGTTGCAGATGATGATGACGGCTGTGATGCACCTAATGGATTTGGTTCAATTTTGCTTGGCGTTGAAGTTGTTGGTGGAGTAGAATATTTAATAGAGTGGGATGATAGATGGGGAGTAGATGCTTTTGACTGGGAATTAATTTTTAATCCTGAGGGCTTTAATGACAACTGCCAAACAGCACAAGAAATTGGTTGTGGTGGCTCCATAGAAGGAACTACACTAGACAAAACAGATACCAATGGAGTGGGTGGTCCAGATGCCTTTTATAAATTTATAGAAACATCACCTCTGGCTAGAGATGTTGCATTTTCTTTGTGTACAGCTTTTGACTATGATCCTTACATGCGTATCTATACAAGTTGTGACCTTGACAACCCAATTGAAAATGATGACGCTTGTGAGTTAGGCCCTGAAATAACATTAACAACCATTCCAGGAACAACATACTACATAGCTATAGAGGGCTATAATGGAGACACTGGAAACTTCACAATTACTGTTGATTGTGCTGAGCCACCAATGCCGCCACCAAACGATCTAATTGCAAATGCAATAAATATTCCTGGCGCATACACAGATGAAAATGTGGACACACAATTTGCCACAGAAGAAGGTGGCAACCCAACCAATTGTACCATTGACGGATTTAATGGTGTTTGGTATTACTTTTTGTGTACCCCTGGTATGGGACTAACAGAAGCCTCTATTGAAACACCTAGTGGTGTGAATAGTGTCATTTTCTTTGAGGCGACAAATGCCACCCCAAGTATTGCGGAGTTAATACGCGTTGAGGATGCGCAAAACCCATGTTTTACAGGAACTAGTTCTTCAATTGAGCCAGAAATAGGCAAATACTATTTCTTACTGGCAACAAATTCTGGAGGAGCGACAACTATTAATATTTCACAAATTCTTGGTGTTGAAAACACTGTTTTTGAAAACTTTACGTATTTCCCTAATCCAACTTCAGGGGTGGTAACACTTAAAAATAATAGTAGTATCGAAAAAGTTGTTCTTAGAAACATTCTAGGTGCTGTTGTATTGGAAACTGCTATTAATGCGACACAAACAAGTATAGATTTGAGTAACTTATCTAGTGGATCCTATATATTATCTGTATTTGCAAATGGGCAGAGTGCTCAATACCACATTTTAAAAGAGTAAGGGTAGCGCCTTTTTTTAAAAATAAAAATCCCAAGGTTGAAAATTTCAATCTTGGGATTTTTTATAATATGGAATACATTTATGAGTCTAGCAGTAAATTTAAGGTCACTGTAATATTATCTCGAGTAGCTTTAGAAAAAGGACACATTTGGTGGGCATCATTAACTAATTGCTCTCCAGTTTTAGTATCAACATCTGGGATGTAACAATCTAGGGTTGCTTCTAGAAAAAAACCATCTTCATCTTTACAAAAACCAATGGTAGCGTCTACACTAATTTGACTCACATCTATATCGAGTTTTTCAATTCCTACAAGAGCTTGCAAAGCCCCTCCAAAACAGGCTGCGTATGCTGCCCCAAAAAGTTGCTCTGGATTCACGCCCTTACCGTCATCTCCGCCCATAGATTTTGGGACAGACAGCGCCATATCTATTGGGCCATCTTCACTTAGCACATGGCCAGCTCTACCGCCTGTGGCATTTGTTGTTGCTTCATATAATGTACTCATAGTATTTTATTTTTGTGTTAATTATTCAATATACGGTCCAAAACAAGTTTTGAAAAATCAAATGTCATAAATTTGTCATAAATTCACATAGTGAAAAAACCAAAAAAACATACCAGCGCATTAAACGAACTTCAGGGTGTTGAAAGGCCCGATAGCCTGAGCAGTGTAACTGCTTTAAAATTAAAAAAAGCACGAAAGCAAAAGCAACTCATTCCAGAACTTATTCTCGGAGTTCTGGCAGGGAATAAAACGGCACTCAGTAGAGCTATTACAATTATTGAAAGTACCGCGACAAAAGATCAACTAGGTGCCAAACAATTAATTGAAGGGTGTTTGCCACATGCAAATAAATCTATTCGTATTGGTATCACGGGAGTACCAGGGGTAGGAAAAAGCACTTTTATTGAACAGTTTGGAACGCTGTTAACCCAAAAGGGACATAAAGTAGCCGTCTTGGCCGTTGACCCTAGTAGTAGTTTAAGCAACGGGAGTATCTTGGGAGACAAAACCAGGATGGAAGAATTGGTAAAAAATGAGCTAGCATTTATAAGACCCTCTGCAAGTGGAGATTCTTTGGGAGGGGTGGCAAGAAAAACAAGAGAAGCTATTATAGTATGTGAGGCTGCTGGTTACTCGCACATTGTTATTGAGACTGTGGGCGTAGGGCAAAGCGAGACGGTAGTGCATTCTATGACAGATTTCTTCTTACTTCTAAAGCTTGCTGGTGCTGGAGATGAATTGCAGGGTATAAAACGAGGCATCATGGAAATGGCAGATGCTATTATCATTAATAAAGCAGATGGCGAGAATATCAAAGCTGCAAAATTAGCTAAAACAGAGTTTAACCGTGCTTTGCATTTATATCCTCCAAAAGACAATGGATGGATTGCAAAAACCATTACCTGTAGTGCTCTTAAAAATGAAGGTATTGAGGAGGCTCTTGATCTAATTAATGGTTATGTAACCCAAATGAAAGAAACAGAGTATTTTGTATCCAAGCGAGAACAGCAGCAGCATTTCTGGATGTTACAAACCATAGAAAACAGTCTAAAGAGTGATTTTTACGGAAATCCGAAAATTAAAATAGCACTACAAGAACAACTAAAGGCACTAGCAAACTCAAATACAAGTCCTTTTCAAGCAGCTGCATATCTACTGTCCTTACATAAATAAATCAGGTCTTTTGCTTTTTCTTTTTTGCGGCCGGAAACAATACATTATTTAAAATCAACCTGTATCCTGGAGAATTTGGATGCAAGGCCAATTCTGTTTTGGGGTCTCCTACTCTATGTTGGTAGTCTTCTGGATCATGACCGCCATAAAAGGTGAAAAAACCTTTTCCTTTAATACCATGTATATACCGAGCCTCCCCACTTGAGCTGTGAGCTCCCATCACCAAAACATTTGATTTAATATGATCTGGCATATAGCTTGTTGTTTGCCCCATAAAACCTTTTACTAGTGAGGTGTGGTTTTGAACAAGCATGGTAGGAATTGGATCCCACTTGGCAGAGTAATCCATCAGTGAAAAATAATCTGTTTGTTTTGAAATCTTACGTTTTGAGGTCATGTCTATAGAAGAAAACTCATACACCATTGGGCTTCTTTCTAAAATATAATCTTTAAAAGCAAATGTTTGTTTAAAATCTATCTTGCTTTGATAATTAGCAGCACTGGCATCACCATCAAACATCGGCTCGCAAATATCTACATCCTTTGCAGAAAGCGCAATATCAAAACTATCTGTGGCGCTGCACATGGCAAACATAAAACCACCCCCTACAACATAATCTCTAATTTTTAAAGCAACATCTCGTTTCTGGTGAGATACTTTAGCATAGCCCAAAGTGGCAGCCAATGCCTCAGATTTGTTTTTTTCTGCAATATACCAAGGTGCAGATCTATAGGCTCTATAAAACTTACCATACTGTCCTGTAAAATCTTCGTGGTGAAGGTGCAACCAATCATAGAGTAGCAACTCATCCCTTAAAACCTCTTGATCGTAAATAGTTGTATAGGGTATTTCGGCATAGGTTAATACCATAGTAACAGCATCATCCCAGGGTAGATTTCCTTTTGGAGAATATACCGCAATTTTAGGTGCTTTTTCTAACACCACGGATTCCATATTTTGAGAAGGACTACTTATTTCTTTTAATATCTGAGCGGTTTTAGCATCACTGATAACCTCAAAAGAAACGCCGCGAATTTGGCATTCTTTGCGTATCTGATCACTATCTGGCATTAAAAACGAACCACCTCTATAATTGAGAAGCCATTTTGTTTTCACGTTTCTTTCTAGTACCCAATAGGTAATACCATAGGCTTTTAAATGTTCTTTTTGAGTGGCCTCATCCATGGGGATGAGAATATAAGAGCCGTAGCTCTGTAAGCTAAAAAGGCAAATAAATAGGAAGGTGAATAACTTAGTCATGCTGTAAATATAACGACAAAATCTAAGCCAAAGATTTGGAAGGAAGAAAGAATTTTAAATTTCAAAAATTAAAACACAAAAATGTCAGAGAACCTCATAAGACTCCAAAATATCTGTGGATTTTGGATTTTAATAAGGAAGGTCGTCATTAGAGTTTGTTCCAAAGGCATCCTCGGCAGAAGGAAAATTAGGAGTTGTAAAGGTATCATCATTTGCAGCATTATTCATGCTTGATGCTATTTCGTTTGAGAAAGGAAAGGTGTCTAAGTTTTCAAACTTACCTAAATTACCAACAAATTTAAGACGTATTTCATCCAAACCTCCATTACGGTGCTTTGCTACAATAAACTCTCCTTGACCAGCAGTTGGGGTGTGCTCATCGTCATCCCACTCATCAATTTTATAGTATTCTGGGCGGTAAATAAACGATACAATATCTGCATCTTGCTCGATGGCTCCAGATTCACGAAGGTCACTCAATAAAGGTCTTTTAGATCCTCCACGAGTCTCTACAGCACGCGATAGTTGAGATAGTGCAATAACAGGAACATTTAATTCTTTTGCTAATGCTTTTAAGTTTCTAGATATGGTAGATATTTCTTGTTCACGATTTCCACCATTTTTTCCTCCTCCAGCTGTCATTAACTGCAAATAATCAATCATAATCATTTTAACCCCTTGCTGAGAGGCAAGACGTCTAGCCTTTGCACGCAAATCAAAAATAGAAAGAGAAGGGGTATCATCGATAAAAAGGGGCGCCTTTTCAAGACCTTTCACTTTAACATTTAACTGCTCCCACTCGTGTTTTTCTAGATTTCCAGTTCTTAATTTTTCTGAAGATAGACCCGTTTCACTAGATATGAGTCTGGTAATTAACTGTACCGAAGACATCTCACATGAAAAAAATGCAACAGGAATGTTATGATCTACAGCCATGTTACGAGCCATAGATAGCGTTAAGGCTGTTTTACCCATACCAGGACGGGCTGCAATAATAATTAAATCACTAGGCTGCCATCCAGAGGTTAACTTATCTAACTCTGTAAAACCTGAAGGAATACCAGACAAACCTTCTTTATTGGCGATTTCTTCAATCTTCTTTTTGGCTTGAATAACCAAATCTTGAGCCGTTTCACTAGAACGTTTGATGTTACCTTGTGTTATGTCGTATAATTTACTCTCTGCCGAATCTAAGAGATCAAAAACATCTGTACTTTCATCATACGCATTTTCTATGATCTCACTTGAAATTGAAATCAATCTTCGCTGGATAAATTTTTGAAGAATAATTCTAGCATGAAATTCAATATGTGCCGAGGATGCGACTTTTTGTGTCAAACGAATTAAAAAAAAATCACCACCAATAAATTCTAATTTTCCATTCTTTTTTAACAAATTGGAGACTGTCAAAAGGTCTATGGGTTCAGAATTTTGAAATAATTCATAAATTGCTGCGTATATTTCTTGATGTTTTGCATCATAAAAAGCATCAGAACTTAGAATATCTATTACATCATCGATTCCTTTTTTATCAATCATCATTGCTCCAAGTACTGCTTCTTCTAACTCTACAGCTTGAGGAGGGATTTTACCTTTTTCAAGACTTATAATTCTTGATTTATCTATCTTTTTACCTGCTAATGATGTTGATTTTTCCATTGTTACAAATGTACTTTTTTAGGTTGAATGTAGTTTCTAAAAAAGAACTTTAATTTGTGAACATTAATTGTAAACAAATATGTTATTATCTTGTTAATAAACAGACAACTTTGATAATGAAATGGTATTTTTACAAATATGAAGTGGAATAAAAAACATATTTTTCTAATGATTTTATTACCAGTACAAATACTGCTGATAAAATTAGCTTCAAAAAATCCTGAATTTATAGAGCGTTATTATTCCAACGGAGTGTATCCCTATATTTCATCTTTTTTAAGATTTTTTTTAGGTTGGATTCCTTTTTCAGTAGGTGATTTACTATTAGCCTTTGGTGTTTTTAGTTTGGTTCGTTTCCTATACATATTAATTCGAACACGCTTCAAAAATTTGGTTCCAAAATTAATTCATTTAGGTGCTGTTCTATCTGTAATTTATTTTTTATTCTATTTTTTATGGGGATTAAATTACTACAGAGTCCCGCTAGCAACGGCATTAAATTACAAAAATCAAAACTACACTACTGTTCAGCTTCAACATGTAACAGAAACTATTATTGAAAAATTAAATAATATCCAATATACTTTAACTAAAAATGACACTTTAAAAGTAGCGAACCCTTATTCTCAAAAAGATATGTATGCAATTGCTATTGAGGGTTATAAAAATTTATCAAATGATTTTTCTCAATTAAACTATGAATATCCTTCTGTAAAGAGTTCATTAATTAGTTTTTTACAAACTTACAATCATACTTCAGGATATTTGAATCCTATAACAGGTGAAGCCCAAGTAAATGATAAAATACCCAAAACATCTTATCCAACAACTACCTGTCATGAAATGGCGCATCAAATTGGATTTGCTGCAGAAAATGAGGCCAATTTTATAGGTTTTTTGGCCGCTAATTACAATGAAGACCCCTATTTTAAATATGCAAGTTATAGAATGGCGTTTGGATATTGTATTTCAGAACTCAGAAAACGCGATGCTGATTTATCAAAAAAACTTTGGGAGAGGGTAAACTATGGAATAGTAAAAGACTTTAAAGAAAGTTACGATTTTTGGCAGCGTTATAAAAATCCTTTTGAGCCGATTATAAAAAAAGGCTACAATGCCTATTTAAAAGCCAACAACCAAGACAAGGGAATTAAGTCTTATAATTATGTGGTCGATTTATTGATTTGTTACTTTGAGGCTAAATAAGATAAATAAGGCTTTAGAAAGGGTATTTTAATAAGTATAATATCACTAAACACTATTGATTCTTTTCTAAGTAAAAACGTATTATTCGCTATATTTGCATCAATGAAGGAAATCACTAGTATTCAAAACTCGTATATAAAAAACTTAGTCAAGCTTCAAGATAAAGCTCGAGAAAGAAAAAAACAAGGGCTTTTTATTATTGAAGGAAAACGAGAAATTTCATTGGCAATTACTTCGAAATATGAGTTTGATAGCATTTTGTTTTGCCCAAATATTATTTCTGAAAATGAGATTATTCAACTTTTAGATCAAAACATAAATAGAATAGCGATTTCAAAAGAAGTGTATCAAAAATTAGCCTATAGGTACTCTACAGAGGGTATAATAGCCCTGGCAAAAGTGAAAGATTTTACACTCAATAAAATTGTATTACCTACTAAAAACCCCTTAATTCTTGTTGCTGAAGGCATCGAAAAACCTGGAAACATTGGTGCTCTTTTGAGAACAGCTGATGCTGCCAATGTTGATGCTGTTTTTATTGCAGATCCAAAAAGTGATTTGTACAACACCAATATCATTAGATCTAGTGTTGGTTGTGTTTTTACCAATCAAATTGCACAAGGAACTTCAGAAGAAATCATTACTTTTCTCCAAAAAAATAATATCAATATATATGCAGCAACCTTGCAGAATTCAAATGAATATTACAAGCAAGATTTCACGAGCAGTGCTGCTATAATTGTTGGAACGGAAGCTACAGGACTATCAAATATTTGGAGAACAGTTGCGACTGAACACATCAACATTCCAATGCAAGGTAAGATTGACTCCATGAATGTATCAGTTTCGGCAGCTATTATTATTTATGAGGCTGTTAGGCAAAGAAAATCTAAACAATAAAAAATGCAAGCTTCTTCATTATTTTACATCATTATCTCCATATTAATTGTAAGTTTTATTGTTGATAAAATGATAAACATCCTTAATGAAGGATATTTCGATAAAAAAATACCGGAAAAATTAAAAGATATTTACAATCACGATACTTATGAAAAGTCTCAAGCATATAAAAAAACAAGTGCTAAATTCTCAAATATTAGCTCTTTAATATCAATAATTTTAACCGTGACTTTCTTTTTAATAGAAGGCTTTGCATATTTAGACCGTTTTGCTAGAAGTTTTTCAGAACATCCAATTCTGATTGCTTTGATTTTTTTCGGGGTCATTATCTCAGTTTCAGAAATAATTACAACTCCCCTATCCTACTACAACACCTTTGTAATTGAAGAAAAGTTTGGATTTAATACATCATCAAAACAAATATTCTGGATTGATAAGGTTAAAGGCTTATTAATGAGTTTTGTATTAGGTGGTGGAATCATATCTATCGTTATTTGGTTTTATCTTTTAACAGGAAGTAATTTTTGGATTTATTCATGGGTTCTTGTAGCCTCTTTTTCTTTGTTTTTAAATATGTTTTATGCAAAGCTGATTGTACCGCTGTTTAATAAACAAACGCCATTAGAAAACGGAGTATTGAAATCTGCCATAGAAGACTACAGTGAAAAAGTGGGGTTTACCATACATAATATTTTTATTATTGATGGTTCTAAAAGGTCTACAAAAGCGAATGCCTATTTCTCTGGTTTTGGTTCTCAAAAAAGAATTACCTTATACGATACATTAATACATGAGCTAGACACAGATGAGATTATAGCTGTTTTGGCACATGAAGTGGGTCATTATAAAAAAAACCACATTATTTTTAATATGGTTACTTCTGTTCTACTTTCAGGATTAACGCTCTATATCTTATCGTTGTTTATTAATTCACCACTGCTATCAGCTGCTTTAGGTGTAACTATTCCTAGTTTTCATATAGGTTTAATTGCCTTTGGTATTTTATATACCCCTATCTCTGAAATTACAGGGTTATTTATAAATTACATGTCTAGAAAGTTTGAATATCAAGCAGATAATTATGCAAAAGACACCTTCAATGAAAAGGCTTTAATAACATCGCTAAAAAAATTATCAAAGAATAGTTTGAGTAATCTAACGCCACATCCAGCATTTGTTTTTAAGCATTATTCACATCCAACTCTATTAGATAGAATAAAAAATTTAGAATCTTAATTACTTGTTTGTTAACATTCTTATTCATAATTTCACTAATCATATGATTATTATTTAAAATTAGTTTTGAGATATACCGCAACTATAGAAGAGGAGAATAAAGAAATAACAAAACGTTATAAAGATTTGCTAAAAGGAACTTATGAAGTTTTATCTAAAAAAGATAAAGATTTAATAAGAAAAGCCTTCGATATTGCTTTAGATGCTCATTCTAATCAGCGAAGAAAAACAGGTGAACCCTATATTTTTCATCCAATTGCTGTTGCTAAAATTGTTGCAAATGAAATTGGTTTAGATGCAACCTCTATTGCATCTGCTTTGTTACATGATGTCGTTGAAGATACTACCTACACCATTGATGATATGGAGCATCTTTTTGGAAAACCAATTGCAAAAATAGTAAAGGGACTCACAAAAATATCTCGATTAAACAAAGAGCAAGATGCTTCCATACAAGCGGAAAATTTCAGAAAAATGCTCTTAACACTAAATGATGATGTAAGAGTTATCTTAATTAAGATTGCAGATCGACTCCACAATATGCAAACAATGGATGCAATGCCTGTTGATAAACAGGTTAAAATAGCTTCAGAGACTTTATATATTTATGCTCCTTTGGCGCATAGATTAGGGTTGTATAATATAAAAGTAGCATTAGAAGATTTAGGATTAAAATACACAGAACCAGAGTCTTACAATAGTATTTTAAATAAAATAACAGAAAGCAAAGTAGATCAACAAAATTATTTAAAGCGATTTGAAAACACTCTAAAATCGGGTTTAGATAAGGAGAATTTTGATTACGAAATAAAGGGACGTTTTAAGTCTATTTATTCGATCCGAAAAAAAATGATAACGCAAAACGTAACATTCAATGAAGTGTATGATAAGTTTGCCATCAGAATTATATACAAACCTAATTCGAATGATGATAAGTTTGATGCTTGGAAAATTTATACTATTGTTACAGATTATTTTAAACCCAATCCCTCTCGACTAAGAGATTGGATCTCACAACCAAAATCAACTGGTTATGAAGCACTTCATATTACAGTTGTCGGTCCTGATTCGCAATGGGTTGAAGTTCAAATTCGTTCAAGTCGAATGGATGAAATAGCAGAAAGAGGTTATGCTGCTCACTTTAAATACAAACAAGGAGAAAGTAAAGACGACGGATTAGAAAGTTGGCTTAATAAATTAAAAGAAACACTAGAAACTCAAAGTTTAAATGCAGTTGATTTTGTAGAAAATTTTAAATTAAACCTATATTCAAAAGAAATTTATGTTTTTACTCCCAAAGGAGATTTAAAATCATTGCCCAAGGATGCTACTGCTTTGGATTTTGCTTTTTCAATTCATACAGATGTTGGTTTAAAATGTAGAGGAGCAAAAGTGAATGGAAAATTAATGCCTCTTAGTCATCAACTTAAAAGTGGTGACCAAATCGAAGTAATAACCACGACCACTAATAAACCAAATTCTAGATGGTTGGATTTTGTAATTACAGCCAGAGCAAAAGGAAAAATTAGAGCAGCGCTAAAAGAGGAAGAAAAGTTGATTTCTGAGGAGGGTAAAGCGATTCTAATGCGAAAACTACGTCACTTGAAAATCTCTTTTAACGAAAAAACAATCAATGAGTTGGTGAACTATTTCAAATTAAGAACTAGTTTTGATTTATTCTTTAGAATAGGAAATGGAGCCATAGATAATTCGCAGTTAAAATCTTTTGTATCGATGCGAAACAGCAAAATATTAAACTTCTTTAAAGCAAAATTAAGAAGAAATTCAGTTGCAAAAGAGGCTTTAAATATAGAAGAAGTATCTCATAAATATGACTCCTTAGTATTTGGTAAAGAAGAACAAAAATTAGATTATAAATCTTCAAAGTGCTGTAATCCAATTTCTGGAGACAAAGTGTTTGGATTCGTTACTATTAATGACGGCATAAAAGTTCATAAAATGAATTGTTCCAATGCAATTTCTCTTCAATCTAACTATGCATACAGAATTATGTCTGCGAAATGGATAGATTCTACCAAACAAGATTTTAAAGTAATTTTAGAGATTGGGGGCGTTGACAATCAAGGAATGGCAAATGATGTAACACGTATTATTTCTAATAACATGGGCGTTTTTATTCACAGCATTAATATTAGAGGTAATGAAGGAGTTTTTGATGGTAAAATTTCAATAAGTGTAAAAAATAGTTCCCAATTAAATAGGTTGATAAAAAACCTTCAAAAAATTGAAGGAATAAAAAAAGTAGAACGTGTTAATACTTTGTAAATATCATTTAATTAAAAATCTTATTTAATTCAGAAATAACTGTAAATTTGTTTTTTCATAAAATCATTTATAATGAGTAATTCCCTTGAAAATCAGGAAGTAGTAAAAAAAGTTTTTAGCACTTACCTAGAAGAAAATAAACATAGAAAAACACCAGAACGCTATGCTATACTTCAGGAAATATATGTAGCTGCTGAACATTTTGATATCGAATCTCTCTATATTAAAATGAAAAATAAAAATTACAGAGTCAGTAGAGCTACGCTTTATAATACGATAGATTTACTTTTAGACTGTGGTTTGGTTAGAAAGCATCAGTTTGACGGTCAATCAATGGCTCGATATGAAAAGAGTTATTTCGACAAAAATCACGACCATGTAATTTTTACTGATTCAGGAGACGTTAAAGAATTCTGTGATCCAAGAATTCAAATCATTAAAAAAACAATAGAAGAAGTTTTTGATATTGATATCCATAATCATTCACTTTACTTTTACGGAACAAAAAAACAAAACTAAACAAACAACACAATTAACAAATTAACAAATTAACACAACTAATGGCTGTAGATTTATTACTAGGATTACAATGGGGAGATGAAGGAAAAGGAAAAATAGTAGACGTTCTTACTAAAAATTACGATATTATTGCTCGTTTTCAAGGAGGTCCAAATGCAGGACACACATTAATTTTTGACGGATTCAAACATGTTTTACATACAATTCCTTCGGGAATATTTCACAAAACAGCATTAAATGTAGTGGGAAATGGTGTGGTAATTGATCCTGTAATCTTTAAGAAAGAACTAGAAAATCTGGACAAACACAATATAGACTATACCTCTAAATTATTAATCTCAAGAAAAGCACATTTAATTTTACCAACACATAGATTGTTAGATGCTGCTTCGGAAACTTCTAAAGGAAAAGCTAAAATTGGTTCTACTTTAAAAGGTATAGGCCCAACTTATATGGATAAGACGGGAAGAAATGGAATGAGAGTTGGAGATCTAGAGTTAGAAAATTGGAAAGATAAATACAATGCGCTAACAGAAAAACATCTTAAAATGTTGAAATTTTTTGATGTTCAAATTGAATATAATTTAGAAGAGTTAGAAGCAGAATTTTGTGTAGGAATCGACAAGTTAAAAACTTTAACATTCATTGATAGCGAAGAATTTTTAAATAATGCAATTAAAGAGAATAAAACGATTTTGGCAGAAGGTGCTCAAGGTTCTTTATTAGATATTGACTTTGGAACCTATCCATTTGTAACTTCATCTAACACAACTGCTGCTGGAGCGTGTACAGGTTTAGGTGTGGCACCCAACAGAATTGGAGACGTTTTTGGAATTTTTAAAGCATATACAACTCGGGTTGGTTCAGGGCCTTTTCCAACAGAACTATTTGATAAGAATGGAAAAAGAATGGCTAAAATAGGTCATGAATTTGGAGCCACTACAGGAAGACCAAGGCGATGTGGTTGGTTGGATTTAATAGCACTTAAATATGCAGTAAACGTAAATGGTGTTACACAACTTATGATGATGAAAGGAGACGTATTATCTGGTTTTGACACCCTAAAAATATGTACTTCATACACCTATAAAGGTGAAGAAATCACACATTTACCATATAATATAGAGCCACACAATGTATCTGTAAATTATACTGAATTTAAGGGATGGGAAGATGATTTAACAAAAATGTCATCTGCTGATCAATTACCTCAGAATTTGATGGACTATATCGCTTTTATAGAAAAAGAAACAGGTGTTCCTGTATCAATCGTTTCTGTTGGTCCAGACAGAAACCAAACGATTACGAGATAAAATACAATCAAAATATTTTAAAAGCATCTTTTAGTATACAAAAGATGCTTTTTTTTATTGAAAAAAGATGCTATTAAAAAAAAGGACAGTTGCTGTTGCTATAAAATCAAATATCCTTTAAAAGTTAAATTTCACTTTTCTTTAGTGGCAGGCTATTTTCTTTTCATTATTTTTACATTAAATTAAACGTTTTGAAAAGAATATTTATATTATTTTTTCTATTCACATCTTCATTTGTTTTGTCACAAACAAAAAAAATAAAGTATGAAGCTGAAATTCAGGAAGTCAATGAAAAAAAATTTCCTGGTGCAACTATTTTACTTGGAAATGTAAAAATGACGCACGATGGAATTGTACTGACAAGTCAACAAGCATTATTTTACAAAGAAAGAAATTTCTTTAAAGCTATTGGAAAGGTCCTGATAAAGCAAGGAGACACCGTTACTCAGACTAGTAATTATGTAGATTATGATGCCAATTCCAAACAAGCGTTATCATGGGGAAATGTTGTGTTAAAAGATCCAACAATGACCATGACTTCAGATACACTTCATTTTGATAGACTCAATCAAAAACTATATTATAACAGTTACGCAACTATAAAAGATCTAACTAATACTCTAAAAAGTAAAAACGGAAACTACTATTTAGAAAATAAAAAATTTACGGCAACGACAAGAGTTACAGTTATTAACCCTGAACATCATTTAGAATCAAATCATTTAGATTATTATACAGATTCTGGACTTACCTATCTGTATGGCCCTTCAACAGTTACTAATACTCAAAACGAAAATAGAATTTATTGCGAAAAAGGTTTTTACAATACCAAAACAGACATATCACACTTTGTTAAGAGTGCTAAGCTATATTTAAAAGAAAGAACTATAGAAGGAGATAGTTTGTATTATGACAAGGACAAAGGGTTTGCTTCCGCTACTAAAAACATTACAGTGATTGATACTGTTCAAAATTTTATAACAAAGGGGAACTATGCAGAGATTTTTGAATTAAAAGATTCTCTTTTTATCGTTGATAAAGCAGTTGGTATTTCTATTGTTGATAAAGACTCTACATTTATTCATGGAGATACTATTTTAATAACTGGCCAACCTAAAAAAAGAATCATAAGAACGTACCATAATGTAAAAATTTTCAAATCTGATTTACAAGGAAAATGTGATTCTATTCATACCAATCAAGAATCGGGGGTTTCAAAAATGTTTAGAAATCCTGTAATATGGTCCGATAAAAATCAAATAACAGGAGATACAATTCATTTGATTTCAAATACAGAAACAGAAAAATTAGATTCATTAAAAGTGCTAAATAATTCATTTATTATTTCTAAGGACTCGATGTCTAAAAACAATTTCAATCAAATTAAAGGTAGAAATATGTTTGGAAAATTTAAAACAAACAAACTTCGATTTCTTTTAGTTAAAGGAAATGCAGAATCCGTTTATTTTAATAGAAATGAAAAAACAAACAAACTAGAAACGATCACAAAAGAAATCTCTAGTAACATTGAGTTTACGTTAACAAAAGGACAAATTGAAACGATTAAGTATTTAAAAACCTCTGATGGTTATACCTACCCTCCTTCTCAATTACCAGATGATGTGAGAAAGTTAAAAGGGTTTGTTTGGCGTGAAAATGAACAACCGAAAAGAATGGAAGACATTTTCATAAAAACGCACACAATTCCTGACCTTACCTCTTTAAAATCCGATTTCATCCCCAAAAAAAACAAGAATTGAAAAAAGATTTTTTTAAATACCAAGCTCAGACTTCCTCCCATCCGTTAGCCTTAGAAATTGCTAAAGCAAAAGGAAGTTATATTTATGATACTTCTGGCAAAAAATATTTAGATTTTGTAGCTGGTGTTTCGGCTAATAGTCTTGGACATAATAATCCTAGAGTAACTGCAGCTATAAAAAATCAACTAGATGCCTATACCCATGTAATGGTTTATGGAGAGTTTATTCAACAACCTCAGGTTCAATTATGTAAACTATTAGTAGAAAATTCTCCTAAGGATCTTAATTGTGTTTATATCACTAATTCAGGAACAGAAGCTACAGAGGGAGCACTGAAATTAGCAAAAAGAGTTACACTTAGATCAGAAATAATTGCAGCAAAAAACTCTTATCATGGAAATACAATGGGATCTATGAGTGTTTCAGGAGTTGAAAAACAAAATGCAGCTTTTAGACCCTTAATTCCTGGAACTAAATTTATTGAATTTAACAATGAAATTGAACTGATTAAAATTACAAATAAAACTGCTGCAGTGATCTTGGAAACTATCCAAGGTGGTGCAGGTTTTATTACTCCAAATAATAATTTTTTAACAAAAGTAAAGCAACGTTGTAAAGAAGTTGGTGCCTTATTAATTTTAGATGAAATACAAACTGGAATTGGAAGAACTGGTACCTTTTGGGGATTTGAAAATTACAACGTTATTCCAGACATCATAATAACCGGAAAAGGATTGGGTGGAGGAATGCCTATTGGAGCTTTTATTTCTTCGTTAGAATACATGAAACAGTTAAAAGAAAATCCTAAATTAGGACATATTTCTACATTCGCTGGGCATCCTGTAATTTCTGCTGCTGGTGTTGCTACCATTAATGAGATTATCAAACATAATCTAATGAAGGAATCTTTGAGAAAAGGAGAGCTAATTAGAAACAAATTGAAACATCCTTCAATTACCGAAATTAGAGGAAAAGGATTGATGCTTGCTGCGATCTTAGAAACTCCAGAACTAGCTGTAAAAATGGTTCATAAGTGTATTCAAAATGGGCTAATTTTATTCTTTTTGTTATTCGAATCTAGAGCTTTAAGAATTTCTCCTCCTCTTTCAATTTCTGACCATGAAATTACAATTGGCTGTGAAATAATTTTAGAATCTTTGAAAGAGTTAGAGGAACTAGAGAAATAAGATTTTTCCTTTTTAATTAATTTTTTAATTTTAATAAGAGATTTGGATCTGGACAATTCATTTTAAACTGTTCAATATTTTTTTTAGAGGAAACACCTGGATAATCTCCAAAATTTTGTGCAACATCCCTAATAATTTGAAAATGTAAATGTGCAGCATAATCTCCATTCACTTTTGAATCTCCCAAATATCCAATAATATCTCCTTGTAAAATTTCTTTTCCTATTGTAAGTTTATTAATTGAACACATTGATAAATGACCATATAATGTATAAAATTCTTGACCAATAAATGTGTGTTTTAAAATTATCGTTGGTCCATAATCTCCATAATTATTATTATTATTAAAACTATGCACTACACCCTCTAAAACTGCTAAAACCTTTGTATTTGCAACGCACCATAAATCAATACCTAAATGAATATTTCTTTGTTCATTTTCAATAGAATTTTTAAAATAATCACTTCTATCATATAGGTTTCTTTTTTCTAAATAACCTCCAAAAGCAATTACGGAATTTCGTCTTTTTAAATAGGATGTAATGTAATTTTCCCATTCTTTAGAAGAGGAAATATCAAAATTTAACAGCTCTTTATTTTTTACAGACAGATCTATTTCAATAAATTTATCTAAAGTAATATTCGTATCTAATACAGGTAAAGGTTTATTAGATAATTTACTTAAAAAAAAATTAAATTTTTGTGAATTCATAACTATAAAATTAATTCTCAAAATAGATTCAAAAAGCCTGAGTTATGGAACCCAGGCTTTTATTAAAATATAAAAAAGTCTTTCAATTATCTAACTAATTGTTTCTGTGAAGGCTTAAATTTAGTTAATAAAATACCATCAACAGCTGCTTCGTATTCTTTCATAGTCGGGGTTCTACCTAGTATCGTAGACAATACAACTACTGGTGTAGATGACAATAAAGATTCTCCTTTTTTCTCAGTAGAATCTTTCACTACTCTTCCTTGGAAAAGGCGTGTAGAAGTAGCCATTACAGTATCTCCTGGTGCGGCTTTTTCTTGATTTCCCATACATAAATTACAGCCCGGACGCTCTAAATACAACATGTTTTCGTATTTAGTACGTGCCAATCCTTTTGGATCAGTATCATCAAACTCAAATCCTGAATACTTGACTAAAACATCCCAGTCTCCCTCTTGTTTTAATTCATCTACAATGTTGTACGTTGGAGGAGCAACAACCAATGGTGATTTAAATTCAACTTTACCTTGTTGCGCTTCAACATTTTTTAGCATTTGAGCTAAAATTTTCATATCACCCTTATGGACCATACAAGAACCAATAAAACCTAAATCAACTTTTTTAGTACCTCCATAGAACGATAAGGGTCTAATGGTGTCATGTGTATATCGTTTTGACTCATCTTCATTATTTACATCCGGATCTGCAATCATTGGTTCAGCAATTTGATCTAAATCAATCACAACCTCAGCAAAATACTTTGCGTTTCCATCTGGAGCTAAAGCAGGTTTAGTACCAGATTGAATTTCAGCTATCCTCCTATTTGCAATATCAATTAATCCTTGAAGAACTTGCTTCTGATTATCCATTCCTTTGTCAATCATTATCTGAATTCTACCTTTGGCAATTTCTAAAGATTCAATTAACGTATCATCTTCAGAAATACAAATAGAAGCTTTCGCTTTCATTTCTGCAGTCCAATCTGTAAATGTGAACGCTTGATCGGCAGTCAGTGTTCCAATATGAACCTCAATGACTCTCCCCTGAAAAACATTATCTCCACCGAACTGAGAAAGCATTTGAGATTGTGTCGCATGAACAACATCACGAAAATCCATATAATTCTTCATTTCCCCTTTAAAAGTAACTTTTACTGATTGAGGAATTGGCATGGAGGCTTCACCAGTTGCAAGTGCCAAAGCAACGGTACCTGAATCAGCACCAAAAGCAACTCCTTTGGACATTCTTGTATGAGAATCTCCACCAATTATTATGGCCCAATCATCGATTGTAATGTCATTCAAAACCTTATGGATAACATCGGTCATTGCATGATACTTCCCTTTTGGGTCTCGTGCTGTAATCAAACCAAAATCATTCATAAACTTCATTAATCTAGGAATGTTTGCCTTAGATTTATCATCCCATACAGAAGCAGTATGACACCCAGATTGATATGCACCGTCTACAATTGGAGAAATCACGGTAGCCGCCATCATCTCTAATTCTTGGGAAGTCATCAGACCTGTAGTATCCTGAGAACCTACGATATTCACTTGAACACGAACATCAGATCCAGCATGTAACACTAACCCTGGAGTAGTACCAACAGCATTCTTATTAAATATTTTTTCTACAGCAGTAAGACCTTGTCCATCAAAAGAAATTTCTTTTGAGGGAGCAAATACAGGAAGCACTTCGATCCCGAGTATTTTTGAAGCAAATGTTTGAAGTTTTTTACCAAAAACAATAGCATAGGAACCTCCAGCTTTAATAAATTCAGCTTTTTGCGGTGTTAGTGATTCGGAAATATCTATCAATTCCTGATCACCTTTATATAATTTCTTTTCTTTTGTATTAACCGTTAAAATAGTTCCAGTTGCTACAGAGTAGGTTTCTTTTAAAATAGGTTGCCCTTCTTCATCTCTTATGGTATTACCAGCCGCATCTTTTTGTTTGACCCAATTTTTAAGATCTATACCAATCCCTCCTGTAACCCCAACAGTTGTTAAAAAAATTGGAGAGATCCCATTTGTTCCGGCAATAATGGGAGCAATATTTATAAATGGAACATATGGACTCGATTTAATCCCTGTCCATAGCGCTACATTGTTTACACCTGACATTCTTGAAGAACCAACACCCATGGTTCCTTTTTCAGCAATTAACATCACTCTCTTATCTGGATGTTCATTTTGTAAAGCTAACAATTCGTTTTGTTTCTCTTTGTTGTGCTCGAACAAACATTGACCATGTAACTCTCTATCTGATCTCGAATGTGCGTCACCTCCAGGTGAAAGTAAATCTGTAGAGATGTCTCCAACTCCTGCAACAAAAGTAACCACCTTAATTTCTTCATCTATTTCCGGTAGTTTTGTAAAAAACTCTGCTTTAGCATAACTTTCTATAATATCCTTAGCTATTGCACTCCCACTTAAAAAGGCCGTCTCTAAACGAGCTGTATCTGCTTCATAAAGAAAAACTTGCGTCTTTAAAACTTCTGCAGCATCTCTAGCTATAGAAATATCACTACCTAAAGCCAAATCTAGTAGCACCTCAACGGAAGGTCCTCCTTTCATATGTGATAGTTGTTCAAAAGCAAAAGAAGTAGTTATTTCTTTTACAATTGAATCCTTTAATATAATTTCCTTTAAAAATTTAGCTTTTACAACTGCAGCACTTGTAGTACCTGGTAAAACATTATAAATAAAAAACTGAAGAGAATCTTCTCTATATTCATTATCTATGTCTTTAATTTGCAAAATGATTTCGCTTAATAGTTCTGAACTATCAATTGGCTGGGGATGAAGTCCCTGAAGTTTGCGTTGTTCTATTTGCTCAAGGTAATTTTTATAAATGCTCATGAAAGAAATCTTTAATTACAGTAAATTTAATTGATTATTTAAGTTCTCAAAAAAAAATACAATCTATTTTTTTTAAAATTTTACTATCGCAAAATTACATTTTTTATATCAATTTTAAAAGATAAATATTAGGGATAGCGTGAATTAATTAGGAAGACAATACGAATTAAAAATTTATAGAAAATGCAGACTAATAAGCCGAATTCTGTTCCTCTTAAAAAGGTTCTTATCATTTATCTAGTTCTAAAATTACTCTTAGAATCAATCTGCCTACCCTTTAGAATCGAGCGAGTAGCTCTCAAGTTCTAATATACATGACATTGCACCTCATAGAGTTTACCTGGTTTCACTACAGCCGAACTGTACTTGCTTTCTGTTGCACTTGTCCTCAACTTACGCTGGACGGATGTTATCCGCTATGATTACTCTTTGGTGTCCGGACTTTCCTTCACGTATGAACGTGACGATAAGATGAGTCTCCATTTTCTATAATTTTCAAATATAACTTAATTTCTAAGTCATAAAAAAGAAACCCACTCAAAATTTGAGTGGGAAAAATTGCTATGAAAAAGAAAAAGTGTTGTTAATTTCTTAACAACAATATAAATGTAAGGTAAATTTTATAATTATTTACGATTTTATAAATTATTTATAATTTATTCACATATGTTTATGAGAACATATCTTTTACTTTTTCAAAAAATGATTTATCCGATTTATTAGGATTTGGTATAAAGTTTTCATCATCAGACATTTTTTCAAAAAATTGTCTTTGTTCTTTGGTTAATTCTTTTGGTGTCCAAACATTAATATGTATTAAAAAATCTCCTGTACCATAACTTTCAATACTTGGCAGACCTTTTCCTTTTAATCTTAATATTTTACCTGATTGTGTACCAGCGTCAATTTTTATTTTAACTTTTCCAGTAACAGTATCTACTTCTTTATTTGTCCCAAGAACTGCCTCAGAGAAATTAATATACAAATCGAAATGTACATTTGTACCTTCTCTCTTTAAGGTTTCATGTTGAATTTCTTCAATTAACACCAATAAATCTCCAGAAATTGATTTTTTCCCAGGGGCATCGTTTCCTTTTCCTCCTACTTTCAATTGAACTCCTTCTGTAACTCCTTCAGGAATATTGATCGTAACTGTTTCTTCGGTAACAATTAAACCTTGTGCATCTGAACCATTCGGTTTGTTATGAATTATTTCTCCTGCTCCCATACAAGTAGAACAAGTTGCAGCAGTTTGCATTCTCCCTAAAATAGTATTCGTAATTCTCATTTGTTGTCCAGAACCATTACAGGTAGGACATGTTTTGTAAGTAACTCCGTCAGCTTGAACTTTTCTTCGAACTTTTACTTTCTTTTCTACACCTTTGGCTATTTCTTCTAGGGTAAGTTTAACACGAATACGCAAGTTACTCCCTTTCACACGAGCTTGACGCTGACCACCGCCACCACCAAAACCTCCAAATCCGCCGCCACCAAAAATATCTCCAAATTGACTGAATATGTCATCCATATTCATTCCACCACCAAAGCCACCGCCACCCTGAGGACCGTCAAAAGCTTGATGTCCATACTGATCATATCTTGCTTTTTTATTCTCGTCACTCAAAATTTCATAAGCCTCTGCTGCTTTTTTAAAATTTTCTTCAGCAGTTTTATCCCCTTGGTTTTTATCTGGGTGATATTTAATTGCCATTTTTCTGTAGCCTTTCTTTATTTCTGCTTGTGAAGCTGATTTAGAAACGTTTAATACTTCGTAAAAATCTTGTTTTGCCATGTTTTTTTGATCTCAGTTATCAGTTTTTTACAACTACCGTGTATTTTTTACTGCCCAATTACCACTTTTGGATAACGTATAATTTTATCTCCTAACTTGTACCCTTTTTCAATACAATCTATTACTTTTCCTTTTAAATCATCAGTAGGTGCTGGAATTTGTGTAATTGCTTCATGAAATTCTGCATCGAAGATATCTCCTGGATTGGTTTCTATTTTAGACAAACCTTTTTGCTCTAAAGTTTTATAAAACTTTTGATAAATTAGCAAGACTCCTTTTCTTAATTCCTCTGCTTCTTTGTCATCATCAATATGTGACAAAGCACGTTCAAAGTCGTCTACAACTGGCAGTAAAGATGTCATTACTTCTTGTCCTGCAGTCTTAAAAAGCTCTATACGTTCTCTTGTTGTTCTTTTTTTGTAATTCTCAAACTCTGCAAAAAGACGTAAAAACTTATCTTTTTCAATTTTTATTAACTCTTCAGAAGTTGGTTCATCCTTTACTACTTCGTCTACAGCGTCTTGATTATCAGTAGTTTGGTTTAACTCTTCTGTGGCAGTAATTTCTTCTTCTTTAAAATCTTCTTTCTTACTCATTTATTTGTAATCATTAAATTATAAACAATAAATTTGCAAAAATGTTGCCAACAAAAAAATAGTGTCAAACTGACACTATTTTAAGGATCATTATTGAATAAATTATTAATTTTCTATCCTTTCAATTTTAGCACCAATAGATTTTAATCGTGCTTCAATATTTTCATAACCTCTATCAATTTGCTGAATGTTATTAATAATACTTGTGCCTTTTGCAGACAATGCAGCAATTAGTAAAGAGATTCCAGCTCTAATATCTGGAGAACTCATGGTAGTCGGTTTTAAAG
>ENA-OQVM01001052-OQVM01001052.1-marine-metagenome-genome-assembly--contig:-NODE-1052-length-38666-cov-6.034621_pt1 | contig 38666 bp, 28 predicted proteins | sample MGYA00237776_ERZ505498 | MGnify/ENA primary metagenome ERZ505498 (study PRJEB26159, sample SAMN06265151) | marine metagenome | isolation source: Helgoland LTER site | place: Germany:Helgoland, sampling...
GGTACCTTAGATGTTGCAGAAGATACTGATAACGACAACAACTTTGATAATGTCGACGAAGATACGAACGGCAACGGAGTTCTTGATCCAGGTGAAGATCTAGACGGTGACGGCCGTCTCGACGCCAACGAAGATCTAGACAACGACGGTAACTTTGACGTTAACGAAGATGTCGACGGTGACGGCAACCTTGACGTAGCAGAAGATCAGGACGGTGACGGTAATCTTGACGTTGCAGAAGATCTAGACGGTGACGGTAACCTTGACGTAGCAGAAGACGTCGATGGTGATGGATCTCTGTCTTTAACTGCTGAAGATTTAGATGGTGACGGTAACCTTGATGTTGCGGAAGATGTTGACGGCGACGGTAACCTAGACGTTGCAGAAGACGTGGACGGTGACGGTAACCTCGATGTTGCAGAAGACCTCGATAATGACAGCAACCTTGACGTAGCAGAAGACGTGGACGGTGACGGTAACCTGGACGTTGCTGAAGATACTGACGGAGACGGCAACCTTGACGTTGCGGAAGATCTCGATGGTGATGGCAACCTTGATGTGGCCGAAGATCTTGATGGCGACGGCATACTTGATCTGTCTGAAGATGAAGATGGTGACGGCGTTCTAGATACTGAAAGCAAAGTCACTATGTTTGTTGCTGATCGTTTTGATGATGCGACTAAGTTAGATATTGACGCTACTGAATTGACACTTAACGGTTCAGAAGTGGCTCTTGAGTCAAGTGTTACTGCTGTTCAAGATCAGGTAACGTCAAACGATGGTGATATTGCATCCTTGAATACTCAAGTCGCTGATAATGACAGTGATATTTCCGCCTTGAACTCTGAAGTTGTTTCTAACGACGACGACATTGCTGACCTTGAAACTGATCGTCAGAATATGATCGACGCAATTGGTTTAACAAACTCAGTAGGGATCGATGATAATGGCGGTGGTGTTATTGTGTCTGAGGTATTGGCCCCAACTTGGAATCCTAATGGAACCACCTACCTCGATGGCACTTCTACCGTTATGGAGTCGGTGGTAGAGCTGGATACTCAGGTTGACAACAATGCAACCGCGATCACTGACGAAGCTGCAACTGCACGGGCTGCTGAGCAAGCGAACGCAACCGCGATCACTGGCGAAGCTGCAACTGCACGAGCTGCTGAGCAGGCGAACGCAACTGCGATCACTAATGAAGCTGCAACTGCACGGGCTGCTGAGCAAGCGAACGCAACCGCGATCACTAATGAAGCTGCAACTGCACGCGCTGCTGAACAGGCGAACGCAACCGCGATCACTAATGAAGCTGCAACTGCACGAGCTGCTGAACAAGCGAACGCAACCGCGATCACTAATGAAGCTGCAACTGCACGAGCTGCTGAACAGGCGAACGCAACCGCGATCACTAATGAAGCTGCAACTGCACGAGCTGCTGAACAGGCGAACGCAACCGCGATCACTGACGAAGCCGCAACTGCACGAGCTGCTGAACAAGCGAACGCAACCGCGATCACTGACGAAGCTGCAACTGCACGAGCTGCTGAGCAAGCGAACGCAACCGCGATCTCTAATGAAGCTGCAACTGCACGAGCTGCTGAGCAAGCGAACGCAACTGCGATCACTGACGAAGCTGCAACTGCACGTTCTGCTGAGCAGGCTAACGCAACTGCAATTAGCAACGAGGCAACAACTGCACGTGCTAATGAAACTGCAATTAGCACTGCACTGACTGCTGAGTCTAACCGCGCTATGAATGCCGAAATGGCAAACCGTAGTCTGATCAATACTAACGCGAGCGATATCGCTGCCAACCAGGGCCACTTGCGCCAGTTGGATGCTGATGTTGATATGTTGCGCTCTGGTGTTGCTATGTCGATGGCTCTGGCGGGTATGCCAACCACTGACGGCGACGGTACTGGTTTTGCAATCGGCGTAGGTAACTTTGACGGCGAGTCTGCTGTTGCAATGGGCTTTACTCATAAGTCTCGAAGAGCTGCTTACAAGCTGGGTCTAACCCATGCTGGTGGCGAAACTGGTGTTTCTGCCGGTGCTTCTTGGAAGATCAGCAAGTAAGTCTTATGTTGATGTAAAAAAGGGCTGTCTTTTGACAGCCCTTTTTTTATGCCTGTAAAAATTATTTGGCAGTTTGGTTTATACTGTCGAGAGCAAAAACAACAACAAAAATAAGCTGCTATGGCACATTATTCTTCACTCACAGTATTTCTCGGTGCGCTTGCCTTAACCTCTTGCGGTGGCGGTTCGACAGCTGTTGATCTGGCTCCGACTTTTAGCAGTGGCAGTACATTTGCGGTGGCCGAGGGTTCTACTGATGTGGCCACTATTGCCGCCTCAGATCCCGAAGGCAGAGCTGTCAGATACAGTCTGGTTAATGGCGAGGATAGTGCCTTATTTAGCCTTAGCTCTCAGGGCCAGCTGCGTTTTTTGCAGGTCCCTGATTATGAGACGCCACTTGATTTGACTGCGGATAACCGTTATTCCCTTGGGGTCACGGCATCTGATGGAGGCAATTCAACAGCCTTAACTCTGAGGGTCAATGTGACAGATGCCTTAGAGGGCCGAGTGGTTGATGGGCCTCTGGCCGGCAGCCTGGTGTTTCGCGATCTAGATGGGGATTTTGAGCTCGATACCGGTGAACCTCAGACCAGCACCGACAGTGACGGTTTTTTTCTATTAGATGACTCAGAGGTCAACTGCGACCAGTTGAACAGCTGTGGGCTTAATGTTGTTGCCTATGGCGGCACTGATACGTCCACCAATACTCTGCTCAGTGACTTTGTGCTTGCTGGGCAACTTCAGCGCAATCAAGACTTTATTATTTCACCGATTTCGACCCTGCTTACGGGAACCGATGACGCTCTGCGCCTACTCAGTCGCTTGCAGCTGTCAGTCAGTCCTGAACAGCTCGCTCTGCTTGACCCATGGCAGTTGGCAGAAAATAACCAAGGTAGTCTGTTGGCGCGCAATCAGCAGATCGGTTTGCTTGTTCAGACCCTTGTTAATCTCTTAACCTCTGATTCCACCGCTACGCCATTGCAGGTAAGTCTCGAGTTAGTGTCGGTTATCGGCGATCTAATTGAGGACCGTGATTTAGATCTGGGTGATGAGTTGCTGGTCACTGAGGTCTTAAATAATACCCTTTTGGCGTTCCCCTCTAGCATCGCTATTGACGGCGAGGCTCAGGCTGCTGTGGGCGCCAAACTGGCTATGGTGAATAGGGCGTTAGTTGATTCTCAAGATAATTTGACGGCTGATTTCGCGGTTGCTGTGGTACGCGTAGCACAGACAGACCTGCAGCGCTCGGTGCTTGATCTCAACAGCAATGATATTAGTACAGAGCAATTTCTCCAGGCCACGTCGGTTGAGCTGCTGTTTGCCGATGTGCCTGAGAATCTGGATCTAGCCAATACCGATGGCGATGATCTGGTGGATATTCTCGATGAGGACGATGATAACGATTCGGTTTTGGATCGAGTGGATTGGTCGCCTTTAGATCCTCGAGAATGGGTTGATAGCGATGGCGATGACATTGGCGATAATGCCGATCCTGATGATGACAACGACGGCGTTGCGGATGCTGCTGATGCCTTTCCAGTAGATGTCGGTGAGTCTCTGGATACTGATGCGGATGGCCTCGGCAATAATGCCGATTCGGACGATGATAATGACAGTGTTCTGGATATCGATGATGCCTTCCCATTGGACGCTACTGAGTCTCGGGATCAGGATGGTGATCTGCTTGGCGATAATGCAGACAACGATGATGATAACGATTCTGTGGCCGACAGCGATGACGCCTTTCCACTAGATGCCACTGAGTGGGTGGACACAGATGGTGATGATCTGGGTAATAACACAGATCCGGATGACGACAATGATGGGGTTGCCGATGGCGATGATGCCTTCCCATTGGATGGCGAGGAGTGGTTGGATTCCGATAATGATGACATTGGCAACAATGCTGACCCTGACGATGATAACGATACTGTTGTCGATACTGCCGATCCTTTCCCATTGGATGGCACTGAATGGCTGGATACAGATAACGATCTGCTGGGTGATAACGCCGATCCGGACGATGATAACGATGGCGTTGCGGATGGGGATGATGTGTTTCCACTGGATTCCGGGGAGTGGTTGGACAGTGACGGCGATAAGATCGGTAACAATGGGGATTCAGACGATGATAATGATGGGGTTGCGGATGTCGATGATGCTTTTCCGCTGGATCCCACTGAGACGCTAGATACTGATAGCGATACCATTGGCAATAATTCTGACCCTGATGATGACAACGACAGTGTTTTGGATGGCGCAGATGCGTTCCCTTTAGATGCTACAGAGTGGCTGGATACTGATGGCGATGAGCTGGGCAACAATGCCGACCCAGACGATGACAGTGACGGTGTTTTGGATGCTGGAGATGCCTTCCCATTAGATGCCACTGAATCGGTGGATACCGATGGCGATGGAACTGGCAACAATGCCGACCCAGACGATGACAATGACGGTATTGTGGATGGAGCAGATGCCTTCCCATTAGATGCTACAGAGTCATTGGACACCGATGGCGATGAGATTGGCAACAATGCCGATCCAGACGATGACAATGACAGTGTTTTGGATGGCGCAGATGCCTTCCCACTAGACGCCACTGAGTCGGTGGATACTGACGGTGATGAAATTGGCAACAATGCCGATCCAGACGATGATAACGATGGTGTTTTGGACAATGCAGATGCCTTTCCCTTAGATGCCACAGAGTCACTGGATACCGATGGCGATGAAATTGGCAATAATGCAGATCCGGATGACGATAATGACGGTGTGGCGGATGGCGATGATGCGCTGCCACTGGATGCCACTGAATCAGTGGATACTGACGGTGATGGGGTTGGCAATAATGCGGATCCGGATGATGACGGTGATTTCTATATGGATGGCAATGACGCCTTCCCATTAGATGTCACTGAGTGGCTTGACACTGACGGCGACGAAATTGGCAATAACGCCGACCTGGATGATGACAATGACTCTGTGATCGATGACGATGACGCCTTTCCCTTGGACGCCTCGGAGTCGCTGGATACAGACGGTGATGGGATTGGCAACAACGCCGACAACGATGACGATGGCGATGGCGTCAATGATTCGCGGGATGATGCGCCCTTGGATGCCAGCATTACCCCACCTACGGCGCTATTCTACGCTGACCAACTTCAGGGTTCGGCGCCGCTGGTCGTGCTGTTTGATGCCAGCGACACGGTCGCCGGCTATCTCGATGATACGGTGGTGAGTTTCAGTTGGGACTTTGCCGATGGCTTGTCGGGTTCCGGTGTCAGTATTAGTCATACCTTTGAGACGGCGGGTACCTATGCTGTGGTGTTGACGGTACTGAATACTGATGGTCTGAGCGACACCTTTACTCAGTCGGTGATGGTCTCCCCCGGTTCTTACTCAGTTTCGGGGGTAATTACCGTAGCCGATTCGGCGCATATAGATTCTGATGTCAACGATCTTGCATCGGCGGTTGTGAATAACAGTAGCTTTAGCCGCGCCCAGATACTGGATGTTCCAGCCAATGTTGTTGGCTATGTGAACACGGCTAATTATGGTGCCAACGGCAAGTCTTTTTCCGCTGGCGACTGGCGGGATTATTATCAGTTTGAGGCGTTGGGCGGTGAGGTGATTAATCTTATTCTGGATTCTCCCGGCAGTACCGGTGCCGGTTATACGGATCTCGATATGTATCTCTATGACGCTGACAAAGACTTGGTAGGCTATTCTATCAGCGAGACCCAGTACGAGAGTCTGATGATTCCCCTTGAGCAGGGCATGTATTTTTTGCGCGTCAATGTGTGGAGCGAGGGTGCAGGAAAGTACTATCTTGCGATTGGCGCTGGGCTTCAGAGTCTCGGCTCTGGCTGGTCTTCTGACTCTGAATTCGCCATAGGCGATGTGATTGTCAAGGAGCGGCTCTCTAAGAGCCGCAGAGCCAGTAATATTGCTCTCTCTACAGCCTCTCCTATGGCCATCAGGTCGATGGGTAACAATGGCCCCAAACTCTATCGATATGGACAAAATATTGGCCAGCAGAGTGCTGGTCTCACCAAGGGTACTCGGTCAGCTAGCTTGACTTCCCCCTCAGATATAGATTTGCGCGTTGCCACTCTGCTGGCTGCCAAAGAGCTGTCGCTGGATCCGGCGGTGGAATATGCCGAGCCCAACTTCCTTCGCCGAGCCACCCAGATTCCCACGGATGAACGCTATGGTACTCAGTGGCACTATGAAAAAATCAGGCTTCCTGAAGCCTGGGACATCACCACTGGCAGCACAGACGTCAAGGTGGCAGTCCTTGATACGGGTATTTTTGTCGCCCATCCTGATTTAGAGGCGCGCCTCTCTGACGATGGCTTTGACTTTATTAACAATTCTTACAATGCCGGTGATGGCCTGGAGGTCAATGAAGATAGCAATGGTAATGGGCTGTTGGATCCAGGTGAAGATCTGGATGGCGATGGCTATCTGGATGATGGTCAGGAAATCGATAATGATGCCAATGACCCCGGTGACGGCGCCGATAACCCCTATTGCACTGGTGGCTCCGGCAGTTCATCGTTTCATGGCACTCATGTTGCCGGAACTGTGGGTGCTGAAACCAACAATGACGATGACTCCGAGGATATCAATGACAACGGTAGTCTCGATTTCGGTGAGGATATCGATAGTGACGACACTCTTGATGTTGCCGGTGACGGAGTAGGCAATGGTATAGCGGGGGTTACCTGGGCGGGAGAGATTATGAATTTGCGTGTTCTGGGTTGCGAGGGAGGCTATGACTTCGATATTGCCAATGCGATTCGCTATGCGGCGGGCCTTGAGAATCAGTCGGGTATTATTGTCGCTGACCCTGCGGATATTGCCAATATGAGCCTCGGTGGCGGTGGCACCAGTTCGACCATGAGCAGCGCGATTGCCGATGCCACTGAGGCAGGCATGATTATCATTGCTGCAGCGGGTAATTCTGCTACCGAGTTGCCTTCCTATCCGGCGGCCTACAGCAATGTTATTTCGGTTTCAGCGACCTTAGAAGACGATAGTCTGGCTAGCTATTCTAATTTTGGCGCCACGGTGGATGTGGCTGCGCCGGGGAGCAAGATTAAGAGCACGATGGCAGAATTTAATGCCGAAGAGCAAAAAATAAAAGCCAGTTATGCTTCCTCTAATGGCACTTCCATGGCGGCACCCCATGTGGCTGGGGTAGTGAGTCTGATGAAATCTGTCTACCCTGAAATGTCTCCAAGCGACTTCGATGCGATTCTACTCAGTGGTGAAATCATTGTTGATCTGGGAGATGTCGGACGCGATGACCTGTTTGGCGCTGGCAGAATTGATGCTACCAAGGCGGTTGAATTCAGTAAGGCGATAGCCGATGGGTTTGAGGAAATCCCGGTAACCCCGATTTTGTATCTCGATATGAGCTATCTGAATTATGGCAAAACAATCGGACAATACAGTGTTAATGCCTCTAACTTTGGCAATGGCGATTTAGTTATCAGTTCGGTGAGTGCGGCTGACGCCTTTGTGATCATCAGTGAGCCGCTGCAGAACAATGGCATCTCCACCTATATCATCGGCATCGACCGCAGCGGTTTGGCTGATGGTATCTATTCTAGTAGCGTCAGTTTCACGTCTAATGGTGGCGATGTAGATGTCGCTTTGGTGTTTCAGGTGATGTCCTCCAATCTTGGCTCTGAGGGCAATCTTGGCAATATTTCGGTGATTCTCAAGGACATTAATAGCGGTGCTGAAATACCCTTGCAGATTCAGTCTGCCGCGGCGGGCCAATACAGCTATAACATCGACGGTGTTGAGCAGGGTGTCTATGAAATTCACTCGGGCACCGATATCGACAACGATGGAATTATCTGCGGTATCGCCGAAGCCTGCGGCGCTTATCCCACCCTAATGTCGCCGGCCACTGTCATTGTTAATGGCAACGTGGAAAATCAAGATTTCAGTCTTGAGATTGATGGCTCGGCATACTCAGAGTAAGGATTAAGATTAGGGGGCTAAAGCATTGATAGTCCGGGCCGTTAGATTAACGGCCCGGGGCAAGTCAGTCAGTGTTTTTAGGCGCGCCCGTAGCGATCGTCAAAGCGCACAATATCGTCCTCTCCCAAATAAGCACCGGACTGTATCTCAATCAGCTCGATCGGGATCTTGCCAGGATTTTCAAGGCTGTGAACCGCGCCAATGGGAATATACACCGACTCATTTTCACAGATTAGCCGCTCCACATTATCAATGCTGACCTTGGCTGTGCCGCTCACCACCACCCAGTGCTCGGCGCGATGATGATGCATCTGCACCGAGAGTTTAGCTTCGGGTTTCACAGTGATACGTTTCACTTGAAACCGTGACCCCTGATCCATAGAGTCGTACTTGCCCCAGGGGCGATAGACCTCGCGGTGGTGAATATATTCGCTGCGCTGTTCGGTCTTTAATTGATCAACCAGCTGTTTAACCTTCTCCACATGATCTTTGTGGGCTACCAACAGGGCGTCCTTGGTGTCGACAATCACCAGATCACTAATACCCAGAGTGGCGATCAGTTTACTGTCGCCGCGAATATAGTTGTTGCAGCTGTCAATGCTCATGGTATCGCCGATCTCAACATTGCCCTGAGCATTTTTTGGCAGCAGGTCGAGCAGCGATGACCAGCTGCCCAGATCGTTCCACTGGGGGTCCATTGACATCACCATGGCATTGGCGGTTTTTTCCATTACCGCATAGTCAATCGACTCGGCAGGGCATGCGGAAAACAGATTGCTGTCTGGGCGGACAAAATCCATATCCGCGGCACTGGTCTGCCAGGACTGTAAACAGGTGCTGTAAATATCTGGGCGCAGTGTTTGCAGTTCCTTGAGAAAGGCATCGCCGCGAAACATAAATATGCCGCTATTCCAGAGGTAATCGCCGCTGGCGATCAACGCCTCGGCCCGTTCAAGGCTGGGCTTTTCAATAAACTCGCTGATTTTTTGGGGCTTGTCGCCAGTCAGTGGCGCAGCACTTTTAATATAGCCATAACCGGTGGCCGGGTGATTGGGTGTTATGCCAAAGGTAATCAGAGCGCCGCTTGCCGCGGCCTCCTGCGCCGTCCTAACTGCCGCGAGAAAAGCCTGTGGATCTGCCATATGATGGTCGGCTGGCAGCACCAGCAGGCTGGCGTCGGGATCTATCTCCTTGGCCAACAGAGCCGCTAGGCATATCGCCGGTGCGGTGTTGCGGCCACAGGGTTCGAGAATGATGCCATTGTGCTGGATGCCAGCGAGGCGCAACTGCTCGGCGGCGATAAACCGGTGGTCTTCGTTGCAGACAATAATCGGTGGTGCGCAGTCGAGGCCCTGGAGGCGCTCTAGCGTGGCCTGTAACATGGTTTCGTCCCCAACTACTGGTAGGAACTGTTTGGGATAGAGTTGCCGGGAGAGGGGCCATAGTCGAGTGCCAGAGCCACCGGCAATAATCACAGGTTGGAGCATGAAAAATCCTTTTCGATTGATGTAAATCCGTTTGATAAAGTCTTATTCGACGATAAGTTGTCACCTGCTTAACTGTAGCTCGAATTGTCTTGAATTTCCTTGGCAGAATTGAGGGGCTTGTGTAGAATGCGCTCCTCAGAAGAAATAGGAGCATAGCTCAGTTGGTTAGAGCACTTGCATGACATGCAAGGGGTCCGCAGTTCGAGTCTGCGTGTTCCTACCATTTTTTCAAAAGAGCGACGCGTTTTTCAAAACAGCGACGCGATTTTTAAAGCCCTTGCACGCATTAGCTGGCAAGGGTTTTTCCGTTTTAGGGGCTAGAGATTTTGCCCTTAGCATTGCCGATATCTAGCACTAAGCTAGTGCTAGATTAGTGCTAGATTAGTGCTAGATTAGTGCTAGATTAGTGCTAGATTAGTGCAGTGCTACCCCTGAATAGTGGATTCCTAAACTGTACAACTAAGTCTATATACTAGCGGTTCACGCATCACTCACCCGATGGGCTATCAGCCATGCAAAGCGAAGCACAAACCGTGGTTGTTGGCGCCGGCATCGTGGGCATTTGCACCGCCCTCTATCTGCAAGACAAGGGCCGCCAGGTCACTCTCGTGGATCGCTTGGCCCCCGGCGATGGCACCAGCTCAGGCAATGCCGGTATTATCTCTGTGGGCTCTGTGCACCCAGAGGCCATGCCCGGTGCCTGGAAAGAGATCCCTCATATGCTGTTGTTGCCTATCTTTGGCTGGGTATGAGTCTGTGATTTTGGCTCTCTGCTGACAGGTTAAGGTCGACTTTGTCGCAACTGTTTGACACAAATTAGTCTGGCCCTGATTAGCTGCTATCCTTTAATGATTAGTTAAAAGGCTTTTTATTAAGAGCTTATTTATTAAGAGCTTATCTACTAAAAGCTTATTCATTATTTTATGGTGATTGCACCGTCAGGAGTTTAGGGATGAACCGATTCGCTTTGCCGCGCGGATTTACGATTGTCGAATTATTGGTCACCCTGGCCATCGCCGCGATTTTATTAGCCGTTGCAGTACCCTCATTTACCCTTTTTGCACAGAAGCGTGCGATCAGCCAAAAGACCGTGCAGGTGCGCAATGCTTTGGAGTTGGCGCGGGGTCTCGCACTGTCTCAACGCCAGGTATGGACCGTCTGCACTGTGGATGCGTCAAATAGCTGTGTCAGCAGCGCCGGTCTGCGGCTACTGGTTTTTCGCGACGACAATGATGACAAAGATTTTAATACTGGCGAAATGCTCCACCAGGATATTGATATCAACTCCATTGAGCTTGAAATGTCAGCTTCCTTTGGTCGCCCTTATATACGCTTTGCCCGCAATGGCGAAGCATTGGAATCCGGCAATATTGAAGTCTGTTCGACAAATCAAGCGGTTGATTACGGACGTCAGGCGATTGTTTTTCGCAGTGGCCGTATTCGACTGTCGAATGATTCTGACGGCGACGGCTACGATGATGCTGGCGGTACAAAAATTGAATGTCACGGTAGTTAATATCCTCGGTTGAGACTCTAAGTCTAGCTCTTTAGTCGAGCCTCAGACCGACGTTAGTCTGATATTTATTAACGCTAATCTGTGAGAGCTATTTTTTTGGCCTCAGAACACTACAGTCGTGTACAGAGAGTTAGAGTTTGCGTGATAGGTGTTATTAGGAAGTTATCAGGGAGTTAAACGGGTCATGATGAGCCAGCCAAAAACCGCAGGATTTACACTGCTTGAACTAATGATTGTCGTCGCCATCGTGGCGATTCTAGCGGCGGTCGCCTATCCCAGTTATCAGCAGCATATAGTGCGCAATAACCGCGCCGCCGCGCAACAGTACCTGCTTGAAGTCTCCAGCCTACAGCATCAATTTATTCTCGATACTCGAACCTATTCCGCCACTCTTGCAGCTCTCGGTAGCACACCGATTGCCCGGGTCAGTGACAACTACACCGTGACCATCGGTGCCGTCGACAACAGCGCCTCACCACCGACCTTTACTCTACAGGCTGCCCCCATTGCCGGCACGCCACAGGCGGGTAGCGACACCCTAACGGTCAATCACTTGGGACAAAAAAATGCCAGCTGGTATGACTAATAGTCCATTCAATCTGAGAACTCTAGATACAAAATCTCGGCGCTCACTATTTAGGTGCTCACTATCTAGTAGACGCAGCCGCGGTTTTAGCCTGATTGAGGTGCTGATTACACTGCTGGTATTTTCCGTGGGCCTACTCGGCTATGCCTCCCTGCAAAACCGCGCACAAAAAGCCCAGCTCGAAGTCTATCAGCGGGTCTATGCCCTCAATCTGGTGGACTATATGGTTGATCAGATTCGTTCAAATCCTTTGGCTCAAGGTTGCTATGGGTTGGCAACAACCGAAGTGGGTACCGGTTTTTCCGGCTCCTACACCTGCTCAAGTTATGGCACTACGGATACCCAGGCTCAGGTAGTGGATGCAGTGAATGACTGGAGCGATCTATTAAAGGGCACCGGCGAAGCTATAGGTGGCACCAGCGTCGGTGGGTTGCTCAATGCCCGGGGCTGCATTGTCTATGACAACGTTAATGAGACTTACAGTATTTCTGTGGTCTGGCAGGGCTTGGTAGAAACCATTGCTCCCACCAGTACCACCTGTGGCGCGACAAGCTACGGCGGCGCCACCAGCAAAATGCGCCGCGCCGTGACCTATCTGTTGCGCACCCCGACTCTGGACAGTTGAATATGAAAATAAACGCCTACAGAACCCCTCCGCGACAGTCGGGCTTTTCCATGGTCGAGCTATTGATCGCCGTGGCCCTGGGCATAGTGCTGTCCTGGGCCATTCTCGATGTCACCCTCAACTCTTCACGCACCGCCAGAGAGCTCGAACTCACCAGTGAAATGGTTGAAAATGGTCGTTACCTGACCAATCTGCTAAGCGGCGAACTGCAACTGGCGGGGTTCTATGGTCGTCTGGAAGACTATGTTGACGTCACGGTGACAGCGCAGCCCGATGCTTGCGGATTATCCTCGACCAGTCTGCGCAATGGCATGAACTACCCGCTATTAGGTTTAGACGGTGTTGCCGCTGGCACCACCACCTGCAATGGAGATGTCTTACTCACCGGCTCAGATGCCCTGTTAATTCGGCGTGCCGATACCACCTCGGTGAACAGTACGGCTGGTCTAGTTAACGCTCGACACTATCTGCAAGAGACGGTGACCGCTGCGGTGCTGGATCTAGGTACCAACAGTTCCAGCTTTAATCTGCTGGAAAAAGACGGCACCACGGTCGCCGCCATCCGCGAGTACCACCAGGATATTTACTTTGTCGACACCGACAATGTGTTTAATCGCCTAAGTCTGATTAACGGCGCCTACACTGTGGAGCCTCTAGTGGAGGGGGTAGATGATTTTCAGCTGGTCTATGGCATTGATCGCTCTGGGGATGGGGTTGCCAATGCCGATGGGGGCAACGCCGCCTTTGTTGAACTGCCAGCCTCCGCCAGCGAGTGGGAGGACGTGGTCTCAGTAAAGATCTTCCTACTGCTCAGCAGCACCAGCAATGCGCCGGGACTCAGTGACGGCAAAACCTACTCCTATGCCGACCGGGCTGGTATTACTTTTAGTGACAGTAAAAAACGCCGGTTATTTAGCGCCGTTGCACGACTCACAAACGTCAGTATTAAGAGGAGTGGCGCATGAACAAGCGGCCTTTAGTGGGCTCTATTCAATTCAGAGCAGCTCGGCAGCGGGGCGCGGTGTTGATTGTCGCTCTGATGATGCTACTGGTGATGACGACTCTCGGGGTCTCCACCATGACCACGACCAATATTAGCCTACAGCTGGTGCAGAGCCAGCAGCGCCAGCAGGAAGCCAGCCAGGCGGCGCAGAACTCGATTAACTATCTGCTCAGCGATATAGATTATTACGTTAACAACAGTACCTACCTAGATGGCAACGGCGATTTCACCCTGTCATTCCCGACTAATGTCTCCAACGGTATGACGGTCACCGTCAACGGTCTGCAATGCCTGTTGCAGGCCACGTCGGCGGGCTGCTCTCTGCTTGAAGGTAGTTCCGCTCCCTGTCATCCAGAGTATTACTGGGAGGCGGATGTCAGTGTTACCGACCCGGTATCAGGGGCATCATCGAATATTATTGAAGGATTCAAATTCAGGTATCTCGAGGGCTATTGCCCCGCTTGATCAGCCAGGAGGCTAGACCATGAAGCAAACACCTATATTGCATCGCAAGCTGTTAGTGCGGGCGCCCATAGCGGCGCTAATACTACTGTTGTCTCTGTGGTCATCCGCTGCCGATATCGATATTTTCCGCACTAACTCGACCAATATTGCCGCGCCCAATGTGCTCTTTGTGCTGGATAATTCCGCCAACTGGAACAGCAATTCCAACGGTGTTACCAAGCAGCAAATCATGCACGAAGCACTGTTTAAATTCCTCGACAGCCTCAAACCACGCTTTGCTGATAATCCTGACTTTCCGGGTATCAATCTGGGTATATTGGTGTATTCCAGCGGCAACTCGCCAAAAGGCGGCAAACCCATTCAGGCCTTTCTGAAAATTGAATCAGCAAGTGATACGGATATAGATGCCATCAAAGCAAGACTCTACTGCAATGAGGATGGCTTTAGAGGCAATGGTGCCGCAGCTAATGAAGCTGCCTGTATCGATCAGCTAAGTATGGAATGGGGCGCAACAGGCTTTGATGTGAACTTGTTTTACGGTTCGGAAAATTTACCAAAAACCAACAATGCGCCCATGGCCCTCGCCTTTAACGAAGCCTACCTGTGGTTTGCGGGTAAGCCTTACCAGGCGGGACAGCAGGATGGCCCGCAACCGTCGAATATCGATGGCTTCGACCCCAGCGCCTTTAGTGGCAGCAACTATATTAGTCCAATCGACGACCTGGCCTGCGCCAACAACTATATGCTGTTTATCTCCAATGGTGGCCCGGATAGTGGTGAGAACAATGTCGCGGAATCCAAGCTCGATGCCCTGGGAGGCGTCTTTGCCGACGACCCACTGTCCACCGGTTTTCACAGCGGTGAAGAGTCCAACTGGCTGGATGAATATGCACGGTTTTTAAATACCAGCGACATCAATGATGACGTGGATGGCAAACAGAATGTCTCAGTCTATGCGGTAGATGTTTTCGAAGCACTCAACTCCAGCGGCAAACAATACGACCCCAGCGACGATGCTGGAGACTACAGAGATTTCGGTCTGACTAAGCCCGCAGCCTCAAAGCATGCACTGATGTACAACGCATCCGAGGGTGTAGGCGGTGGTGACTATCTGGTAGCCTCAAACGCCGACGCACTGGCTGCGGCGCTCAACGATGTGGTGGACGATATTCTTGAAAAGAACAGTGTCTTTGCCGCGGTCAGTTTGCCGGTGTCAGTGAATATCAAAGGCACCAATGAAAATCAGATCTATATGGGCATCTTTCGTCCCTCTCAGCAGCCGCGCTGGGCAGGCAATCTGAAACTCTATCAAATTGGTCTCGATTCGATTACCGGCAAACCGATACTGGTGGATGCGGAAGGGGATGCGGCGGAAGATACAGGCACCGGATTTATTGAGACACTGGCGCGCAGTTTTTGGACCGCCTCCAGTACCTATTGGACCAATATACCCACACTCTCAGTAAGTCGTGGCTCTGAGACCACCAGCCCCAGTGACGATCCCGACGGTAAAGAAGTTGAGCGCGGCGGCGTGGCCCAGGGATTGCGCGAATATGTTGGCACCAATCGCACGGTCTACACCTGCACCGGAACCTGTAGCAGTTTAGAAGACTTTAATACCTCCAATAACAATCTCGCTTTCGCCGACTTTAACGCGGCTGATGCCACTGAGATGAACAGTATTATCAATTGGTCAAAAGGCATAGATTTAGAAGATGCGGATAATGACGATGATGATGACACCACCGATATTCGGCCCAATGTCCACGGCGATGTAATCCATTCCCAGCCAGTGGTCATAAACTATGGCGGCAGCAAAGGGCCCTATGTGTTCTATGGCTCCAACGATGGCATGTTCCACGCAGTAAAGGGCGGCATTGTCGAAAAGACCGTCGACAGCAGCTCCAAAGATGGCGAAGAGATTTGGGCGTTTACCGCGCCGGAGCATTTCCCGCAGCTTAAAGTGCTCTATGACAACCTCACCCTGACCGGTGGCTTTGATAACAAACCCTATTTCTTTGATGGCTCCGTGGGCAGCTATGTGGTCTATGACGGCAATAATGAGGTCAGCAGCGCTATTATCTATCTCACCGCCCGCCGTGGTGGCGATCTACTCTATGCCCTGGACGTGACCGATCCCGAGGCGCCGCTGATCAAGTGGCACAAGAGCAGTGCAGACAATGGCTACAGTGAACTGGGGCAGACCTGGTCAAAGCCAGTGGTGACCAAATTAAAAGTCGGGACCGATGACAAAATCGTACTGATGATGGGCCTTGGCTACGACCCGGATGTAGATGACGGACCTTCAGTAACCCGCACGCAGGGTCGCGGTGTGATTATTATTGATGCCCTAACTGGCGAGGACATTTGGCAGGTTACCTCAGGCTCAGTGTCCAGCCCCTCCGGCACAGTCCTCAGTGAAGCCAATATGACCTTTAGTGTGCCCTCGGATCTGGCAGTGGTTGATCGGGATGGCAATGGCTACTCGGATCGGGCCTATTTTGGTGATACCGGCGGTCAGCTCTGGCGGCTCGATATTGGCAGCGCCACCCTGGGGGATTGGAAAGCCACGCGACTGTTTAAATTCGCCACTTCAAGCCAGCGTTTTTTAAATACCCCTGATGTTGTTGAAAGCCCAGAGGGTATTTACGACATGATCATTATTGGTTCTGGTAACCGCGAAAAGCCGGTGGATACCTCAGTGCAGAACCACATGGTTTTTTATCGCGACTACGACCAAAGCACCACCTCAACCTCGACAACAACATTGACTCTAGGGGATTTGGCGGCCGCCACAACCGTTGTCTCTGGCAGCACAGAGGCTTTTGACCCGGATGCTGATATCAGCAGTAATAGCAAGTTCTTAAAAGGCTGGTATCTGACCCTTGAAAGCGGCGAGAAGGTGGTGACCTCGGCATTGACGACAAATCAGGTGGCCACTTTTGCCACTAATCTTCCAGGGCAAAATGATGCCTGCACCGATCTCGGTGAAGCGCGTATCTACAAAATAAACCCCTTCTCTGTCTTGGGTAAGGCGCCGGGAGAGAAAAACTACGTCACCGTCGAAGGGGGTGGTTTCCTACCGCCACCCGTGGGCTTTACGGTGATTGTCGAACAGACCAGCTGCGATGCCGATGGCAACAACTGCACAACCGAAGAAAAGGCGGTGAGTGGCGTGATGTTTGGGTTTCATGCGGAAGACACCGAGGGCGATCCCCTGGGTGTTCGACGTCGAGTCTGGTGGTACAGCAAGCAGGATAAGTAGCCTGGCTTTTGATTCTTGATTCTTGATTCTTGACGCTGGTTAGCTAATCATCCAACCCAAGCTTTTGCAGGCGATAGCGTATGGAACGAAAACTGATGCCGAGCTTTTTCGCGGCGGCAGTTTTGTTCCAGCGGGAGCGCTCCAAGGTATCCAGCAAAATCTCTTTTTCAATCTCCTCAAGATGCTCGTCCAGTGAGTCAATCTGCTCCGGCTGCCGCTCTGGGCGGTTCAGATTGCTCTGCTCTTGGCTGCCACCGCTGTCGCCGTGAAGCTTAAGGTCAGTGACCTCAATGCGATTGTTTTCACAGAGGGTAGCCGCCCGCTCAAGAATATTTTCCAGCTCACGAACATTGCCGGGAAAGTTGTAATAACGCAGCGCATCCAGAGCTGAATTCGACAGCTCAATCGCTTTACCGTTGCTGCTTAGCTGATTGAGAAATCGCTGGGTAAGGGGCTCTATATCCTCAGGTCGCTGGCGCAGACTGGGCATATGAATATCGATAACATTGAGGCGGTAGAACAGATCGCTGCGAAAAGTCCCCTCCATCACCGCATCTTGTAAATTCTTGTGCGTGGCACTGATCAGTCGCACATCCACATCCACTTCAGTCTCTGCACCCACCGGCCGCACGCGTTTTTCCTGGATCGCACGGAGCAATTTAACCTGCATATCCAGCGGTAGATCAGCCACCTCATCGAGAAATAATGTGCCACCAGAGGCCGCTTGAAAAAGCCCCATCTTGTCCTCAATGGCACCGGTAAAGCTGCCCTTGAGATGGCCAAAGAAAACCGACTCCATCAGATTACTGGGAATAGCACCGCAGTTAACCGGCGCGAAAAGGTTTTTCGCTCTGGGACTCTGTTGATGTATCGACCGCGCCGCCAGCTCCTTGCCGGTGCCGGACTCACCGCTGATATACATGGGCGCCTGACTGCGTGCCACCTTGGTGATTTGCCGACGGATATTTTGCATATGCTGTGAGTCGCCGAGCAACAGAGTCTCTGTGGTCAGGTTGTCGCCATCAAGGGTGTCAGGCAGTGAAAGGGCATTGCTAATCAGGCTGCGCAGGCGGGTCAAATTGACCGGTTTGGAGAGAAAGTCAAAGGCACCCAATTTAAGCGCCTCAACCGCCAGCTCGACATTGCCATAGGCGGTTACCACCGCAATAGGTAGCTGGGGATGGTTCTTTTGCACATAAGCCACGAGATCCAAGCCATTGCCATCGGGCAGGCGCATATCGGTTAAGCAGAGATCGAAGTGCTGTTGCTGGAGCTCGGCTTTGGCTTCGCCAACGGTTTCCACCGCTATCGTAGCAATGCGCATCTTTGCCAATGTCAGCTTGAGCAGTTCGCGTAGATCCAGTTCGTCATCAATGATCAGAACGGTTTTGTTCATTTTCTGCATTCCTTGGCAGTAGCTTTGCCGGATCAGAAAATACTATCTTGAAATAGGCTTCCGTCGGGCTTTTATACACATAGCTTAGTGTAGCGAAGTTGATTTCACAAAGTTCCCGAGCTATATAGAGGCCCAGCCCAACACCCTGTTTTTCCGTGGTAAAAAACGGTTCAAAAATTTTGTCTTTGTTAGCCGCCGATATGCCATCGCCGCGGTCGTAGATTTTTAGCATCGCCAGATTCATATCGGTCTGATAATCGAACTTAACCGCAACCCAGGGAAGGCCGGTTTTCTTCTCTGAGTGGCGCAGCCCGTTGCTGATCAAATTAACCAATACCTGCTGCAGTTGGCCGCCATCAAATGGCGCATTAACCGCCTGAGCAGAGCTGTCGACCTCAATCTGTGGATTATTGAACTGATTACTCTCTTGCACCTGAGTTTTAGTCAGCATGCAATTGTCATAGATATTGGTGACGCTGATTTGCGGCGCCTGCTGTCGTGAGAGTTGCAGAATATCCCGCACCAGATTATCCATTCGGCTGCTGTGGCGCAGCACCACGTCTACCAACTGCTGATCTGACTGGGCCAGGTTCGACTCCTGTAACAGCTGTGCGGCGTGGCTAATGGCCCCCAAGGGATTGCGGATCTCATGGGCGATACTCGAGGTCAGATGTCCGAGAGAGCTGTTCTTGAGCTGCTGGGCATGCTGCGAAAGAGTGCGTGCATCTTCAATAAATAAAATCGTATCGACAATCTCAGCACTGCGAATTTCACTAAAACTGATTTGCAGTGGAATAGCTGAGTTCTTGCACTCATAGGTCGGTAGCTGCCGCTGTGGATTGGCTTTCCAATCATGGTAATAGGGCAGCAGCTCGGCAACCTGATAAAGAGAGTCGCGGCGGGCGAGCAGCTTTTGGCTGTCGCTTGAACCCAGTAAAAGAGAAGCCCGCTCATTGAGCTGTTCGATACGAAAATCGCTGTCGAAGACAATAATGCCGGTGAGCATCTTATTGAACACTAAGTCATTGATTTGTTGCAGGCGGGTTGCCGCTCGGGATTCATTCTCGGCAAGTTCCTCAACCAGCGTCAAACGCTTGGCAAGGTAGATAAAGATCAGTGCCGTGCCAAACAGTAAAATACCAAATATGCCACTGGCCAAGACCTGGGCTTGGTCGCCGTTGCTGAGAAGAAATTCCGACATCGCAATCGATACCGGGATAAAACTGGCAATCGCAGCAATTGACAGGGCCAGTCGGGTACTGAGGAAGGTGCCGGATGCCGCCACCGTGACCATTAGCAGATAGCCCATGGACCCGGCCATGCCCCCGGAGCTGTAAAGCATCAGATTAATCGCCACAACATCCACCAGTAATATGCCGAAGAGCAGCGTTTCGTTGGGACGCCAGCGCAATAGGTGGAGCAGGGGCAGGTTGATCAGACTGGCGAGCAAATAGACTGCCGCGGTTACCGAGAACAGACCACTGTTACTGTCGGCAAAATAGATCGGAGAGGAATCTAATTGACCCAACCACAGCAGCAGTGCCGCTAGACATAGCCTGTAGCCGGAGTAGAACTTGAGTAACCTAGAGGGGGCGAGGCTGCCTTGCTGTGCTTCCTGCATAGTCAATTCTCCATCCAAATTGGAGTTAACTCAGGTACAGGTTTGTCGCTTGCGTCGACTCTGGACTGTTATAGCAAATTAATCAGGGTGGGCTTGATTAGATCAGTCGTAAATCGTCGCTATGGGCAAACGCTTGTGTTGAGTCTTATTATAAATAGCAATCAGCCGATCCTCGGCTTCTTGAGAGACGGCTTTGTTTTCAAGAAAATTATCAATTTCGTCATAACTCAGCCCGAGAACCTGCTCGTCGGCCTTCTGTGGCTTCAGGCATTCCAGATCCGCGGTAGGGGTCTTTATGACCAATGAGTCTGGAGCGCCCAGTGTTTTTGCCAACAGCCGAACCTGACGCTTGCTCAGGCCAAACAGCGGTGCCAGGTCACAGGCGCCATCACCAAACTTAGTATAGAAGCCAGTGATGTTCTCTGCCGAGTGATCTGTACCCAGCACCAAACCGCCGAGAATACCGGCGATCTCATACTGTGATGCCATGCGCGCACGGGCCTTGAGATTGCCCTTGGCAAAATCGGTGACCCCATCGCTCTGCGGGTGCAGGCCATTCTCAGTAAGCGTGTCACAGACACTCTCATGGATGCCGTCGGCACCGCTTTTAATATTTACCGTCAGGCTCTTGCTCGGCTGGATAAAGCTCAGTGCCACCTGGGCATCGTCTTCGTCCCTCTGCACGCCATAGGGCAGGCGCACAGCGACAAACTGATAGTCACTACAGTCTTGTTCGGCATTTAACTGATCAATGGAGAGTTGTGCGAGACGGCCACAGGTTGATGAATCAACCCCGCCGCTAATACCCAGAACCAAAGTTTTACAGCCAGCGGTAGTGAGCTGATGTTTGATAAAGTGAATTCTTCGTTGAATCTCAGATTGCGGGTCGATCTCTGGGATAACCCGCATTTCTTGAATAATAGCTGCCTTGTTCATAAGCTCCGAAACGACCCTTTGGACAGTGGAAAGTTAGTCGACTAGACCAAAGGTGATACGGTTCCAAATCGAGCGTGGTTCTTCTTTCTTGGCTTCATTGGTGGCAATCAGTTCGGCTTCGCGCACGGAACGATTGAAGATCGCCCGTGAGTCAAAGGCCGGGGGCTGCAAACGCTCGATCAGACCAAAGGTAATCTTACCTAAAAACGAATCGCCGCTGCCGATCAGGCGTTGATCAAAATCAAACTCACCAGAGGCATTCAGTGCCGGGTGCTCGGGATGGTTGGCGGCCAATACGGTCACCGCATTGTCAGACAGTTCCTGCATGCCCAACATCTGGTAACCCTGAGCCATCACCGCAAGGCCATCGGGAACCGCAGGAGTCTGCTGGAAGTTCTCAACCACAAAGCGACCGCGATTGGCTGCGGCCAAATAGGCGCCGCGGGAGAAGTAATAGTTAGCAACATGTATCTCAGCGCGGGCTAACTGATTGCGCAGGTTAACTAAGCGTTTGCGCGCATCGGGAGCATAGGGGCTGCTGGGAAAACGATTGAGCAGTTCCGAGAAAGTACCAAAAGCATCGCGAGCGGAACCAATATCACGGCGAGTGTTATCAGTCGGCAGAAAATTGTCGAAGGCGCTGGTTGACTGAGAGATCTCAGAGAGCCCTTTAACATAGAAGGCGTAATCGACATTGGGATGCTGCGGGTGCAGACGAACAAATCGGTCCGCGGCGGCAATACTCGAATCGTGGTCGCCGGACCTAAACTGGGCATACATTAATTCAAGCTGAGCCTGCTCGGCATACTTGCCAAAGGGAAACTGAGACTCCAGCAGCTCCAGGTTGCTAATCGCCACCGACCAGTTGCTCGAGTTTAAACTGCTCTGAATTTTTTCGTAAAAATCGACTTCGGTGTAGCCCGAGGTTTCGTCTTCAGCAGACTCGTCGTCGCCCCCTCCCAGCCAAGAGCATCCGGTGATAACAGACAAACTCAATATGAGTAAAATAATTGACCTGATTTTCATGTAATATTCCCAGCCTGAGAAAGTGTCGACGCGCTAGCGATGTAGTCGTGCATTTAACCACACAGCCTGCGGTAAACCAATCTGTGTGGATGATATTGCCACTGTTAAGGCGCTGGCAAACCAAATCAGCGCAGCGGCCCCCCGAAATTCAACGCTAGGACGACCTCGATTGACTGACTTAATAAACCGTTTAGACCGTTTAGACCGCTTAGACCGGATAGACCACATTGAACAAAAGGCAACCGTGTCTGCCAGCGATTGCGGCCGCCGCCTGGACCAAATTGCCGCCGAGCTATTTAGCGATTACTCGCGCTCGCGCCTGCAACTGTGGATTAAATCCGGCGAGCTCACCGTAGACGGAAAACAGCAATCACCAAAATTCAAACTGCTGGGCGGCGAAGAGATCGTGGTCTCGGCCCAGTTAAAAGCCGAGGGCGATTGGCAGGCCGAAGATATTCCCCTGAATATTGTTTTCGAAGATGACAGCATTATCGTTATCAACAAGCCGACTAATTTTGTTGTGCATCCCGCCGCCGGTAATCGCGAAGGCACATTGCTCAACGCGTTATTATTCCACTGCCCACAGTTAGAGTCAGTGCCCCGTGCTGGAATTGTCCACCGTCTCGACAAAGACACCACCGGCCTAATGGTGGTCGCGAAAAACCTCGCCGCCCACACCGATCTTGTTGCTCAGTTGCAGGCGCGCACCGTCAGTCGCGAGTATGAAGCAGTAGTCAGTGGCGTAATGACCGGAGGAGGGGTGGTCGATCAGCCCATTGGCCGACATCCGAAACAGCGAGTCAAAATGGCAGTGGTCAGAGATGGCAAAGAGGCCCGCACCCACTATAAAGTGGTCAAGCGCTTTGACGGCCACACCCATATTCGCCTAAAACTTGAAACCGGACGCACCCACCAAATTCGTGTACATATGGCCAGCATCAAATACCCGATTGTCGGCGACGACACCTACGGTGGCCGTTTCCGCATTCACAAAGGTGTATCCGATCAACTTAGAGATACCCTACAACATCTGGATCGCCAGGCTCTCCATGCCCGAGCACTGGGCCTGGTACACCCCGACAGCGGCGAGTACGTGAGCTGGGAGACTGAACTTCCCGAGGATATGCAGAACCTCTTGGCCGCCCTCAAGGAAGGCTAGAGTCTAAGTAGAGGTAGTACCTGTAGATAAAAGAGTCGCGACAAGCTGGGAGCAAACCGATGTCGATAGATGTAATAACCCCGCAGTGGCCAGCGCCCGCCAATGTCGGCGCAGCCATTTCCCTGCGCAGCGGCGGTTGCAGCAGCGCACCCTTTGATCAGAGCAATCTTGCACTGCATGTGCAGGATCAGCCTGAAACCGTTTTAGCCAATCGTCACAGCCTAGCCGAATCCCTCAAATTACCGGCACAGCCCCTGTGGCTCGATCAAGTTCATGGCACTGACATTTTTTATGCCCCAGGAGTTTATGCACCAGAGTCTGCCGACACACCGCGAGCCGATGGCAGCTACAGCGACCAAGCTGGTGCAGCCTGTGTTGTATTAACTGCAGATTGTCTACCGGTATTGTTTTGTGATCGTGCTGGCACTCAGGTTGCTGCCGCCCATGCCGGTTGGCGCGGACTCTGCGGCGGCATACTGCGTAAAACCGTCGCCACTTTTAAGCAATCACCAGACCAGCTGCTAGCCTATCTGGGACCGGCGATTGGCCCTCAGGTATTTGAAGTGGGTGGCGAAGTATTGCAGGCATTTCTCGATCAGGCGCAAAACCCCCAACAGCAGCAGGCCATAAAAACAGCCTTTAGTGGCCAGAGATCTAAAGAGGGCAAATATCTGGCCGATCTCTACGCCCTGGCGCGGGCTGAATTGAGCGCCTCCGGGGTCAGCCAAATCTACGGCGGCGACTACTGTAGCTACAGCGATTCAGAGCGCTTTTACTCCTATCGACGGGAGCCAAAAACCGGTCGCAACGGGTCACTTATTTGGCTCCGCGGATAGCCTCTGTCCACAGCGTAAAATTCCTCTATTTTTCCCTCGGATAAGACTTGATAACAGGGGGGTGTTCCATTAGAATTGCCGCCCTCTCGCAGAGGCTATTGGCTTCAAGAAAAAAAGCGACGGAATCTGGCTGCTAACTAACTGATGCGGCCACTATAAATTGGAGCAGAACATGTACGCAGTAATCAAAAGTGGCGGAAAGCAGCATCGCGTAGTTGAAGGAGAGACCCTTCGTCTTGAGAAGCTGGATCTAGCGACTGGTGATAATATCGATTTTGAAGAAGTCTTGATGGTCGGCGAAGGTGCCGAAGTCAAGATTGGTGCTCCTCTCGTAGAGGGTGGCAAAGTGACTGCTGAGATCGTTTCTCACGGTCGTGGCGACAAAGTGAATATTATTAAATTCCGTCGTCGCAAGCACTCGCGCACACAACAGGGCCACAGACAGTGGTATACAGAAGTTAAGATTACTAGCATTAACGCTGGATAATCCCAAGAGGAAATAGCAATGGCTCACAAAAAAGCTGGTGGTAGTACTCGTAACGGTCGCGATTCAGAAAGCAAACGCCTTGGTGTTAAAGTTTTCGGCGGCCAAGCAATAAATTCAGGCAGCATCATCGTTCGTCAGCGTGGCACTAAATTCCACCCGGGCAACAATGTCGGTATCGGCAAAGACCACACACTGTTCGCAACAGCCGAAGGCGTTGTGCAGTTTGTGCAGAAAGGCCCGAAGAACCGTAAGTATGCAGAAGTGGTTTCCGCGTAGGTTACTACCACTTCATGTTAAAAAAGCCCCTACGTGGGGCTTTTTTTATGCGCGGGATTTAGCCCCCGCGGCTCACGCAATGACACACAGCAACAGCAACTGTAAACTGATCCTATGAAATTCGTCGACGAAGCAACAATTAAAGTGCAGGCAGGCAAAGGCGGCAACGGCTGCATGAGCTTTCGCCGTGAGAAATATATTCCCAAAGGCGGCCCAGATGGCGGTGATGGCGGTGACGGTGGCAGCGTGTTTCTGGTTGCGGCAGAAGGTCTCAATACCCTGATCGACTTCCGCTTTACGCGTAACTTCCGCGCTGAGAATGGTGAGCAGGGCCGCGGCTCTGACTGTACTGGCGCCGGTGGCGAAGACCTAGTTATGCAAGTCCCCGTGGGCACCACAGTACTCTGCGAAGAGACTGGCGATGTACTGGGCGATCTCACTGAATTGGGTCAGCAGCTCAAAGTGGCCCAGGGCGGTTTTCATGGCCTCGGCAATGCGCGCTTTAAGTCCAGTGTCAATCGCGCACCGCGACAGACCTCTCCCGGCAGTGAAGGTGAGTTGCGCGAGATCAAGCTTGAACTAAAAGTGCTCGCTGATGTGGGCCTACTCGGCCTACCCAACGCCGGTAAATCAACCTTTATTCGCGCCGTCTCGGCAGCCCGTCCAAAAGTTGCCAACTATCCCTTCACCACGCTAGTGCCCAACTTGGGCGTAGTGGGTATGAGCGGTGATAAAAGCTTTGTCGTCGCCGATATTCCCGGCTTGATTGAAGGCGCATCTGAAGGCGCTGGCCTGGGTATTCGTTTCCTCAAGCACCTGACCCGCACACGACTGCTGTTACACCTTGTCGACATGATGCCCTATGACGGCACCACACCAGCGGAAAACACTGTAGTGATCGAGCAGGAGTTGGGTAAATTTAGCCCGACACTGGCCGAGGGTGATCGCTGGTTAGTATTGAATAAAACCGACCTGATGCCCGAAGATGAAGTGGAGCAAGCTTGCAAGAATGTGGTTGAAACACTCAACTGGCAGGGCCCAGTATTTATTATTTCTGCGATCTCTGCACAGGGCACCAAAGCCCTCTGTGCAGCGATCATGGATTATATCGACGGTCATCGCGAACGGGAAAGTATAGATCCGACACTGGTTGTGGCACTGGAAGAACGCCGCCAGCAGATCCAAGCGGAAGCCCGCGAGCGCATCGAAGGACTGGCTGAAGCCCGACGTCTGGCCCGCCTCGGTGGCGAGCAGATCGAAGGTGCAGAATTCGATGAAGAGTTTGAAGACGAAGATGACGACGACAACGATGTTGAAGTGGTTTACGCAGAGTAGGATGGCTGAATCCCTAAAACAAGTATAACGAAAGTAGCTAGGAGTTTAGCTAGGAGTTTAGCTAGGTATGACAAGAGCAATCACCCAAGATGCACAGCGCCTAGTCGTTAAGATTGGCAGCGCGCTGCTGACCAATAATGGCGCCGGTCTCGATCGTGACGCCATCGACGGCTGGGTTGAGCAAATCGCCCAGCTCTTGGCTCAGGGTAAAGAAATTGTTTTAGTCTCCTCCGGTTCAATTGCCGAAGGCATAGTGCGACTCGGCTGGAAAACCCGTCCCGGTAGCATTCATGAACTTCAGGCCGCGGCAGCAGTGGGCCAGATGGGTCTAATTCAAACCTATGAGAGCAGCTTTCAACGCTTCGATCGCCTCACCGCACAGATACTCCTCGACCACGACGACCTGGCCAATCGCCAGCGCTACCTCAATGCGCGCAGCGCCCTACAGACCTTAATCCAATTAAACGTGCTGCCCATAGTCAATGAAAACGACACCGTGGTCACCGATGAAATTCGCTTTGGCGACAACGACAGTCTTGCCGCACTGGTGGCCAATCTAATTGACGCCGATCTGCTGGTGATCCTCACCGATAAAGACGGCCTCTATAGCGCCAATCCCGATCTCGATTCGAGCGCCCAGCTGATCAGTGAAGCCATGGCCGACGACAGCTCTCTCGACGCCCTAGCCGGTGGCAGCAACAGCAGTCTTGGCCGAGGTGGTATGGTCACCAAATTGCAGGCAGCGAGGCTCGCAGCCCGCTCTGGTTGCAACACCGTGATTGTCGGCGGACGCAATAGTGAGATATTGACCGCAGTCACTCAGGGTCAACAGGTCGGAACATTACTCACCGCCTCACAGCAGCCCCTCGCCGCACGCAAGCAGTGGCTCGCGGGACAGTTGCAGGTCAAAGGCCAGCTAGTGCTCGACGCCGGTGCCGTCAAAGTTCTGCAACAGCAGGGTCGCAGTTTATTAGCCGTGGGTGTTACCCAGGTCAAAGGGCAATTTACCCGGGGTGAATTGGTCAGCTGTGTTGATACTGGTGGTCGTGAAATTGCTCGCGGGCTGGTCAACTACCACTCCGACGAAGCAGATCGTATCAAAGGTCAAGGCACCGAGCGCATCGCCGAAATTCTCGGTTATCGTGAAGACGACGAACTGATTCATCGCGACAATATGGTGATTAGCTAAACGACTTTTCCGGTTCCTAGAACTAGAGTCACTTCCAATCCACAATTTTACACTCCGCTCCCAATCAGCTGGGACGTCCATTTTAGCTTGCCTGTTGAAAACCTCCCGCTAGCCCCCACCTAAAATACTAAGCAAGATAAAAACTTATTCCGAGGTATGCCATGCGAATCGAAAAGCTGACTAATCAACTGCAGAGTGCGCTAGCCGACGCCCAATCCATTGCCGTGGGCAACGACCATTCCGCCATAGAACCGCTGCACCTATTGTTGGCACTACTCAATCAACAGGGTGGCAGTGTGCGCCCAATCCTCAATCGCGCCGGCTTTGATGTGGTTGGCCTGCAAACTGATCTCAATACGCAGCTCGATAAACTCGCCAAGATCAGCTCCCCCACCGGCGAAGCAAATCTATCCCAAGATCTTAGTCGCCTATTAAATATGGCCGACCGCAGCGCCCAGAAAAAGGGCGACCAATTCGTCTCCAGTGAAATTTTGCTACTCGCCGCCCTTGAAGATAAAAATTTACTCGGCAAAAGCCTCGCCAAGTTTGGTGATGTGAATAAAGCCAAGAGCGCTATTGAATCGGTTCGCGGTGGCGAGCAGGTCAGCGATGCCGATGCTGAAAGTCAGCGCGAAGCCCTGGATAAATACACCATCGATCTCACCGAGCGGGCTGAATCCGGAAAATTAGATCCAGTGATCGGCCGCGACGACGAAATCCGCCGCACCATCCAGGTTTTGCAGCGCCGCACCAAAAACAACCCGGTCTTGATCGGCGAACCCGGTGTCGGTAAAACCGCCATCGTCGAAGGTCTGGCTCAGCGTATTATCAATGGCGAAGTGCCAGAGGGCTTAAAAAATAAACGCGTATTGACCCTGGATCTCGGCGCACTCTTAGCCGGTGCAAAATTCCGCGGTGACTTTGAAGAGCGCCTAAAAGCCGTGCTCAAAGATCTCTCCAAACAGGAAGGGCAGGTCATCCTGTTTATCGATGAAATTCATACCATGGTCGGTGCCGGTAAAGCCGAGGGCGCCATGGATGCTGGCAATATGCTCAAGCCGGCCTTGGCCCGCGGCGAACTCCACTGTGTCGGTGCCACCACCCTGGACGAATACCGCAAGTTTATTGAAAAGGACGCCGCCCTCGAGCGCCGCTTCCAAAAAGTCTTAGTCGAAGAGCCCAGCGAAGAGGATACCGTCGCCATTTTGCGCGGTCTTAAAGAGCGCTATGAAGTTCACCACGGCGTTGAGATTACCGACAGTGCCATAGTGGCCGCCGCTAAACTGTCCCAGCGCTATATCACCGACCGCCAACTGCCGGACAAAGCCATCGACCTGATCGATGAGGCGGGTAGTCGCATCCGCATGGAAATTGACTCCAAGCCGGAAGAGATGGATCGTCTTGAGCGGCGCTTAATCCAATTAAAAATCGAGCGCGAAGCGGTCAAAAAAGACAAAGACGAAGCCTCCCGCAAGCGCCAGCAAAAACTCGAAGATGATATTGCTGAGCTTGGCGCAGAATATGCCGACCTCGAAGAGATCTGGAAAGCCGAAAAAGCCTCCATGCAGGGTGCAACCCATATTAAAGCTGAACTGGAGCAAGCCAAAGCCAACCTTGAAGCGGCCCATAGATCCGGCAACCTTGAAAAAATGGCGCAGATTCAATACAGCATCATTCCCGAATTAGAAAAGCAATTGGCCAGCGCCAATAGCGAAGCCCAGGTTGAAAAGCGCCTGCTGAGAAACAAAGTCACCGAGGAAGAGATCGCCGAAGTGGTCGCCAAGTGGACCGGTATCCCAGTGTCAAAAATGCTCGAAGGAGAGCGCGATAAACTGCTGCGCATGGAAGATTCCCTGCACCAGCGAGTGATGGGCCAGAGTGAAGCCGTCGTCGCCGTCTCCAACGCCGTGCGCCGCTCACGTGCCGGTTTATCCGATCCCAATCGCCCCAATGGATCCTTCCTGTTTCTCGGTCCCACCGGCGTCGGCAAAACCGAACTCTGCAAATCCCTAGCTGAATTTTTGTTCGACAGCGAAGAGGCCATGGTGCGCATCGACATGTCTGAGTTTATGGAAAAACACTCCGTCGCCAAGCTGATTGGCGCACCTCCCGGCTATGTGGGCTATGAAGAGGGCGGTTATCTCACTGAAGCCGTGCGCCGTCGCCCCTACTCAGTATTACTGCTGGATGAAATCGAAAAAGCCCATCCCGACGTCTTCAATATTTTATTGCAGGTACTCGATGACGGCCGTTTAACCGATGGTCAGGGTCGCACTGTCGACTTTAAAAACACCGTGATTGTGATGACCTCCAACCTCGGCTCCGATGTTATTCAGATGCTCGCTGGAGAAGAGAACTACGATGTCATGAAATCGTCAGTAATGGATGTCGTTAGCAGTCACTTCCGCCCCGAGTTTATTAATCGGGTTGATGAAGTAGTGGTATTCCATCCCCTCGCCAAAGAACAGTTGCGCGGTATTGCCACCATCCAACTTGAACTGTTGGGACGCAGGCTTGCCGAGCATGACCTTAAACTCAGCCTCAGCGATGCGGTGTTGGATAAACTTCTCGAAGCCGGGTTTGACCCAGTCTATGGTGCCAGGCCGCTTAAACGGGTGATTCAGCAGCAAATTGAGAATCCACTGGCCGAGAGTATTCTGTCTGGGAAGTTTGCCCCGGGTGCGGAGATTAAAGCTGATCTGGAGGAGGGTGATTTGGTGTTTGCCTAGCCAATATTCCAGGGTAAATAGTCTATCTTTAAAAAACGATTCCAGTCATAAGATTTTCAATTATGAGGATTACTACTAATGAGCTTAAAAAAATATGATCCCCCGCACCCAGGGGTGTTGATTCAGCGAACCTATATCGAACCCTTTGCTGAAATTACTGGTAACAAGATTGCCGATCGTCTCGGTATAGCTCGCAGCACCTTCAATCGCCTACTCAACGGTGTTTCTAATGTATCACCTGAAATGGCCGTAAGGTTGTCAAGCGTACTCGGAGGCTCCGTTGATAGCTGGCTTACTCTTCAAGAAAGTTACGATCTATGGAAAGCACGGCAGACCGTTAATACCAAAGACCTTCAGCGCCTCGACTTTAATAAGGTCGCCTAGGCCTTAGCCAAGATACTACTCAGAACAGTGCTACTCAGGTATTTCAAACTGCGCTGGATCAACATAAATCAGTTTTACCACCACCGCATCCACCATTGGTTCAACCGCAGCCATCAACACATTCATCTGGTCATCAATCTGAATGCCGACCGGCAGGTTAAATAGCAGGCCGCCAGTGCCCTCATTGGTTAATGTCTGAACCTCTTTCAACTCACTGTCCTTGCGCGCCTCAGTCTGAAACTTCTGCACCAAAGCCTTTATTGAATGCTCAAAACTTGGGAAGTTAAAAGGGCCCTGAAACTCCTTGCGATCCAGTTCGAGTTTTACTGCGATCTTGGTACCCGTCTTTTCAGAGGTTAGCTCGCCAGACTTAACAACAGTCCCCTGTTTCAGCTCCTTAAAAATCTTTTTAGCGTTTTCAGCGGGTTGGTTAAGAAAAGCAACAAGCAGATTGGCAGCCAGATTAAAGAGCTTTTGTTTATTGATATTAATGGTTTCTGTTTCGGTCATTGTCGGCAACTAAGATTGAGTTAAAAATTAAGGAAAAGTGGACTCTACCGGAAATCGCCAGCAAATGTAATATATAGGCCACTCATCTGATCCCGATTTTACTGCGTATGATTAATTAATAGTGTAGGTAATGTTATGCAGTTAGAAACCAGTGAAGTGTCACGCATCATCGAAATGGCTTGGGAAGACCGCACGCCATTTGAAGCCATTGAGAACAGCTTTGACCTCAATGAGTCTGCGGTTATTACCCTAATGCGGCGCGAGTTAAAGCCGCGGTCATTCCGCCTTTGGCGGCAGCGAGTCACCAGCCGTAAAACCAAGCATCTGCAACTTCGCTCACCTGAAGTCAGCCGCGGATACTGCCCCACCCAATACAAACGTTAGCCGAGAAACCAGATCATGAAATATAGCCTTCAGTATGCTCTTCGATATATGGCCTATGGTTGGCTGACGATAACTGGCCTATCCACAGCGGCAATGGCGGAACAGCTTATGATGGAAAACTTTGAGTCTCAGCCACTCGAGCGCTGGAGCTATGTCAGCGATCAGGTGATGGGTGGGATATCACAGGGCCAAATGGCAATCAAAACCGAAGAGGGCGAAACCTTTGCCCATATGACCGGACAGGTAAGCACAGAGAATAACGGTGGCTTTATTCAGTTCCGCACCTCAATTGCCAAAGGTACCACCGCAACAGTCACTGGCGTGGTCTTAAAAGTTCGTGGAAATAGCCAACAGTATTATATTCATCTGCGCAGCTCTGGAACCCTACTTCCCTGGCAGTACTACCAAGGCAGCTTTGAAGTCACCGAGCAGTGGCAGACTATCAAGCTTCCCTTAAGTGCTTTTGTTCCCTCAGGTAAATGGATTCGCAGTCAGATAAAACCCAGCTCGATCCGCAGTATTGGTGTGGTGGCCTTTGGTCGGGATCACAGCGCCGATATTCAAATCTCAGAGATCGGTTTCTATTAAGTAGTCGCTCTCGGCACTAACTTAATTCTCGACTACAGCGCCTTGATAAAGCCAAAATATATTAATCATATCCCCCTTATATTTTGATTACTGGTCCGTATTGACAAGATTACCGATCTCCCTAATCATCTGCGGCTATACTTTTTTAGTTAGTAACTTTTATTAGCTAGGGGCTTTTGTCACAGAAAATTAAACAGGGGATACTTCCATGACCAATCAGGCCGCACGAACCACAGAGGGCAGAGGGCAGCTCTACAGCAGTATTTTAGAGACTATCGGCAATACCCCCTGCGTAAAGATTAATTCACTGGCGCCTAAAGGCGTCGATCTCTATGTTAAAGCCGAGTTCTTTAATCCGGCGGGATCGGTCAAGGATCGCTTGGCGATTAGTATTATTGAGGAAGCTGAACGCAGCGGTGAACTCAAGCCCGGGCAAACTGTGGTGGAGGCAACCAGTGGTAATACAGGCGTAGGCCTGGCTATGGTCTGTGCGGCCAGGGGCTATCCCTTTGTGGCGACAATGCCGACCAGCGTCTCTATTGAACGACGTAAACTGATGCGTTTTTTCGGGGCCAAAGTTATTTTGACTCCCAAGGCCGATAAGGCGATGGGCTGCTATCTTAAAGCGGTCGAGCTGGCCGAGGCTAATGGTTGGTTTTTGGCCCGTCAATTTGAGACTGATGCCAATGCGAAGATTCATGAAAACACGACAGCTCGTGAAATTCTCGCGGACTTTGCCGATAGCAATCTCGATTACTGGGTAACTGGTTACGGTACTGGTGGCACCTTTGCCGGTGTCGCGAAACAGTTAAAACAGCAGCGCCCAGAGACAAAAATTATTCTTAGTGAGCCAATTAATGCACAGCTAATTGAAAGTGGTACTGCCCAGGAGCGCGCTGCAGATGGATCGCCCTCCGGCAGCCATCCGGCTTTTGAACCTCATATGATTCAGGGCTGGACACCGGACTTTATTCCTCAGGTTCTTCAGGAATCTATCGATAAAAATCGCTTTGACCAGCTGGTGCCAATTGCGGCAGAGGATGGTATTGAAGCCTCAAAGTTGCTCGCCCAAAAGGAGGGGATCTTCACGGGTATATCTGGTGGCTCGACCTTTGCCGTGGCCCTTGATATAGCCCGGAATGCGGCGCCTGGTACGGTTATTCTCTGTATGTTGCCGGATACAGGTGAGCGCTATCTGTCCTCGCCACTGTTTGAGGATGTCGGTGAGGATATGAATGCCGATGAAGTGGCGCTATCCGAATCGACGCCGAGCTTCCATTTAAACGAGTAAGCTGCTTTTTATTGGCTCAGGGCTGTTTATTGGCTCAGGGCTGTTTATAGCTCAGGGCTGTTTATTGGCTCAGGGCTGTTTCTGTTGGCGCTTGGCAAAAGCTTCGAGCTGTTCTTCTGTTGCCGGTGGTTGGTGATTTTCCTTCCACTGGCTGTAGGGCATGCCGTAAATAGTTTCGCGGGCTTGGTCATGGGTTATGTCCATACCGCGCTCTTCGGCTTCGGCGAGATACCATTTGCTTAAACAGTTGCGACAAAACCCCGCGAGTATCATTAAATCAATATTCTGCACATCCTTATTATCATCCAGATGTTTTAGCAGTCTGCGAAAGGTTGCGGCTTCCAGTTCGGTGGAGGTTGTCATAATGTTTCTCTTTGGCTTTGTTTGTAAAAAATGTGTGATCAAAAAAGTTGAATGGGGTCTAAAGCGAGTTAGACCGGCGGGTCTTATTCTACGCCAATCCCCGCATTGAGATACTATATGATCAATCTTATTCACAACCAAAGTTTCTCACAATAAGGTAATAATTTATGCAATCCGAGCCTTCCTCACTGGATGCCAGCCCAGGTATTGACGATGGCGCCTATTTACTCGATGGCGTGATAAGAACGGTTGAGGGTGAAACCTCTAAACTGTTGCGCGACCAGATGAAGATCTATGCCAATAACCGCTTTATGTTTGCCTTTTTCGACGAGCAGACAAATATGATTGATGCGGCTACTGGCTATGCCCATTGGGTCGATGGTGTTTTGACTGAAACCCCGATTGCCAATCAGGAAGGGCCTGTCGAGGGGTTGAGTTTTCAGATAGCGCTTGAGTCCACCGAGGCCGGGTTTACGCAAATTGTCCGGGGCATGCCGTCTGATAATGGCGGCACCTATGATCTGGATGAGGTATGGGAAACTCTGTCCACCGAGAAAACAGCTTTTGATGGGCTGTGGATGTCGCAGGCCAGGGAGAGCGAAAACGCCGAGTGGTCAAATTTCACCGAGATGAAACTGATTGGTGGCGGACATTATATTTTCTTCCAGCGCTATGATTACAAAGGGAAAAGTTTTAAGAACTTTGGTTTTGGTTCAATTAGCGGCGATAGCTCGGGGACAATTACCGAGACCGTTATGACTAGCACTCTTGAGGGCTATTCAGGCACAGATCATCCGCTAAAAGTAGAGTTGGCGGATGCCAATCATATGACCCAGATATTTATGATTGATGGTGTTGAAGTTGTTCAGTCCTATATTCGTGTCTAGGTATAAAGTGAATTAAGTATCTAGAGAGTGATATCTCTAGAGGGCCTCGCTGTGATGCGGGGCTTTTTTTTGCTTACCATTCAATAATCCGGGCTGGCTTTAGGCCTCCGACTTGCCATCTGCCGGCTAAATACTATCTCTGGTTAGAGATTGGTCTACAGTTACATGAACTGGGTCGGGGGAGGAAAGTCTAAAATTAGAGCGAGGTGGCTCAGATTAGATAAGCCGCTGCCGCGATTGATAGGGAGAAACGTTGATGGATATGGATTATCTGGATCAGGTTTTATTCGCCGCCGTTGTCAAAAGCACAGGCATAGGCTGAAGCCGCTATGGAAGCGCCACGCCCAGCCAATGAGATGCAACGTCTCGCAACCCTGCACAGTCTGGATCTACTTGATACAGCGCCGGAGGCGGAGTTTGATGAGCTTACAGCTCTGGCTGCGCAGATATGTAATGTGCCGGTTGCTCTGGTTTCTCTTGTCGATGAAAACCGCCAGTGGTTTAAATCCAAAGTCGGACTAGATGTCGATGAAACCAGCAGGGAAATGGCATTTTGTGCCCACAGTATTTTAAAACCCAATGAGATTATGGAGATTTCGGATGCCCGTCAGGACAAACGTTTCGCCAACAATCCGCTGGTCACTGAAGATCCCAAAATACGCTTTTATGCAGGTGCGCCCTTAACCACATCCAGTGGGCATACTCTGGGCACTCTCTGTGTTATCGACTACAGTCCGCGCACCTTATCCGACTCCCAAAAAACCGCTCTTGAGATCCTGCGCCTGTTGGTTGTGCGGCAGATAGAGTTGCGCCACAGTTACAGGACCCTGAAAAATTTACAGGGGATGCTATCTGCTAAAAATATTCAGTTGGAAACTGAGATTGAAGAGTCCGCTATCTCATTGGAGCAGGAGGTCGGGCTGCGGGTTGAATCTGAAATACTCTCGCGACGGATTCTCGATATGGCTCTGGATGCGGTTATCTCGGTTGATCAGGCGGGCAAGGTGATTTACTGGAATCCCAGAGCTGAGCTTATCTTTGGCTATTCTGCTCCCTATGCACAGGGTAAGAGCATTCTTCAGCTGGTGGTTGAGCCGCGCGAACACAGCGCTATTGAAGGGCGTCTAAAGCAATTTATAAACAACGATATCAAAAGCATAAAAGCTGACCGCTTTGAAATGATGGCGGTGCGTGTTGATGGCCAGAGAATTCCCATTGAAGTTGCTGTGATTGCCCTTAAGCGCTATGGCGAGTATGTGTTTACTGGCTTTGTTAGGGATCTGACCGAGAGGGATAAATATATTGAGGAGTTGCGCGTTTCGGCGATCACCTTCAACAGTCAGGAGGGAATTGTTATTGCCGATGGCGAGGCTAATATTCTGCGCGTCAATAAAGCCTTTGTAGACATTACCGGTTACTCCGCAGAAGAGGTTGTTGGACGCTCTCCCCAGCTACTCCATTCCGATCAGCACGATAAAGAATTTTATGCCTCTATATGCAAATTTGTCGAAGAGAGTGATGGCTGGGAGGGTGAAGTCTGGGGTCGACGTAAAAATGGCGATGCGGTTCCGCTGCATCTGACGGTAACTGCGATTAGAGATACAGCAGGCGCGGGTAATATGGGCGCCGGTGAGAATAAGGCGACTAATTACGTGTTGGCTTTCTCAGATATCACCAGGAATAAAAAGGATGCGGATGAAATTTACAATCTGGCGTTTTTTGATCCGCTGACAGGACTGCCAAATAGACGACTGTTGATGGATAGACTATCTCAAGCGGTGGCGACGAGCGGGCGCACAGGTCAAAAAGCAGCGCTGCTGTTTCTCGATCTGGATAATTTTAAAAGCCTTAACGATACCCTGGGCCATGACTTTGGTGACCTTTTGTTAAAGCAGGCTGCTCAGCGGCTCAAACACAGCCTGCGTGCTGAGGATACCGTGGCGCGCATAGGTGGTGATGAGTTTGTGATTATTCTGCAAAATTTGGGTGATGAGGGCTCTGATGCACCGGCGCAGACTGAGGCGGTGGCGAATAAAATATTGTCTGCCCTTAATCAGCCCTATTCACTGCATGATCACGAGTGTTTTAGCAGTGCAAGTGTCGGTGCGACGCTGTTTGAAAGCAGTGTCGAAGAAATTGATGAGCTTCTAAGGCAGGCTGATATTGCCATGTATCAGGCAAAGAAATCAGGCCGCAATATGTTGCGGTTTTTTGATCCGCAGATGCAGGAGAATATAAACCAGCGAGCCAATCTGGAGAATGCATTACACAATGCCGTTGAAAAGAATCAGTTCCAACTTTACTACCAGCTTCAGGTGGATAATAAAAATGTACCGGTTGGCGCTGAGGCATTGATTCGCTGGCAACACCCGGTGCTTGGCACGGTACCGCCGCAGGACTTTATCCCGCTGGCTGAGGAGTCTGGTTTGATTATCCCTATCGGTCACTGGGTTATAAAAACGGCCTGCGAGCAGATTAGATGTTGGCAGAACAATCCGCTGACAGCTGATTTAACCGTTGCGGTAAATATTAGTCCGCGGCAGTTTTACCAACCGAGTTTTGTCGATGATGTGCTGGACTGTTTAGCCGAGACTGGTATTGATTCCGAAGCATTAAAGTTTGAGCTTACCGAGGGTCTTATTCTGGATAATGTGGATGAGGCTATCGCTAAAATGAAAGAGCTGAGAAGGGCGGGAGTGCTTTTTTCTCTGGATGATTTCGGTACCGGTTACTCTTCACTGGCCTATTTGACTAAATTGCCTCTGTCTCAGCTAAAAATTGACCAGTCATTTGTGTGCAATATTGGTATTAATGATAGTGATAGCATTATTGTTAAGACGATTATCGGTATGTCGAAAAGTCTCGGTTTTGAGGTGGTTGCGGAGGGGGTGGAGTCGCAGCATCAGTATGATTTTCTTGAGGCGCTGGGCTGTCAGATGTTTCAGGGGTATTTGTTTAGTCGGCCGGTTGGGGTTGGGGAGTTTGAGGGGTTGTTGTAGGGTTGTGAATTGTTGATTATAAATTAGAGAGTTAAATAAAAAACCCCCAGCTAAACAGCTGGGGGTTTTTCTTTGAAGACTCTTTAAAGGAGTTTATCAGAGTTTATTTAGCGCCTAAGGATTGTTACTTTTTTCCAGAGCGATAATTCGTTCAAGAAGAGCATCTATTGTCGCCGCCTGATTATCTATCTGGGATTGCTGCTCCTGAATAGCTTTGGTCAGCACGGGAATCAGGCCAATATAGTTAATGCTCAGAGTTTCACCTTTCTCGAGATCACCCTCTACACCATTGACTAGTTCAGGAATAACATCTTTAACTTCCTGAGCTATAAATCCTGTTTGGTCTTTATTGTTGGATTTCAGTTTGTAGTCAACTGGGTTTAGGTTTAATACGCTGTTTAAGTCGTATTTAGTGGGGCTGATATCTTTCTTTAATCGTTTGTCGGACGAAAGTGCAAATTCCATTGTAGTGAGAGTATTTGCGACATTGACGTTTTGAGCGAAGGTTGCGTCTTGATTTACATAGAGACTACCTAAATTGCTTGAACCCATAACATCGAGATAATCGATGCTTGTAGGTCCCATCAACATTGAAGGTCCCATAACGCGCAGTTCAGTCTCAATAACTGTTGGTCCCATAACTCTAAGTTCATTTTGGAATGTGGCTGGACTGGCGACTTCAAGTAGTCCCTCAGGTCCAACGGGCTCGCCATTGTGGGTCGTAGACCCTTCGCGATAGGCGCCAAGCAAGGGGCCGTTAGGGCCATAGGCCAAACGCGTTGATCCATTGGTATCGAGCTGTCCCATAACATCGAGATAATCGATGCTTGCAGATCCCATCACACGAAGTTCATTTAACTCTGTAATGCCTGACACAGAGAATTGCTCATCAGGTGCCAGAGTTAAGGTCGTTGACCCTTCAAAAGTAGTCAAACCCTTAAAGGTAGTAGAGCCCATAACCTCAAGGTTATTTTGGAAGATTGCTGGGCTTGAGACTTCAAGCAGTCCCTCAGGGCCAACGGGCTCGCCATTGTGGTGCATAGACCCTTCGCGATAGGCGCCAAGCAGGGGGCCGTTAGGACCCCATGCCAAACGCGTTGATCCATTGGTATCGAGCTCATTTAAGCTAGAAGGTCCCATAACATCGAGATAATCGATGCTTGCAGATCCCATAACTCTAAGTTCATTTTGGAATGTGGCTGGACTGGCGACTTCAAGTAGTCCCTCAGGTCCAACGGGCTCGC
>ENA-OQVM01001053-OQVM01001053.1-marine-metagenome-genome-assembly--contig:-NODE-1053-length-38647-cov-4.484081_pt1 | contig 38647 bp, 41 predicted proteins | sample MGYA00237776_ERZ505498 | MGnify/ENA primary metagenome ERZ505498 (study PRJEB26159, sample SAMN06265151) | marine metagenome | isolation source: Helgoland LTER site | place: Germany:Helgoland, sampling...
AGCTAGTAATGCAGCAAATAAACCCTGCAAATTCTATCATTATACGTACCTCCTGGGTGTATTCAAAATTCGGGAATAATTTTGTAAAAACAATGTTAAGACTTGCCGAAACTAGAGACGAGCTTTCTGTGGTTGCAGACCAAATAGGGTCACCCACCAATGCTGCAGATTTAGCAGAGGCTATTTTAAATATCTTACCACAAGTTAGTAATGAAACCGTTGAAGTTTTTCATTACTCAAATGAAGGGGTTTGCAGTTGGTATGATTTTGCGAAAGCTATTTTTGAAATAGTAAACACAAAGGTAAAAGTAAATGCTATTGAAAGTGCTCAATACTCAACACCAGCCAAGAGACCTTTTTATTCTGTTTTGAATAAAAGAAAGATAAAAGCAGGTTATCAAATCGAAACTCCTTATTGGAGGGAATCTTTATATATTTGTTTAAATATTATCATAGAGGGAAGAATATGATTGAAAAAAATACAAAAACTTTTATTGCTGTAAAGAACTTATATCTAGATGGCGAATCATATATCACTTTTAGACATAACTCACTAAATTAAATATAAATAAGAGCTATAAATTTGAGCATGATTTCATTTTTAATAAAAAAATTTGGATTACACGGTTACAAAGAAAAAGTGGCAAAAAACATTTACTGGGCGGTATTGGGAAAGTCTATAAATTTAATAAGTGGCCTTTTTGTTGGAATATTAGTTGCGAGATTTCTCGGACCCGAGCAATATGGCTTGATGAATTATGTAATAACCTATGTTTCTTTGTTTGCCATCCTTTCGAATTTCGGGTTGGACAATATAGAAATAAGGGAATTAGCAAAAGATAAAGATAAAAAGAATGTTATTATTGGGAGTTCCTTAGCCGTAAGGCTTATTTTATCTTTGTTGACAATTGGGACTATCTTTGTGACCTTAGTTATATTTGAATCTGATAAGCAAACAACATTATTGATTCTGATATATTCGTGCACTTTAATTTTCAATTCATTCAATGTGGTAAGGAATTACTTTACCTCTATTATTATGAATGAATATGTAGTGAAGACAGAAATTGTACGCACATTATTTAGTGCTCTTTTAAAGTTATCTTTACTGTTTCTAAAGGCTAATCTATTATATTTCATCTTAGTGCTTACTTTTGATTTTGCTTTGTTAGCTTTTGGTTATACTTATTCGCATCGTAAGTTAGTGGGAGGTATAAAACAGTGGCGATTTGATATAAAGGTAGCTAAACAATTGTTAAAGTATTCCTTTCCATTATTGTTTTCAGGATCTGCCATAATCTTGTATCAAAAGGTTGATCAGATATTAATCAGAAATATGATGGATAATGTATCTTTAGGATATTTCTCCGTTGCTGTTAGGTTAACTGAATTTACTTTATTTGTTCCTATGATTATCTCACAAACAATTGGTCCGGTGCTTGTTAAATTGAAGCAAGAGAATCCGCAGAAATATTTAAAGAAAAGACAAAGTTTTGTGACTTTACTATTTTGGATTTCATTGTTCCTAACAGTAGGAATGATTTTATTCTCTAAAATGTTAGTTCTCATGCTTTATGGACAAGAGTATGAACCTGCTATTAATGTTTTAAGGGTGTTAGCAATAAAAATCACATTTCTTGGATTGTTTAATTGCGGTACACAATTAATAATTATAGAAAACTTACAGAAGTATGCAGTGTTAAGAAATCTATTTGGGTTGGTAGTGAGTTTAGGGCTAAATTTTCTTTTAATTCCATATTTTGGAATCATGGGCGCGGCTGTTTCAACTGTTATTGCAATTGTATTCTCAAGTTATATAGCACATGGATTAATAAAACCATATAGATTTATTTTTCTTTTACAAAATAAAGCGTTTTTACAAATAAATAGATTACCAAACATAATTTCTAATTTTAAAAAGTAAGATGGTTATAGATAAGGTTATAAAAAATAATACTTGTTCTGGATGTGGGTTATGCGAAAGTGTTTTCACTAAGAGGAAAGTCGAAATTAAAATGGATTCTTCTGGTTACCTAAGACCGCATGTCTCTAAGAACCTAACTTATGATGAAAATTCGCAGTTTAATCGTTTTTGTCCAGGGATTGTAATTAAAAAAGAACAAAACGACACCCCACTTTATGATCCAATTTGGGGCGAGATGTATTCTTGTTCAATAGGAGCTTCATCAGATCTAAAAACTAGAAACGAGGCGTCTTCAGGTGGTGCCATTTCTTCATTACTAAATTATTTGTTGGAAAAAAATATAGTGGAAGCGATAGTGCATGTGGGCGCATCTAAAAACTTACCTTTTTTGAACGAAGTGAAGGTTAGCAAAACAAAACTAGAAATCTTAGAAAATGCAAATTCTCGGTATTCACCATCTGCACCACTGAACAATATCCTTGAAATAATAAATAATTATGAAAAGATAGCCTTTGTAGGAAAGCCTTGTGATGTAGCAGCCTTGAGGCAATATTCATTTATTAATAATACTGTTAAAAGCAAGGTTAAATACATGATTTCTTTCTTTTGTGCGGGTGTTCCAAGTCTTTCGGCTACTAAAGATATAGTGAAAGCGCTTGGCGTTGAAAATGATGATGTAATAAAAGTTGACTACAGAAAAGAAGGTTGGCCAGGCTACTTTAGGGTAATTTCTAAGGATTATATTAAATACCGATTATCCTATTCTCTCACATGGATGAAACTTTTAGGTCCAAAGGTTCAGTTTAGATGTAAAATTTGTCCAGATGGAGTGGGACATTTGTCTGATATTGTATGTGCAGATGGCTGGGAAGATTTTGATAATAAAGGATTTCCAACTTTTAAAAATGCTCCAGGGAAAAGTATAATTATAAGTCGAACTAAAAATGGGGAAGACCTATTGCGGCAAGCATTTAAAGATGAATATCTTATAAAATTTAAGGATATTACAGATTTCAGATTAATAGATAAAATTCAACCTGGGCAAATGGCGAAAAAGCAGTTTTTTTTTGTAAGAAATCTAGCAACTAGAATAAAAACTAATACCTACATAAAAACTAATAAGGAATTTTACTTTAAGGCTATGTTCACCAAAAGCTTTATTACTCAATTACGTAATTTTTACGGAACCTTTTCACGCATTAAAAAATAATTATATGAACTCAATAATTTTCGTTTCTGGACTTTCATTTTCTAAAAATAACAGAGGTACCCAGGCCCTAGGATATGGAGCACTACCATTTTTATTCAAAAAGAACATTCTTAATAAAAATGACACTGTTATATCTCCGTCCGTTTTTAAGAATCCATTAAAACATCTGAAAAATAGAAAGGAAGAGTTTCGTTTAAACGTTGAAAATCATTCTGTAAAAATAATTGAGCGTAAATATTGGTATTACGATATCGTTTTTTCAGAATTATGTTTCAAGATATTTAAATTTTTCCCCTTTTTTACACCCTATGGACGTGCAATTAAAAAAACAAAATATATTTCCGCAATCTGCGGAGGTGATGGGTTTTCTGATATTTATTCAGAACATACAATGAAAGACCATTCATATTGGTTATTAAAAGCATATAATTACAAAATACCATACATATTTTTACCCCAAACAATAGGTCCTTTTTTTGATCTAAAAAATTACGGTTTTGCTAAACATTTACTTCAAAATGCATATCAAGTTTATGTGAGAGATGTCGCCTTTAATGAAGAACTTAACAAAATGAATATTGAAGTTAAAATTGAAAATGATCTTTCATATTTTATGATGCCTCAGGAGGTTAGTATAAAACTACCAGAGAACAAAAAAATCGGATTAAATATTAGCGGTTTATGTTATTACAATTCATTTTATAACCTTACAGGTAAATTTGACAATTATAAGAAACTCTTACTTCAAATTGTAAAAACACAGCAGAATAAAGGAGTATCTATTATATTGATTCCTCACTCATACAACCACACTGCACCTGAGAAATTTGCAGATGATTTGGAAGCCAGTCGAGATTTTTACAATTCTTTAGAAAACAAAGACAACGTTGTTTTAATCGAGGACGATTTGAAATCACCAGAAATAAAATATTTAATATCAAAAATGGACTTTTTTATTGGTTCTAGATTGCATTCATGTTTTGCGGCTATTTTTACAAAGGTTCCTGTTTTTGGTTTAGCTTATAGTTACAAATATGAGCATAATTTTAAAAAATTCAATTTACCCAACAACCAATATTCAGTAATTGACTTAAAAGAAAACGATATTCCAAAAATTCTTACTTTGGTTGAAAATTCTGAAAACTATACTTTAAATCAATAAATTTTAATAATTAGAAAATGCTCTCCGATATATTAACAGGATATTTAATTATTACTATACTTTTTTGTTTTTTACGATTAAGGGTTGGTTTAATCTTGTTTCTAATTTACATTATTATCGTGCCATTCGTAAACTTTTTAAATTTTGGTGCGAATTTGTTAAATATGCTTCTTATTGCTGCTGTTTTTTTTCGATTTAAAATTAAATCTATTGATGTTACCCCGTTTAAACCATTTATATTTCTTTACATTGCTCAACTGGTTATGATACCATTTCATGATAGAGTACCTCATGAATACCAACTGCATGTGCTTCGCTCAGATTTTATGAGTCCACTTTTTTTACCGTTTGCAATACACAACGTTATGCAAAATGTTAAGAGTGGTGTGAATAGTTTTTCTTCAACGCTTTTTGCAATTATAATAGTAGCTGCAGGATATTCATTACTTTTAACTTTAACGGTTGGTTTTAACCCCTATATGATTGTTATTCTACCGCTTAATGATCAAGAATTTAGAGAAGGACTGGCCTTAGCAAACAATGATCGAGTTTTTGGGCGTATTAGTGGCGTTTTTGCTCATCCCATGAATAATGGATTGTTTTTAGCATTGTCTAGTATCTTTATTATTTCAAAACTAAACTTTAAAAAACTTTCTAGTCAGAAATTACTTTTATTCCTATTGTTTGCCGTCTTGATTACAACTTTACTGATTGGTGTTCGAAGTGCAATTGCTGCTCTTGGAATAAGTGTTGCCTTTTTCTTTTTAATTGAAAAAAAAGCAAAACTAAATTTTGCTACACTTGCAGGTCTTTTGTGCCTTGTGCTTGTAATTGTATCCATTCCTGGATTATCTGATTATACAAATTCAATTGTTGACTCTGAATCTTCAAAAGTTAAAGGTTCTTCATTAGAAATGCGTGTTCAGCAGTTTGACGGCTGCATGAAAGAAATTCAATCAAACCCTGCCTTCGGAAATGGATATGCATGGACAAATTATTATCGTGAGAATGTGGGGTTACATCCCACAATGTTAGCATTCGAAAGTCTATTAATCGTTGTATTAAGTAATAGTGGTTTTGTAGGTCTCATTGTATGGATTATTATGTTATTTATTTATTTTATACTATCTTACATTTCCCAAGTTTACATGATTAAACAGTGATAGGTTTATCACATGGCATTCCAATAATAGTATTCATATTAATGGTTACAACTAAGATAATTGTTAATATATACCAAAATGTTGTAGATATAATATCCTTTTTAAGGAAAAGGTTATACAGTTTCTTTAACAATTGTGATGTCGTCTCGTTTACTGGAACATCTAAATTATTCATAAACAATTGAAAATTATATGGGTTTATTTCTTTAAGAATAATATTGATATCCTTCTTTATTTTTTCACTTAAATGTGTATCCTTTTTCTTTAAACTAGGTATAAATATTTTGGTTGCTATTTCTTGTTTAGTTGTTTTTTTAAGCCTTACAAAAAGAGTTCCAAATGTATTGTAAAATGGGCGTTTCCACGATGGAAACGCCTCAATAAGCGAACCAATCATACCAAATATAAAAATCATAGTAACAAAAGCAGTGCTAAATGCTTCAATATACATAGGATTTCCACACCGACCCTTTAACACACTAGAATTGATAAATCCTTGTGCTGCCGTAAACAATACAATTAATATCGGAACCAACACATAAGGTCGAAAGTTTTTCTTTGGTAGTAACATGTCTTTTGAATAATTCCTTATTCTTGTCATACGATAGCGAATAAATGCCAATAAAATAATTAGTATCATGTATATTCCACCAATCGAACCATTGCTAACACCCCCTTCTTTTACCTTTTTATTAAATTCATTTTTTGATTGCGCCACTTCAGAAGAATCCATTTATAATAAAATGATATTAAATAATGAATTATTATTGAATATTATTCTAAATTTACAACATGTGATTTACAATTGATTTACATCAATAGAACTTAGATTTTTCACTATATCCTCATCTGTTTTTTTACATTTAATGTTATTCATTGATTCGCTGTTGATTAAAACTGCTAATGCGGCTGCCAATACGTAAAATACAAACGTTCCAATTAAATCTTTTTTTAATACTAAATTATAGTAATTCATCATAACATTGTTTTCTCGTTTTGTATTTGGTATATTTAATGGCATTAATTTCATTTTAAAATTAGAAGGACGAACTGTATTAATCATCAAACGCTCGTCGTTTAATATAACTTCTAATACGTTAGATGAATCGTTCCGTATGTCAGGAACGTATACCTTGTTTACTATAGTACGTATTGTTTCCATGTTCAATCCACAAAATAGATATCCAAATGTATTGTCGAATGGCGCCTTAAATATGGGTATGCTTTCAGCAAGTGTAATGATGGTTCCAAATATCAGAAATATGGTGATAGCGGATGTCATAAATGCTGTTTGTGTCATGTCTACATTACAACGATCTAATAGTTGTTTACGATTACTAACACCTTGAATGATAAACATTATTATTAAAAGAAATGGAACAATTATAAACTTTGGTAAAGCACCTTTAGCAGGAAGCATCCTTTCGGGTGTATACGTAGATATCTTTTGATTATAAAACCTTAATATAAAAAATATGGTTATTACTAATAAATGGACGGGTAGAAATGTAAACATGTAATATATATTAATTGTATAATAATTATAAATGTTATTTGTAAAGATTTGTATTATTATTTATTGTTAATTATTATACTGTATGAATAAACCATCATTGATAGAACCAGGCGTTAAGTATTTCTTAAATGAAACCTTAAAAAACTGTAGAAGTAAAAAACAGATTCGTGAAAAAATAAATATCAATATTGTCTTATTGTTATTTTTCTTCATTATAATAGGTAGTATTTTGTATTATAAGTGGAGGACAAAACCTACTTTAGAAGAATTAAAACAACGAGATAATATTAAAAAATATTATATACTAAACAAAATTAAACAAATTACAGATAAAAAATTAAAAAATAGAAACGAAACAATTACAAATCTCCCTAAATTTGAAAGTGATTTTGTGAAACTTCATAAAAATTTTTATAACATTTAATAGTAAATGAGTAAAATTAATGAGTATAGCGATGCTTTAAATAACTACTACGAATTAAAATCAAAATATGAAAATAAAAATTCTAAGAAATCGAAAAGTAAAAAAACAAGCAAAGACGGTAAAAAAACCTGTATCAAGTGTAAAAAAAAGGGAGGGACTGATTTTTCACGTCTTGTTGAAAAAGCAACCAATGGGAAAAATGAAGTATCCCTTATTGCTAAATGCAATGCAGAAGTTCCATGTGATTTAAATATTAATATTAAATTAGCAAACTATAAGTTATACGGTGATTTAGTAAAATATATCAACGAACAAATAGAGGTTATTAAAACAGATATAATTAAACTTAAATTAGACCTATTGTTTCAATTAAAAGACGAAGAGTATGTTGTGTCCCGATTTGAAAAACTTAAAACCAAGTTACAAACATTAAGTAGTAAAATAGAAAAATTAACCAAAACATATAATGAAAAAAATAACACATTTATTATCAAAAAACAAGACGATGTTACCAATGAAGAGTATGAAGAAAAGATAAGTAAAAAAGAAGGGATTATGATTACTTCCAAAGAAATTGAAAAAACCCTTAGTAATTATGCTAAGTTAGTCAAAGAGTATAATAAAACACAAAACAAGGTTTTTTTAGCAGACGCATTTGAAAAATATCATAAACCAGTACTTGATTTATTTATTAAGAAAAGAGGTATTCAATATCAAGAATGTAACATTGAAACAATTAAACCAATTAGAAAGGAGGATGACAAAGAAACATATATTGAGTTCAAGGATGTTTCCATAGAAAACAAGCAAGTATCTATTAATCGGTTTGAAATAATAAAAAACGTATATTAAATCACAGTTATTATGGTGTGAAGTATATATATCCCAACGTTAACTTTATCTTGGTATAATATATATGAATTTAAACAAGTTTATTGATGTAAAGGTGTTTTTATTAGCACTTTTTGGAGGGTTGTTTCTTTCTTATGTTTTGTCTCCAAAAAAAAGGGTAATTTATGTATATCCTAATCCGTCCAATACAAACAAACTACAATATAAAGACAAGGCTGGTAACTGCTTTAAATTTCAAGAGCATGCTGTAGATTGTCCTACTAATGAAAGTGATATTGAAGAGTATAAAGTCCAATAATACACTACAATAGTAAAACACTTTGATATATAATTTATAAAATATTTGTAAATTATATATGTATTTAAGACGACTTATCTATAGTGATTTTGGTAAGATAATTATTTCTATATTATTGGGATTGGGATTGTCTACATTATTTAGAAAAGTATGCAATGATAGAAACTGTCTGGTGTTTAAAGCACCTACTATTGATAAAATAGACGATAAAACATACAAGTTTCAAAACAAGTGTTATAATTACACGGCTAGCGCAATTCAATGTACTGACCACGGAGAATATGTTGAATTTGAATAATAATAATAATATAATAAATATGTTTCTCATAAATGCGTATAATACAGATTTTGTTACTATTATTAATGTATAAATGGAAGCAAATACCACCGATATCGATAATTTGCCCAACGAATTAAAACCAGCCGAAAATGTTAAAATGACGGTCAACGAAACTAACACGTCTAAAAATGTTATTACTGAACTTAGTAAATCATCCATAAGTCAAATTGTCAGTGGATTGCAAGAAGCAGGCGCTAGTCAACTTACGGGATTACCTAGTAAACATATTCCAAACCAAAACTCACAAGTAAGTTTTGACCCAAATGTAAGGGTAAATCATATTCCACCAGTCGAACAAGAAAAATCAAACTATATTGAAGATGATAACACATTTGAAGAAATAGTAAGTCAATCCCAACAAAAGGAAAAAAATGATGCGCGACTAGAGCAAATATACGATGAGTTTCAAACCCCTGTATTGGGCATGGTATTGTATTTTTTACTTCAATTGCCTTATATTCAGAAAATATTTATACGAAATTTTCCATCCTTATTCAATAAAGATGGATTTCATACTCTTTCTGGATACATGGTTCAAACTGCTTTATTTGGTATTGCGTTCTATGGACTAAATTCATTGACCAACCATTTAAGTGTGTTGTAACCATGATAATAAATCAATAAGTTAGTTAATTTGTTAGTTTAATCATATATGATGTATAATTATATATGATTAATCATTTAAGAAGGGATAGAAGTGTAAGTTTCTTTTTACCATTTGACTTAACCTTTCTAGTCTTTTTTGCAACCTTTTTTTGTTTCTTAGATTTTGCTATCGTTTTTTGAGTTTTTGACTTGCCTTTTTTTGCCTTTTTGAATGCCTTTTTTTGCTTATAGTTGTTTGCTTCAGACGGAATATAACGCAAGAAATACCATTCAAATTCTTTTTTATTTTTATTATTTTTAAGTTCTTTGTATTTGTCCGATTTTTCAGCGCGCATTTTTTCCATGGTAGTCTGATCACCATAACAATCGATTGTAAACCGTTTCAATAATCCTTTCTGTGACAATCTGTTTTTTTGTTGAACATCGAACAAATACTCGCTCATACAAACTATACGATTTTCTTTATAGTATTTTCTATTAACATATGCGAAAGAAAGATAAAAACTTAACATTGTATCTATGGTTGCTATACGAATTTTTTTACCAGCAGATAGAATAACATTATAACTGTGACATGCAAGTGGTTCATAAATAAAAACAAGAGTTTCACTGCCTACCTTAACTTCATAATGAGGTGCTATTATCTCTCCCACACCAGGTCGCTTTACAATTTTTATTTTTTTTATCCCAATATCAGTTAGTCTTTCTTTTAAAATCCTTGCCGTATTTTGTGGTTCTATAGATAGCACATCAAAGTCTGGAATTCTAGGTACAGGAATACGTTTAATATTTGGATGTTGCTTTAATATCATTCTATTCGCATATGCGCCAAAAAAAATACATCCTTGTGATACTAAACTTTCACGTGTAGTAGTAAATATGTTACCTTCAACTTGAGTTAAACTAGATAAGATATCATTGCTATTAGTTGTATTGGATGGTTGTGCTGATTTTTTAACACCATATTCAAACAATCGTTGTATTTCTTCATTATCACAGTTTTTGCCTTTAAGAGGATAATGTTTGTTTAATAAACTGAGTCGTTTTAAAACCTTTTCCCATCTACTCACATCTCCTTGTGGTCTTGAAAGTTCTAAATACATAGACATCCGTAAATAATTAGCCGGAGTGTAATAAATGCTGTCTACAATAATGGCGCGTTTTTTAATGTTTTTATAGATGTCATCTACTAAATAAGTAATATCGGCAACAGGAATATAGTTTACAAATACTTTAAATGTCCCGGCATGCATGCCCGATTTGGCCTCTACTTCTTCATACCCTTTACTATAATAAATATCAGCCAAATCTTTTGCATCTTTTAATGGGTCAGGGGAATAAAAATCATAATCAGGTAATTCTACTTTTTTATCGTAAAACTGATCTTCTAATGGTAAAATATTATTGATAGCAGTTCCTCCGTAACAAATACGCTTTCTATCTCGTAAAAACTGTTCTACAATCTCAATAATGGTCTTGATACTTGGATTATTAAGCAGTGTATATCCTGTTTTCTTTTCAATATTGTCTACAGCACTTCGTAATATCGCTAATTCTTTTTCTTGAAATGATTGTTTTGTCATGTGTGTTATGTATATAAAATATATAGATTTTATATTCTACTTCAATAAATAAATTAACTGTTTTCTAACAAAACCTTTTTAACGCGTGGATCCATTGGTTTGGGTTTAACCAGTTTAATTGGTTTGTATCGTTGTTCGTCTGGTTTAAGAACCAACGCACTTTTGTTTTTAGAATAAAATGTAAGAGATTCTTTTAAGTTAGAATCATGCAACGTAAACCGCATCAATGATATTTGACACCCACTATCCCTATGGAATTGAGAAGGTGAATTTTCCTTTTCATTGGTTTCATCAGGTATAACCATTTTAACCGTTAGTTTATTTTTCTTTATCATGTCGTCTTTGTCAGTACCAAACTGAACATCGTAATTTCTAACAAATTCCATTCCTCCCATACCCTTTACTTCCATATTATTACACATATTGGTTATTTTATACAAATCGCTATCTTTAAACGTACTTGTCGTATCGTATACAGAAATAATTACCTTTTTACTTAACCATTTTATATCTTCATTAATAACATTTTTGTCGCGACCACCGTAACCATAAGACGATTCCATCAACTGTGATTTAAATGTTGTTTTGATATTGTTTGCCAGAGCATTTAAAGCAGAACCATTCATTGTTTTAAGTCGAAAGTTTAAAATTAACAAATCATTCGCGTTTTGCGTGATTATACCCTGAAATGCTTTTTTACACTCGTTTAATACATCGGGTATCTCTAAATGATTTAATGTGTCTTTAGAATACGACGAATCACTGGTTCCAGCAGCGTTTTTTAAACTGGCAGCAATAACCGGTTTTCCATTTTGGGAAAATACTTCAAAATCCAATACACGTGGACCCATTTTTATGGTGTTTTCTAATATACCAACATCCACCCAATTATTAAATACTTCTCCACCACAACAACTATTATAACTTCCTAGTATGTAATAATCTTTTAATGAAGTTGGTCGTTTGTGTACTTTATCATAACTATCGTGATATGCAAAATTAGATATAGTATCAATACCATTTTCTTCTTTGAAACTTAAGAATTGTTTAACATTGTCTTTTAATGTATCTACATTGCTTGAACTTTTGTTTACACGATTGGAAATGTAAAATAAAATCACCAAAATAGTAATAATAATTCCAACAACAAGGATAAATCGCAACAATATTTTATTATTACTGGTGATTGATTTATAATATTCCATCACTTCTCTTTGTAATTTTTCAGATTGTTCCTTTGCCTGTTTTGCCATATTTTCCATCAAATCTCCCCCATCTGGTTCCATTTTAGGTATATTATTTCCTACATCACCAGGATTCTTCAAATTTAATATATCCAATTTCGGTAAAAAATTAGGTTTTGGAATACGATTCATTTTAATATATAATTAGATATATTTTATTGTATCATAAATTAATTATAACACAATTTAAATATTAAAATTAATATATTATAATATATTAATTAAATGGCTGGTGGATTATTAAATTTGACATCTTATGGTAATGAAAATATTATATTAAATGGAAATCCTAAAAAAACATTTTTTAAAGCGGTTTATAAAAAACATACTAACTTTGGATTACAACGGTTTCGAATAGATTACAAAGGTAGTAGAATTTTAAACTATAACACCCCAACGGTTCTTGACTTTAAAATACCTAGATATGCTGAAATGCTTTATGATACATATGTTTGCGTTACATTGCCGGATATATGGAGTCCATTTCATGAATTCGATACATCTTCGCAAACGGGGTCGAACAAATTGAAACCGTATCAGTTTCGTTGGATCGAAGAACTAGGTTCAAATATGATACGCGAAGTAGAAGTATATTCAGGTCCTACCATTTTAAGCAAATTTTCTGGTGAATATTTAAATTGTTTAAAAGAGCGTGATTTTAGTAATTCCAAAAAAGACCTATGGAATAGAATGACTGGAAATATTCCAGAATTAAACAATCCGTCATTTTCAGGTAATCGCGTAAATGTATATCCAAATGCGATGTATGTAAATAGCACGGGGGTTATACCATCTATCCAAGGACGGAAGTTATACATCCCTTTAAATTTGTTTTTCTCTGATTCCAGTAAAATGGCACTTCCATTGGTGGCATTACAATATCAAGAAATCAATATTAAAATTACGTTTGAACCTATATCGCGATTGTATACGATAAATGATATTGATAACGTTACTAATTCTACTGGAATAAGTTACCGTAGAGCACCTAATCCAAATGTTCTACACCATCAAATGTGGCATTTTCTAAATCCACCTCAAGATATATCTGGAACATTATCATTATATGATCAAACTAGAAATGATTGGAATAGTGATATTCATTTAGTTTCTACATATATATTTTTGGGACAAGATGAAAGAAGAACGGTAGCCCAACAACCATACAAACTGTTGATAAAACAGGTGTACGAATATGAACAATTATCAGTAGGTGGTTCTCAAATTACAGAATTTGATAGTAAAGATATGGTTGTCAATTATATGTTTCGATTTAGACGAGATGATGTTCGTCTTAGAAATGAATGGTCGAATTATACAAATTGGACATACAATAACATTGAACCACAAAGAATTACGCATGTGTTACCGTCTGTAAATAACTTACCTGTACGAAATCCTAGAAACTTCCACATCACAGGAGCAATTGGGGAATATTACTATAATAAAAAGGAAATATTAATAGATATGGGAGTTGTGTTACAAGGAATATATCGCGAAAATGTAATGGATGCTGGTATATTCCAGTATATAGAAAAGTGGAAGCGAACCAGTGGGTCTGCTAAGGATGGGTTGTATTGTTATAATTTTTGTTTAGATAGCGATAGAAGTGTATATCAACCCTCAGGAGCAATGAATTTAAACAAGTTTTCAAAGGTAAGTTTCGAATTTAATACATTAGAACCTCCTGTAAATTCAGACCCACGATTGATTAATATTATATGTGATACAAACAACAATCCAATTGGGTTTCGCAAAGACAACTCAGATTTAAAGGAATTCAATTACGACTTAAAGGTGTTTGAAGAGCGATACAACATGCTAATTATAATGGGCGGACGAGGCGAACTTTTACAGGCAAGATAAATAATTAATATTTATAAATTAATTATTTATTGGTTATATTTATTTTTTACTAAAATTCCAAATGGAATCATAAAACTGAACTCCTTTTTCTGGTCTAGGATGCTCTGGTTTGTAATCAGACCGATATCTAGTTTTGCTTGGTTGAGACTTATCGTAATCTGTTTCAGGGTACTTTTTTTTTATCTTTGTCATCTTTTCTTCTTCTTTTTGTTGTTGAGTGTCTTTATCCGCGGAATCAGAAAATTCATATCCCAATAATTTATACATCAACTTAAGACCTGGTTTGCCATTGTCTTGATATACAATCTTTAAAACGCGTTTGATTGGTTCTCCTACCAAACTAGCGAATGATCTAAAATCCATTCCTGCTGGAGACATATTGTTCAGTACATTGTCGTAAACTTCCTTATCGATTTGAAGATCGTCCATCAATCGTTTTGCTTCTTCTTTAAGTATCATACCATCGTTATCTTGGTCGGCAGCTTTAAATAATTGTTTTAAATACTGAGTTTTATCTTGTTCAGATAAGTAATTTGAATCTTTACTACTGTCTTCATCCTTTTCTGAACCATAATGTATTTTACCAGTGTGTAAATTAATGTTAATATCTTGTATTTTATTGCAAAATATCCCTTCATCCCGACACATTTTGGTTATAAATTCACCTTCTTTTATGTCTGTATTGGATACATTATTGGATTTCATTGATTCTGCCGTATAATTCACATCGTGTGAACTTTTGTTGTTGGATTGAGTTGATTGGTTGGTATCAAATCCTTCACGCGATGTCCCACTGACATCCTTGGGGGAAAATTTTACGTAATCTACTGGTCTCCTTCCTCGTTTATCTTTTTTTGCTTCATCATTGTAATTATGGTAATTTGTTCCAATTACGGTTATCTTATCGGATGAAATCCCTTCTCCTTCTGCTAATTTAATTAATTTATCATCCACAAAAATAGAAACATCGTGATCATTTGTATCATTATTTTTACGAACTTCATATCGAATAACATATGGTCCTTGTTCCAACATATATTTGACTCGTTGTCCTGTCTTTCCTTTAAATATAGAACCATCTGCGGTGTATCCGTCTCTGTAAACACCAAAAACGACACCATCATTTGTTTCGTCTGTGGAAAATCCCCAATTTCCCTGTGTTGTATTGTATAAGTATTGACCAGAAGGTATTGCGAGTTCAATATCATAATTGTCTATTTTATCTAAAACAACTGTTTTAAATTCATTGCTATCGTATGACTTCGTTATTTGCGATACAAAATACTCTTTGATATTTTTACGATAAAAAACTGCAATAATAATGGTTATCAGTAGAAAAAACAAAGTAATAATAAGTTTCATATTGTATATATTATAAATATAAAAAACTTTGCGTGTAAATAAGTAACATGTCACAAAAAATATTTAGGAAACAATATATAGTATTTTAATTAAATTTTTTAATAATTAATTATAATATATAAATGGTAAGCAAATTAAAAGAAACAGATGAAAAAAAAGAAACAGATGAAAAAAAAGGAACAGATACCAAACCCACGAAAGATACCAAACAAAAAAAATTAACTAAAGTAGATAAGGCAGATATTAAAAAAGCAAAAGATAAGGTGGAAAAGGCAGAAAATCTAAATGATATATACAAAACATATCGATATAAAAAAGATTGGAAATATCTAGAAAAGCATTTGCAACAATGGAAAGGAGAGCCATATGACTTTATTGATAACTATTATAATAGTCCTGATTGGGTTTATTATAAAGCCGCAAATAAGCATAATCAGTTAGTAGATACTATAGATGGACGAGCGTATACAATAAAAAAAGATTCTCACGCTGAAAGAGGAATCGCGGTATTAAAGGAAATTTTGAGTTTTTTTATAAAAATGTTTGTATTGGTGTATATCGGTTGTTTTTTAATTTGGAATAGTTTTCATTCGGTTCAATCAAAAGATTTAGATTTAGACGAAGAAACACATCAATTTAACGTTGATAAATTTATGAATATGATTGAAATATATCAGGATCAATCCCCGGATGTATATATATTTATTAAATCGTTGTATATTGGTTTAGCAAAAATACCACGGGATGCTTTGTATTATATATTTTGTCAGAAAAACAAAATTATGGACAATCTTTATTTTGGCGGCAGTGGTGGTGCTTTATGGGATGGTAAAAAAATGTATGGCAAAACACCTTCACAGATTCGGTCAGTGATTCAGTTATTGATAGCCGGAGTGTTACCTATAGCAATGTATTTCATAGGAACGTTATTTGCTGCTATATTTATGTTTGGACCCCTTCATTTGGGATTTATTAAAAGTTCTATTAATTTAATTAATAGTGATTTTTTTATAAACAAAGATTATTGGTTTTTCAAATATAACTTTATGACTATATTTTTATGGTTAACAGTTGGTGCGTTGGCACATTTCATATTAATACCAGGGACAATTGGTTTGTTTTTTGTAATAGGATATATTGTAAAGATTTTTAAAAATATAACAAAGGTAAATAATGTATTTAAAAATATAACAAAGTCGTATTTAAATTTAGTAATTATTATGCTGATATTTGGTGTGTTGCTCGTACAAAAATATAATTTGTATTTTCACGAAAAACTTCCCATAAATGTGAAATCAAAGGGTATGGCGATTGCGATTATTGCGTTGCCTTTTATAGGGATACCACTGTACTTTATTTATAATGCTTTGTTTGGTCAAAAGGCACCTGCACCCGCGACGACAACATAAATCAAATTGGTTAAATTTAATATATTAAAACAACATTACTTAAATTAATATATTAAAGATATGGGTTATATATTTAACAAATGGGCGGAAAGAAAAATCGTAAAAAAAAGGTATCAACTAATGGAAAACCATTCGTTAGTGTATGTACACCAACTTATAATAGACGAATGTTTATTCCACAATTGATTAAATGTTACCAATCTCAAAAGTATCCTAAGGAGTTGATGGAATGGATTATTATTGATGATGGTGAAGATTCAGTTGAAGATTTATTTAAAGGTGTAGAAGGTGTAAAATATTTTAGATACGAAGAAAAAATCAAGTTAGGTAGAAAGCGTAATTTAATGCACGAAAAGGCGAGTGGCGATATTTTAGTTTACATGGATGATGATGATTTTTATCCACCGGAAAGGGTAAGTCATGCTGTAGATAGATTGCGGTCTCAGCCACAGGCGTTGTGTGCAGGAAGTAGTATCGTTTATATTTACTTTAATGATTTAGACCAACTATATATATTTGGACCATACGGTAAATCACACGGAACAGCCGGTACATTCGCGTTTAAAAGGGAATTACTAAAAATGTCAAGGTATGATGATGATGCTGAAATAGCAGAAGAAAAGGCTTTTTTAAAGAACTATACTGTTCCATTTGTACAGTTAGACCCAAAAAAGACAATATTGGTATTTGCTCATCAATACAACACGTTTGATAAGCGAAAGTTATTGGTCAATCCACATCCAGACTACGTTAGAAAAACAAAATTGTCTCCAAAGGCGTTTATTCGTGACAAATCGTTGTTGGAGTTTTATACAACAGTATAATAATACAATAAAATAGTCGTGTATTAATTTTTTTATTTACTTATGTTATAATGAAAATAACCGGTTTAATTAAGTTAATACAAAAATTATCCATCGCCCCTCGTATTGTTGTGTATATATTAATATTTATTGCATTTCGTTTTTTATTGGATGCTTTATTTAGTAGTTTAAAAGGATTACGCATCATGAAAGAAGGTATGGGAAACAAAAATGGGAAAAAATTTATTTTGTTTCATTGGGAAAAATGTGGTCATTGTAAGAAAATGATGCCAGAATGGAATAAATTTGAAAATAACTATAATGGGGATATTAATGTTGGAAAGGTTGAAAAAGATGAAGACCCTGAGTTGATTGAAAAGATAGGCGTTAAAGGGTATCCTACTATAATGATGTTGGATGAAAATAACAATAAAATAGCAGATTACAGCGGAGAACGAAGTTCTGCTGCTTTTATGGAATTTGTAAACCAGTATTAAACTTGCGTAGATGACATCTAAACTATAAGATAATAATATAATTAAATTATTTATATTATTAGTATTAAACTATTGGTAGCAAGCATCAATATAACGGTATATTCGAACAGTTTCTAATTTATTAATGAGTTGTTTTTTTTCAAACATGTCTATTATATCCTGAATAGAATTTGATGTTTCTCTTAAGTTGTAAAAATAACAAAGTAGATCTTTATGACCCATATTAAATTTTTGACACATGTCTTGAATAAACACACTATTGTTATATTCGGTTGAATATTTTGTTAATACTTTTGTGAATCGAACATTGTCACTTGTATATGGTGTTTTATTATTACATTCCATATGATATATATGATTGTTATACAATGTTTTGATTAACGAACTCATTTCGTTGAATATCCATATTTGTTTTTGAAATGTGATGCGGTCAATATGATCTGAAAAGCAAATATTTTCTAATATTTTTAAGTAAAATTCAATATTTTCATTTGTTTTATCATTTGATAAACAGTCAATAATGTTTTCGTGAAACAACAGAGCAACACTTGTGCGATTTGTATCGTTCATTATTTTGAAATGTTCATTGATATGATAATGGTTGTTTAATAATTTTTTGGTTATTATCTTCGTATCATCGTTATAATCAACCGATTGAAACAACCGATTGATATACGTATTGTTATCAAATAGAGTTTTGACATGCTGTATATCATATATAAACTTTAATTTACGTAAATCACCTCCGATGTATTTTGTTAATATATCTATCTTGTTGGATTGAATGATTGTCTGGTCATTTAATATTTTGGATAATATTTCCTTGATTTGATTATTATTAGGGGTCTTAATTTCATAACAGTCTATTGTTTTTCTTATTTCTTTTATTTTTTTATCAATATGGTAATTACCAATACATATGATTGGGTTGAGGGTAATATCTTCCTTTTTTTGACGACGTGTTTTTTTAGGACGCATTAGTTTTATTAACGAGTTGATTCCTCCCTTATCACCACTGTTCATCCCATCAATCTCGTCCATTAAAATTGCTATTTTATTATTTTTTTTGTAATACAAGTTCATTATGTTTTTGTCTGACATGTTATGTTTTGTAATTTTATCAATAGCAGACTTGTTGCGAACATCTCCAGCATCAAACGCAATAATGTCGTAATTGTTCTTTTTCAAAATAGATGTAACAAACTGTGTCTTACCTACGCCCGGATTACCATATATATATATACCTCGTTTTGTTAATAAATCGTTTTTGTTTTCCTCGAAATAATTTAAGTACTCGACCAATTGGGTTTCTAAAATTTCTCTCCCTAAGATTTTATTTAAATTGATAGTATCCATTAGTATTACTACGTTTACTATTTTAAATCATTACATTAATAATTAATTTAATTTATCGGTTAATTTGTTTATTTTAGCGACGAGTTTTTTGTTTTAACAAATTCATTGAACGCAATAGTTCTTTTGTTTTTCCACTTTCGTATCTGTTTGCTAAGTAAATACAGAACTCTAAATATGTTTTATACATTTTGTCGTTGTAATAATATCGTTTAATAGATGTCCAACTGATATAAGATTCTGAAGAAATTAAGTAGTTAATAAAAAGATGATGGTCGTTTCGTATTAAATATCGTATATACGTGTTGTTGATTTTGTCTTGGTAAAATCTATTATTCTTTAGTAACTTACAATGATTAAAATAAGCACATACATGCATATTAAAATTAGTTTTAGACAAATAATACAAATTATGATTTGGAATATAAGAATAAATAGTTTCTATTAAACACAAAGGGAGAGAAAGTGAACAACCAAACATGTTATGATAATATTTGATATTATAACATATTATAAAGAATGGAAATTATATTATCCTATGATTGTAATTTAGTAACACGCATGTAACACTACTTTATATTAGTAACTCCATCCCATTCTACAGCACAATCTGCTGACCAAACCGTTTTATCAGAAGACCCGTCGTATATTTTGCATGCATCAGTCGTTCCACTCGCACCCATATTGAAGCCACCTGGCTTACAACTATTACTATCACGAATCCAATAATCAGGGCATTCTGATATTTCAGGAGGAAATTTTTGTGATTTCTTTAGACCCTTCATGGCTAAAGCAATAAAAAACAACATGCATGAAAATACAATTAACGCAACTATTAAAACTGTTTTTTGAAAACCCATTATGTATAAAATAATAAAATATTATATTTTATATATAAAATGAATATGAACCTAAATACTAACATGAATACCAATGCGAATACTGGACGAATAGATATTATGGGAAAAACAAATTTAGATGTATTTTCACTATACGACCAAATACCATTAAGTGAAACTACGAGTGACTTTAGAGAAGCACTCACAGGAACAACCACATCAACCATGCTATCGGTTGCTTTTTTTTCAAAAGAAAATATTAAAATAATACAAAACGCAATAAAGGCAGGTGTATATAAATTATCAAATGGTTTATTTTCTATTGGAGAACAGAACGAAGACACTCTTAAAATTATTATGCGAAGTATATTTTTACAAAACTCAAAGCATGGATGTGATGTTACTAGTCAAATTGTTGAATTAAATAAACTTGTGTGTGATTATGCCGTTCCACAAGTGTATGGTGAGGCAGATGGTTACATGAAGTATAAGCGAGACATAAGCACAATGGCAAAGCCAATTCAACGACCAATTTCTACGTATCATAATAATACTTTAGAAACCAAGCGTTTTTTTTAAATAAAATAATAAAAAATTATTAAGTTATTATTTTATTGATATTATGTTTTACTTACTTCTTACTTACCTTTTTACGTACTTTTTTCATTTTCTTACCCTTCTTCACGGAGAATTCTCCAAATAAATTTGTCTTGCGAATTACTTTATATTTTTCATATGCCTTATCCAATGAAGTCAATTCTTGAATCCACATTTGTTGAATTGTTTTCTTTTTCACGATATCTAGTTCGTTTTGTCTTTTTTCTTGTTCCTTCATCAATCGTTCAGCATTTTCTTCTTCTAGACTATCGATCGTCATTGTTCTTAAATATTTATAATCTTCATCACCATCGATAACACCGTAATTACGACTTTTCAATAAATCAATGACCTGTTGCTTCTTTTTCTTTCTTAAATCAATGATATCATCGCATTGTTCTTTAATAAACCTCGCTTTATTGCTCAATATCATAACCACCTTTTCTAAATGTTTAATTAAATATTCCTTTCGTCTAACATACCCATCTTCGCGAATTGGATAATACGATTCAACAATGTCGTATATTGTATTGTAGCGTTTCAACTGTTGATTATGATTAAACAAATGCATATTCGTAGTTTGTTTTGTAGTGATTAATTTCAATGTTTTTTCCAATAGATTGTGATGCTCGTCTACCTGCTTTGATACTAGTTTACCCAATACACTTGGATGAAACTTAACTATCAAATCCACAATAGCATCTGTACTCATATCGTTAATCCCTTTTACAATTGGTTTCTTTTTCTTTTTCTTATCGTCCATCAACGTTTCCAAGAACTCCTTATAATTGGTCGTCCACGAACCTATCGGTAACTCCGTAATACGAATACTATCTGAACTAATCACCTGATACTTACCCTTCATCATATATTTTGTCTTGTTTATTTTAATAATACTGCCCTTAAAGTTTTCATAGTAAGGTTCGATGCCAACATTAGATTCATGTGGCACTCCATTGATTTTATTTTTCATATATTGGATAATTTGTTTGGGGTTATAACATAATCCTTCGTAACTGTAACCAGTGCCAATACCTTTACCTCCATTTACCAATACCATGGGTAGAATTGGCATGTAGTAATCTGGTTCTACCATATGCCCATCGTCATTCAGGTAATTTAATAACGGCATATCTTGTTCTGGATATATGTATTTCACCAATGGATTAAGTTCAGTGTAAATATATCTTTCTGACGCAGCATCCTTACCACCTTCGAGTCTAGTTCCGAATTGTCCGTTTGGCATCAATAAATTCACATTATTTGCACCAACATAGTTTTGCGCCAATCCAACAATCGCTTTGTTTAAACTCATCTCGCCGTGATGATACCCCGAGTGTTCCGAAACATAACCTGAAAACTGAGCAACCTTAATTTCCTTGGTTAAGTTTTTCTTAAAAGCAGCGTACATAATTTTTCGAAGACTAGTTTTTAAACCATCTACTAGATTTGGAATAGACCTTTCACAATCGTATTTAGAGAAGTGTATCATTTCTTTATCGACAAAGTCTTCGTAAGGAACTTGATTTTTGTCTGTCTCCAATACATTGTCGCGATCATAATGTTCCAACCATTCCTTTCTGTCGTCAGCGCGGTCTTTGTTAAATACCTTATCAATCGCATTATCTGATGATTGACCCTGATAAGAGAATGTAATTAAACGCTTATGTTTAAAATATTCTTTAAACTCCTTACTGGTGCTAGTGCCCAACCCTTTATAATATTTGATTGTCCAACCTTTACCATTATTATGCACCTTTTTCCATTCTTGATATTTACTTTCATTGTAGAAACTAAGTTCTCGCTTTCCTTTAGTCGCCTTTAAAATAGGTGTATTCATAAATCCAATGAAATTATCCGCTTTAAACAGATCACCCCATTGACTGTGAAATAAGTTAATACACAACCCTTTAATATGACTACCATCAAGGTCTTGGTCTGTCATAAAGATAACCTTTCCATATCGTAACGTTTTCAACTCCTTTTTATCGTAACACTTATTGGTAATCAACCCCAAAATCTTTTTGATATTAGTTATTTCAACGTTATCATTGATTTTCTTTTGAGGTAAATCTTTAGTATTTAACAATTTCCCTTTTAGAGGAAATACACCGATAAAATTCCGATCTTCTTTGGTTAAACCAGACATAATACCAGACTTTGCCGAATCTCCTTCGCACAATATCAGTACACATTCTCCAGATTTAGCAGTTCCAGCGTAATTAGCATCCATCAACTTTGGCAATCCACGAATAGTTCTAACCTTTTTACCATCGAATTTCTTTGCTGCCTTATGGTCTTTGATTTCATTTAAACTAATTGCCGCCTCCATTACACCCATTTTAGCAAGTTTATCAATAAACTTGTCACTTACTTCACACTTACTTCCAAACTTGCTTACAGGAGTGTTCATGGATTCCTTAGATTGACTATCAAATGAAGGATTTTCAACGATACAGTTTAAGAATAACATCAATTGTTCTTTAATTGTATTTTCCTTTACCTTGATTTTCTTCTTCTTTTCGATGTATGTCTGCATTTTCCTTGTAATCTGCCTTAGTATATAATCAACGTGCTTCCCACCTCTAGTAGTGCTAATACCATTTACAAATGATATTTGAGTAAATTCATCTACCGGACTAAGGCATACCGCATATTCCCATCGTCCATTTTTAGAGGTTTCAAATAATCGTTTGGTTTGGTCTTTGTTTCCAATATACATATGGATATACTGCTCAAACGTACGGATTGGTAGTACATTACCATTGAATTTCACAACAACTTGTTTATCGGTTACGGCAGCGATATCATATGTTCGTTTTTTAAATAATTGAAACATGGTTGGAGTGAGTTTTTCGATACCAAATCGCTTGTAATCAGGTAACCAACTGACCTTTGTATACGGTTTGGTATAACATTTTTTTATAACAGGAGGTTGAATTACGTCTAAATTGTTTTCAAATCGCTGTGTATATTTCTTTTTTCTAATATGGTCTACTGTTTCAATCGTTCCCCATTTCGAATAAATCAATACCAACTTAAACCCAAATCCGTTTTTACCACCTACAATCTTTTTCTCAGTCTTGTCGTAGTTAGTAGATGTTCTTAGATGTCCAAATATCATTTCTGGAATCCATAAATTATATTCCGGATGTTTAGCGACATCGATTCCATTACCATCGTTTGTCATTGTAATTACTCCAGTAGTTTTATCTACCTCAATACTGATGTTTTTAACAGTGATGATATCTTTTGACTTTTTGGATCGTTCCGACATTCTTACGGCATGGTCTCTGGCGTTGACAATTCCTTCATCGAAACACTTAAATAAACCAGGAATCCACTCATAAGTATCATACTTGAAAGTGTTGTCGTCTTGTAACAACCAGTTTTTGGTTTCGTCCATATCGACCTGTCCAATATAAGTATCCGGAGCATCTAAAATATGCTCACGGTCGGTTTTCTTTTGATATTCGGTTGCTAGATTTTGTGATTGAGACATGATAAATAAGTTGTATTATTTATCATATTGTTTTAATTTTAAATCAATTTTCATCGATTATTATTAACATAATATTTTCATCGCAATTGTATTTACATACTAATCCAACGTGTTACATTCGTCGTCGGATATATCAAAATCACTATCTATATTTCCATACACAGAAGAATATATATCGTATCCTTCATTAAAGGTGGAATCGTCAGCATATATATAGTAAGCCAAGTCAGCACTTATCTTGGATTGTAAATAATAAAGAGGATTTATCCATTTTAATGCGTTCGTTATATAATTATACCACGGATAGTCGTACTCTTCATCAAAAACGTGTTTGTATTGAGTTTTTGCTTGATTTAATAGACGTTCTAATTCATTTATCTCTGATTTAGCAGTATTTATATCTTTTTTATATAATTTAAAATCAGTATATGTCGAATGTTTCATTATATGTGTCGAATATATCAATTTATATTATTATTTTATTTTATTTTCAAATAATTATATCGCAAAAAGTTTTTTCTAATTTAAGTATATAAATGGTTAAACGCGTAGGAAAAAACGACGATGGTATGTATCACATTAAGGGAGATAAATTCCCTGTACTAGTAGGTTCTCGAGCCCAAGTTATGCACAAGACTGCTTACAAGACTACTGGTGGTCTTACAAAGAAAAATCTAAAGAAAAACAAACATGGAAAGATTGTATCACGTGCTAAAAGTGCCAAAGGCCCACAGATGTTGAAGCGTCTTACTGATAAGGGTTACTTTACTCGCAAGGGTAAATTCGGTGCCATTAAGAAGAAGAAGAGAGGTAAGACCGCAAAGAAGAAGAGAGGTAAGACCGCAAAGAAGAAGAAGAGGTAATAAGGTTATGACTTTCGTACATTGAATAAAATAATTAATACATTAATTATTTTATATAAATTTATTCAATACCAGAAATCCTTTGTTACTTTATTGAATACGATAAAGTCACTAGGGATTGTATTAATGATATAATCTACAAAATATTTTTTGGTTACTATTTTAGAAACATTACCATTATTTGAAGTATATTTACAATATTTGGTATAAATAGTATTAAACGATAAATTAGTTGTGATTGGGTAATTTGAAGTAGCTCCTTGTTTCATAATAGAAATAAATGTATTTAACTCTCCTTTTTTATCCCATAATTTACAACGTGTATCGCAAATTACTTTATTGTCGTCTGTCAGTTCACAATATGTAAAATATTTAACGAGGTTTACCATCGCACTTTCATCTACTGGATAGTGATGTTCTTCAAATATTGCAATCAACTCACTAACCTCTAATTCGTCGCTTACATCAACAACTAACTCGTTATTGAAAAAATGCCTTGCGTCTTCTATTAATTGAACATCTTTATGAAATATAGACAAATACTTTTTATTTAGATGGTCATATTGAATATGAGATTTTATAGTATCATGTAATTCGGTTTTAGATAAAATTGTATCAGGAATGTATTTATCGTGTAAAAACATATGCCATAAATATTCAATGTTTTCATAATGAATCGTGCTATCTTTTTTAACATCCAATTTATTTAAACAAAACTCCTCAATAATCTCATTAATAGAATTGGTTTTTAAATACAAAATGGTAGTCGGTGATTTATGATGTTTGATATAATTTTCAGAATTTAGATAACGTTTAGAGTAATGAATACATACTACCATTAAATCAATCGCATGCTGTTTTAAAAATCCATTCCATAAACATCGTTGGTCGCCAGTATTTGATTTAATAATCCTATGATTCTTCAAATCAGTTGATGAGAAAATAGTATTGCTTAAAAATTGGTCACTTAATTCAACCGTTAACATTTGACCCAACCCTTTTTGAATAACTAATTCAAATGCTTCTATGAATTCGACTAACTGTTTATTAATACATATCTCAACATTCATGGTTTTATTTAATATAATATCACCAACAACACAGCAAAAATATTTGGCATCGTCTTTAGATTCAAAAAAATAAGTCATTAAATACTTTATAATGTTTTGAATAGTACACGACTCTGGTAAACAGTTAAACAATGTTTGATCTTTCAACTCGTTTACGATGTCCTGTAAAATATTGAATTTTAAGGAGTGAAGCAGTGGGTAATGTTCTGTTATTTCTTTATAAATATCGCTGATAAGTTTGTCTTCTTCGTATATCTTGTAATGTTTCATATCATAATGAACAAATACATCCTTTTTTTTTACATAGTAAAATATATTTTCCATACTTGACAAAAATTTATTGATAAAATAATTTTTTTCCTTTTCTACTTTCTCCAAATTATCAACATCTCTGTGTATTTTGTTTAAATGTAATTTCAACTCTGTTGTAATGTATGTATTTATTTTCTCCAATACTTGATAGTTATCGGAATACTTTTCCAATTGTGATGTAAAACTATGATTGATTTCATTTAGTAGTTTAACATTGTTTGTAGACATGCTCATAGAATATATTTATTATATTAAAAACATCACGTTTGTTTAATATTTAATCTGGTTAAATATTTAGCGATGTTAACATTTAATTTGACTACAAAATAATATATAAATTCATTAGACTGTAGTCGTTGGTTTATAGAATAGATACATTTGAGAATATTTTGTGCTTTAAACAATTTTTAATTGTCAAACGTGGTTTATCATAACATATGGTTTTCACCATAAACGACTGGATATGGTGATACATACTAATTGGAACGGTTTTATTGTATATCATTAATCCTTTTTGTAAGGTTTCTGTTAAGTATATCAATTGTTTTTTATAGATGTCTCTATTGACAACATCAAATAAATGTACGTTATTTAATAGTATATACATCAATACTCCAACACTCCATACGTCTGTTTTAGATGTAATATAGTTATCCACCATTACTTCAGGAGATACATAACCAACCGTGCCAATATGTGTTTTAAGTTGAAGTATGCTTCCTTTTTCGATTATTCTGGAAAGACCAAAGTCAATTAATTTTATTTCATTTTTATTATTTATAATTATATTTTCAAGTTTTATATCGGCATGAACGATATTATATTTTTGTAGGTGCTTTAGAGCAGACAACAATTGGTATATTATAGAGATTATGATTTTATAATTATAGTTTGATTTTAACATTTCAAATAACTCTCTTCCTCTACAATACTCCATAAATATATAATGTGGTTTTGGAGGATGAAACTTTTTCATTGGAGAGTTTTGAACATTTTCGTTTAAATGACACCCAAAATATTTTACAATATATTTATTGGGTTTATACAACGACAATACATTAATCTCTCTTTCAACAACTGACCTAGATTTTGATATTTTTTTACAAGCATATTGTATTCCATTAGACTCATATTTGTATACGATACTTGCCCCTCCTTCCCCCAACTTTTCACGAACATTTCTGGAGTTATACACTATTTCAGTGGTAGGAATTACTTTATATTTACTCATGGTCAATCCGGTTGCGTTGCTATTTGAAGAAATAATAGGTTTATTATTTGGATATATGACATTTGAAAACGTGGATGTATGTTGATTTGAACTTTTAAATCGAAATAATTTTTTACAACAATATTTAAACATATTTATTAATATAGTAATACTTTTAAATATATATCCGATATATTCAGGTATTGCTATACCGATAAATATTGTAAAATTAGGTGGTAAGTTAATAATGGATACGGTATTAACATACCGGTTGTTAATTTATTTTTTAATCAATTTTCTAAATTAAGTGCGTTTGAATATTAAATAATTTTAGTATTTAAAGATTATTAACAATTTAATATATTATGTCAGACAACACAAATGTTCTGGAAATTAAAACTATACAAATACCTCCATTTCGCACTTTAATGACCGCTTTAAAGGATATTTTGTTGGAAACAAACATCATTTTCCAGCAAGATGGTATTCGAATTGTAAATATGGATAAGTCACACACTATATTGGCGCATTTGTTTTTACAGGCGACAAAATTTGAATATTATTATTGCAAGTATCCAAAGATTGTTATTGGTGTGAACATGTTTCAATTGTTTAAACTTATTAATTCCATTGATAATGACGATACACTTACTATTTATATTGAAGAAAACGATTACAATGATGGAATTGTTGACCATCTAGGATTAAAGTTTGAAAATGGCGACATTAAGCAGTGTAAAGACCAGAAATTGCGGTTGATTGAACCGGATGATGATGATTTAGAACTACCAAAAATCAAATATTCGTCTATTCTTAATATGCCTTCCAGTGATTTCCAGAAAATAGTCAGAGATTTAAGTAATTTGTCGGATAGATTGGAAATTAAATCAGTAGGAAATGAGTTGATTTTTAGTTGTAACGGACCATTTGCTTCGTGTACATTACGTCGTTCTGAATGCGATGGTAATATGGAATTTATCCAAAAGCAAAATGATGATGAAATTATACAAGGAGAATTTTCATTAAAAAATCTTAGTTATTTTATTAAATGCACAAATCTTTGCAATAGTATTGAAATGTATCTAGAAAATAACATTCCATTGATCGTTCGGTATAGCGTTGCTTCTTTGGGAGAAATTAAATTGTGTTTAGCTCCATTGCCTTCTTTGTAACGCAATTATCGTAATCGAAATATATTGAATATGATTTATATGGGTTGTTAATTCAATGTTAAATATTTTATGATTGTTATATATAATATTTAATATGTCTGTTCCTGTCAAATATATACCGGTAAAATTAACCAAACAAGACAAAAACACTATTAAAAAAGAGTTGAAACTATCAAGGAAAGCATATAAAAAAAGCAAGTATCACACGCGGAAAATTGTAAAGTCATTTACATCAAAAAAAAGCAAACATATCATAAAGGCAGAAAAGGTATACAAATTAAATACTATAAAGCCTGGAAAAGAATTGGCAAATGCAACAGGATGTAGTATAGAAGGGTTGGAAAAAATAGTTAAAAAAGGACAAGGGGCATATTATTCAAGTGGTAGTCGTCCAAACCAAAGTGCTCATTCGTGGGGATATGCCAGGTTAGCAAGCGCTATTACCGGTGGTAAATCTGCTGCTGTCGATTATTCTATATTGAAGAACAATTGCAAACCTTCTGGAAAAGCAATAAAAATGGCAAATTTAGCAAAGAAGAAACATGGATATGGAACTCGAAAAGTTAGAAAGGTTTCAATGTCTGGTGGTAAAGGTAAAATGAAAACTCGTCGAAAACATATATCGAGTAGTGTCCCAAAAAAGAGAAATAGAGTATACTATTTTAAAGATCGACCTGATTTTTCGCCCAATCTTAGTCCAAAAGAAATGTTTGAATTGGGAAGTTTTGGAGGAACATATTGGCGACCAATCAAAAGTACGTTTTATAAAACCACATTAAAAAACTACCATAAAAAGTATCCAAACGGATGGTGGAAAAATGTTCCAGAAGAACATTTAACTAAACCATTTGACCAATACGATATTAATATCAATATGTATAAGACTCGAGTTGGTACCAGTTTACAATTTTGGGAATCCAAGGGATGGATTGACAAACAAGACCCGTATGGATGGGTTCAATGGTATTGTGAATTTTTTATGGGAAGACGTAGTAAAGACGATGATAGACAAATTAGTCGATGGAAAAAATTAACTGGTCCAAAAGGACGTTTTAGAAAATGGTTGGTTACTCAAATTATGAAAAAAGGAAGTAAAGAAGATTGGAACAATCACAAAATAAGTCCTGCTATACGACAAACCCTTCAACATTGGGGGTATCGTTTAACCAGACGTGATTTTGACAAAGAAATAAAATCGCGAAATATCTAATGTGTGTATAAAAAAATACACCTTTAATGTATATGTCTTTAGAAAATACAAATACGACAACAATGAACAATAATCCGCCAGAAGTAATATATAATGATTATAAATTCTGTGTATGGTTAATACCAGAAGATAAATATTGGTATGACATAAATAGAACAATCACACCACATATGGCTGTGAAAACACATATGAAATTATCCGATGCGATTAATTTACATAGTGCTCTTCAAAAAGATATAAATCATAAGACTTTGTTAACAATGATAGATACCAACTTTTTAATAACAAACGACGATGGAGTTGCATCATTAGAATATCCTATTTATTATTCTAATAATAATGCCACTCCTAGACCAGAGTGGTGGCCAACCCATGCTAGTATGTCATTATTATACAAATACAATGAACGGGTAAGTGAAAAAGAGAAAAAGTATATGAATAAATATGTAAATCGATGTTTTGTTAAGTTTGGAACACCATGTATTGTATCGTGTAAGGGACATCATCGTGAATGGGAATTTGTAAAAATATGATGGATTGTGTAATTGTGTTATATCATAATAAGAATAATAATATAATAATATAAATTTAATATTATTATATGACAGATGTTACGGTAATACTCAATTTTTATAACAAACCGGTTGAAATGTTGGATATGCAGATGAAGGCACTGCAAAAGCAATCCGTCGTTCCAAAATATATATGGGGGTGTTTTTTAGGTTGTAAAGACGACACGTTATTGAATGCCTTTCTAAAATGGAAAGATAAATTCCAACATTTACATTATATTGTGTCCGACTTTAATTTTAAATACATAGGCAGATATCAATTGGCCCTTACTGCTCCAACAGAGTATATTATTGTGTTGGACGATGACCGGTTTCCCAATGAAGATTTTATAAAACGAACCAGGGAAATATTGGTTAAAAAAAACTGTATTGTAGGACAATATGGGTGGATATTGGATGATATTAAAATGGATATCAATGGATTGTTTGTATTTCCAAATTGGATAATCAACATTAAACAAAAAGGAATTTCATTTAACTACAATAAAGTAAATTTATACTCCAATAATATTACAAAAGAGTGGAATGATATGAATAACGCATGTTCTGTTACAGAAGGATATATCGAAACCAATATGATTTATGAAGATACGCAAGACGATGATTTAAAAAACGATACATTATTGAACGTTGATTATTTGTGCGGTGGAATGTCGTTTCGTAAATCGACACTTTATACCCTGTTTAACTCTGAAATTATAACCACTGACACGGGGGAAGATATTATATTTTGTTTAAAAGCAAAAAAGGCAGGCATACCTGTATATTGTTTGGCACCGGAATACAATGAATATTTATTTGCGGATGACAGAAACATATCTTCTACCAGTTCTTTACGAGTCTTAAAACAAAGAACAATGATAATACGTGAAATGTTGAAATAGTTACATACATGTACAACTTAACTACATTTGTTTTGTGTTAATTAAAATGTTCGGTATTTTCATCTTTCATAAAATAATAACCATAATAACCAATTATACCTCCAATAATAGAACCAAGTGTAACCTGTTGTATGGTATGACACCTAAGGTATAATCTTGACCATAAAACGGATACTGTAAATACAAATAAAGACGATATCAAAATGTATTGGATGTATTTGGGAATTGTATTTCCATGATAATCAGTTATCATTAATATCAGAAATGTTGCTACCAACAACGCGGTCTGTGAATGTCCTGAAGGCATCCCATACGTATATTTGTGAGGTGGTTTGTTTATATCGCCGAATTGAGATGAGTTTTTGGAGTTTGACGGACGAGTTCCATATCCCAATAATGGCCATTTTGTATTTTTCATAATTGGTTTAAACACAGCATGTTTTAAAATATTGTTTAATAGTTCCCCTAAAAATATAAGCACTACTAAAAATAAATACATGTCCGATTGAGTTAAAATAAACATTGTCAATACAATGACAAATGATATTGCTGGTGAAGCGCGAAGAATGGAAATAATTATATCGAAGTTGTAAGACATTAATTATATAACGATTATATAATTAATTATAACAATAAATTAAGTAATCAAATATTTAATAATTTGATTTATGTTTTTTAAATAAACACCCATTTACCTGTAATCCACTGATAGAAATAATATCTCTTGGATTCTGAAAATCTAAGGTTTTGGTCCAAAGTTTGATTATACAAAACGATTTTTTAGGACTGATCGTAATACCATTAATATTACCCATGAAATCGGTTTTGTCAGATAAAGTTTCTCCTGTGATAGAATACGACAATTCTTTCCAAACTTGTAGGACATTTTTATTTAAAACTTTAAATGAAAAGCAACCACCATTACAATTATGAGGGTCTTCCCATACTGGATTGATATTTTTTCTCATCAAAAATAACATACAATTCTTAACCATTTTTTCAGGAATTGCGTTTGTTATACTAACTACATCTTCTACAGTTTCCAATTGTTGTAACTTTATATAACTTTTTAAGCTCCAATCAGTATTATGTGGTAAATGCGCCCATAAAACCCATTTATCAATAAGGGTATTAGGTTGAGAACTATATGATGAAGAAGCATCTTCGATGGATTGTATCAATTCCATTATAATATAATAAACACCACATAGATTTATATCGTTTTTATTAATTAATAATTTTACAAATAACGGTCCAATAAACAAAATCGATGATTCTATATAGGTTCAGTATATAATTCCTGTGAACGTTTAATGGCATAAGTATCTTTTTCCAAATAAATATATTCTGTTTCATTTATTTCAAACATATTGATAGACGCATCAATTATTTTTACAATATAGTTGCTTTCTATAGATATATTGAATTGCTGTTTCATAAACCATTTCGTGAATTTTTTATTAAATATATAATTATTATTTACCAAAAATGATGATATTAAATTAAGTGATAAATCGTATGTGATTCCATCGTAAATAAGTTCGATTTGAATAAATAATCCGTTATCTATTGGTTTAATTGGTAACAATTTATTTAAATTCAATGAAATGTCATTAAATTGTAGATACTTGTACTCATCATTCACGTATGATTTTAAAAACAATATGGGATTTTTGCTTGTTTCTATCATACTGATATTTGGAATATAGTTATGGTATGAGAGGGTGTGTTGTGTTTTATAAGGATAATATGAATATATTACTTCATTTTCATGTATATTTTGTCGCGTGGAAACATTTACACTATTATCATTGCTATTTCTATCTATATATGAATCGCCTTCGCTTTGGTCCTGTATTACAAGATTATTGTAATATTCAAGCACTTCTTCGGCACGTATAGCATAGTAATGATATGTATTCACAGTTGCAAAATAAATATTATACATGTTACTATTAAACCCATGTTGATCAAATAAATAATACAGATAAAGTAGGAATCCTCCTCCAAAAGTAAGCAATATTAACATTATGTATTAATATTATATATTAAATTTAATTAGTTTTTACTAAATTTAATATATTGGATATATTGTTATTTTTCAACCGATGTAAGTTTATATTGAGTATATTAAATTAATTTATTGTCAATTCCATCTATGTTTATTTTACTATTATGTAATTTACTTAAAAAATGTTGTTTCACTTCGGTATCCTTAATACGTGTATAAACTTCTTGAACAACTCGTTTTAAACATTTTTCATATTCAGAATTTGTTTTTTTATTGGCACATGTTTCTGCTTGTATAATAAAGTATGCAGCATTATCTGCTTCATTTAAATTATTCAGTATTTTTTCGATATGGTTAATATGTTGTTTTCTTTCCTTGTAAACTGGAGAATTTCCACTGAAAAAATTACCGATCGATTGTTTTATGGTCTGAAACCCCTGTATGTCCGAATTTGAACTTGACGATGAACGTGTATTTATGAACTTATTTGTCGCCAACATTTCTTCTTCTGTCATGCCGTTGGATTGGTTATCTTCAGCATATATGTAAACAATGTATTCTTCATCATCTAAATAATCGGAGATAGAACATTCATTATCATCCCCTTCAAACATGGATTGCGATTGTTGTTCTTTAATTTGATATACATTTGGTTTCGATTCTCCTTTTTTAATCGCTTTACACCATACCCTACCATCTTTGTTACTAGTGTAATTAATAACTATTCTATTTTCACCTTCTGAATAACTGGCATTTATTTTTGAGAGCGATGGCAACATTATATCATTTTTTTCTTTAATATCTTTTTCAGGTTTTAATTCCTCACCATCTTGAAGTATCCTTATTTTTTTTGTTTTTGGATCAATTCCAAAAAATGTTAATATATAAGATACGATAACCGACATCAAAATAAAGGGTATAAACACAATAATCCATGATACAATGCCTAAACCAGACCTACATAAGTAGTTTAATAGAATTGTAAATATAAATGCTACGGTGAATTTAACCAATGCGACATTGTAGTCTCGTTTAAATAAATCAATTGTGATTTGTGTTACTGAGAATAATAAGTAAATTAATGCTGGAGTACATAATGATTGCAACATTTTAATTATATATATACTAATAGAAAATAGCTACACTCTTATTAAATTTACCCACCACATCTTCAATATCCCCATCTTCTCCTACTCGATAAATATCGCCATTTGATGGAGAATCTGTATAAAACATTTTTCCCTTAATCATAATTTCTTCTACCTCCAATTCTTCATCTTCATCTTCTGATTCTTCAACCTCTGCTTCTTCTTCTTCTTCCTCTACTTCTTCTTCTTCTTCTTCCTCTACTTCTTCTTCTTCTTCCTCTACTTCTTCTTCTTCTTCTTCCTCTACTTCTTCTTCTTCTTCCTGTGCTTCTTCTTCCTCTTCATCTTCCTGTGCTTCTTCTTCCTCTGCTTCTTCTTCCTCTGCTTCTTCTTCCTCTTCATCTTCCTGTGCTTCTTCTACTTCTTCCTGTGCTTCTTCTACTTCTTCCTCTGCTTCTTCTTCTTCCTCTACTTCTTCTTCTTCTTCTTCTTCTTCTTCCTCTACTTCTTCTTCTTCTTCTTCTTCCTCTGCTTCTTCTTCCTCTTCATCTTCCTGTGCTTCTTCTTCCTCTACTTCTTCATCTACCTTTACTACACCGACCGTATCTCCTTGGAGAGTTTCGTTGTTTACATGTAATGTTGTGCTTCCCCATCCACGTATACCGGCTGCCGAATTAAATACATCTTCCAGACTAGGGGTTGTTTGCATTCTATGAAATGTTTTATAGTTAAATATTGCTTTTTTACATAATTTTGGATTATTTGTCATAAAAAAATTTAATTTGTTTTTTTCTTCGTCCTCGTCGTCCTCATCCTCATCATCTGAACTTCCAAACTGGTATTCTGTATCACTATGAACACTCTCCAATTCATCTTTATTCAGTTCCATGATTTCTTTTTCAATATTTGAAATAGAAGCATAATCTTGTTTATTAATATGAAATTCCTCAATTTCTAAATTAATATTGTGTTCATTTTCATTACTGATAGAAGTATGTGTTTTAGGAGTAGTCCCTTCGTTTGATAAAAATAACCGTTTATAATTTTCTCTTACCACCGCAAGTTTAGTTTCCAATTCAGCATTTTTCATTTTTAAAGAACGATTTTCATTTAGAATTTTCTGTATAAATGGTAAATTTAAAATAGCACTTTCTGTATTCATTTGATTTTCAACAACTGGCATCAACGCGTCTCTTAATTTAGAAGAAATGATATAACTGACATCCTCTACTATTTTAGAAATTTCAACAGACTTTTGCATTATAATTATTTGTTTGAAATCCGTTTAATATTATTTAATAAACTATTAATTAATATTATATGAGCAAATCATCCATCAGAGAGAGAGAGGTTGTTAATTTGGTAATGAGACAAACCGATTATACTGAAGAACAATCAAAAGAAAAACTAAAACAATGGAACAATAACTATATCAATGTTATCAAGGAATATTTAAATCCAGAGTTCCAGCAAAAGAAAAAAGAGACAAATACTAAAACCCTAAATCAGCAAATGTTAGGAGAGATACGAACATTTATGGACGATGTATACATTAAATTTGAAAAAAGAAAACGTTACAATAATTATGTAAATATTTTAAAACAATCGCATGAACAACGTCTTCAAGAAAAAAAAACAATAGATAATACTGAAGAAAAGAAGGAAGAAAATGAAATAGTTAATAAAATTAAAATAGAAGAAGTTGTTTAATTATTTTTTTTTTAAATTAATTAAACATAATGTGTCGTTGTTAAGACTAGACAGAACTGAATATGCTCTTCTTTTCTCTCTTTAGATTATTACTTTTAAGACGATAATTCGTATTTGCGATTCCCTTTGATAATAGATTATTATTAACGTCGGGCAATTCATTGTTATCTTCGTATAATTCTGGAAGTATTTTCGACATTGGTTTGTCTACAATCATAAGTAATTTATCATTGTTTAATAGTTTTCTATATTCCTGTATAGTAAGATTTCCATAATACTTGTTTAATGTGTAATATGGACATGGTGCCGGTTTAATATTTTTACCGAATATTTTTCCATATAAATCATTAATCATTGAATACCGTTCCCATAATACAGAATGATCTAGTGGTTCGTTTCTTAGAAAGGCAACCGCACATTGAGGACTACAAAAGCACCCATACACGTCATATACCTTATTTCTGATTTTAGAAGGAATATAAATGGTTGGATTATCAAATGTACAGGTACACCAAAAACAAGAAGACCGTTTGTCTGGAAGAGAATTATACCTTAATTGATATTTCAAGTTAGATAATTTTTTCCAAACCGACTTAATATTGATACCATCATCGGTCGATTCATTATTTGACTCATGTGAATTGTCTTTATTATATACTGAATTGCTATGTTCAAATGATTGTTGTTTGGGATTTGTCATTCCCATATCAATCGTCATTGATTCGTTATGATTAACTATAGAGTGTTGAATATTTTCAAATGGTAGACTTGTCAATTTTTGATTGGATATAAGTGAAAACGGGTCTGGTTGTGATATTTCTGGATTGTATTTACTATTTAACATAGAATTGGTCTTCTTATATATTTCACTTGTATTACATTTCAAATGTAGAATAATGTTTGCTTCTACTGGAACATTTAAGACATTAATATCTGGTATTTTTTTTATGATTTTACCCCCTCGTGGTTTCCTACCCCTCTTTTTCGGTACCTTAATCTCTCCTCCTTCTGGCTTCTTTTTAGGCTTTCTCCCCCGTTTCTTTTTTTTAATTGGGTCTTTATCAGTAGACATTATATGTTAATTAACAGGAAGATTATTTAAATACTTTTAACAATTACATTAAGTTATTTAAATCATAACAAAACTTTATTATGTATATTACGTTTTGTGATGAATTATGGGTTATTAATTGTATATTATTTTTTTTTCTGTTGTTATGTTATTATGTTTGCCAAAACGCAACCCGCGTTGTCTACAAATAAATACCAACTGCCTAGTCAAGTGGATGTGTCTGTTGAAAACACAGATACCGAATTTGAAAAGATTTTAGCAGAGTATTCATTAAAACGCAACAATTTCAATCCAACAACCCCTTCGCCAAATTTATTTATCAATAAACTTAAAAAAAGATTTAACTGTTACTATTCGTAATCGTCTCGTTGTCATTTTTCTCTACCAATTTGTTATCTACAAAGGATATCAAATAATTTAGCAAAAAATCACTTCTAGTATCGGTATGACATATGAATTCCATTAATTTTAATTCTTTTTTCGTTAAATTGATTTTGCGCGAATGTATTATATAAGTGAAAAAATCCAACATAAATGATTTTGTATCCATATTATGCTTTAAACACATTGTTTTCACATAATTTTCTTTCTTTTTTTTATTATTTGACCGTTTCAAATAATATATAAATGTATCCCATTTTTTATTGGTCATTACATTTACATTTAACCCGTTGTGGTCATGATTGCACTGTATAAAGTTAATCATGCTTCGTATGTCTGATTTATAAATATTTAGTATAGAACTTATATTGGTATCCGTTATACTAATGTTTTCATGAACAACTATGTTTTTTAGAAAAGCAAATATGTGTTTTTTTGGAAGTTGTGAAAAACGGAGATGAATAAACTCATTTTGCAATGCCATGTCTATTTTACTTACATAATTACATATCAAACAAAATCGGATGTTTTTGGAGTATTGT
>ENA-OQVM01001054-OQVM01001054.1-marine-metagenome-genome-assembly--contig:-NODE-1054-length-38637-cov-12.283299_pt1 | contig 38637 bp, 32 predicted proteins | sample MGYA00237776_ERZ505498 | MGnify/ENA primary metagenome ERZ505498 (study PRJEB26159, sample SAMN06265151) | marine metagenome | isolation source: Helgoland LTER site | place: Germany:Helgoland, sampling...
TAATTTAATATATTAATAACTGTTTCAGGTGATTAAAAAATTTTTATTTACATGTTTTATTTTTTGTCTTAACATTGTTCATTCTCAGAACTTGACAGATATTAATGACTCTATACGTTATTACATAAATTTTAGCTCCCAAAAATCATTACAATTCAGTTTTGATGCAATTAACAACAAAGCTTTTAATGAAAATAGTTGGGAATCTTACGATTCAAACTATTTAATTGGTCAATCTCTTTTTTTCAATGAACTTTATAAAGAATCTATTGAATATTTTCTTAAAGCTTTAAATATATACGAATCATTAAATGATAATGAGAGACTTAATTTAAAAAATTCAAACCCCGCATGGATACTCAACTCAATTGGTGCAGTTTATTTTCAATATAATAATCTTGAAAAAGCTAAAACCTATTACCTCGAAGCCTTAGAAAGTTTTAAACTTTCTAAAGAAATTGACAACCAAGAAAAAAGTTTTGGATTAAATAGAGTTGAAGCCAACTTAGCTGAAATAAGTATTAAGCTTGAAAATTTCGGGGAAGCATTTGAATTTTATAATGGAATTTTAGAAAGAATTGAAACCAATCAATTAGACGAATTTAATTTTATTTATTTCTATTCTCAATTTATGACTTTAAATTTTCAAATAAATAATAATAAAGAGGCATTAAAATATTTAAAACTAATAAATCAAACTTTTGAATTAGAATCTAAGAAAATTTCGAATTTAAAATCTTCAGAGTTAAATATATTTTATATTATTTCAATAATTGACTATTCAAAATATTTAATTTCTCAAAACAAATTCAATGAAGCATTAATTGAGTTGTTAAAAATTAAAAAACTGTCAAAACCTTTTTTAGATCAATTTGCTAGTATTAATATTTTAATATCTGAGTGCTACTTAGCAACTAATAAAACTTCTGATGCCAAACTTGTTTTAGAAGAAAATTCAGAACTATTAGACTTATCTCCGGAAATAAAAATTAAAAATCTTGAAGGTATATCAAATGTTTATAGTCAAGAAAACGACTTAAAAAATCTTTTATCCATTAAAGATTCAATAATTTTTAATAAAAACTTGTTAGAAAACTCAGAAAATGATATTAAAAATATCCAAACTCTTTTAGATCTTGACGATAAAAAAAGGGAGCTCATAAGCAATAAAAAAAAATTAAATAATACTATTTTAAGCCTTACCATTTCACTGTCATTAATAATCATAATTCTAATAATTTTCAGAATATACTTTAAATTACAAGCTGAACGAAGTAAACGTTTTAAATTAGAAAAGTCACAAATCGAAAATGAACTAAGCTTAAAACAGCGAGAGTTATTTAGTAAATCTAATTTTATTTTACAACGAAACGATTATTTGAAATCTATTTTAGAAGAAGTTAACAATAACACTGATAGCCAAAAAGCCTTAGACAGAATAAGTAAACATGTTTCAAGTATTATAAATTCTGAAAGTTTGTATCAAGAATTTGATAAAAAATTTGTTGAAGTTTTTCCCGAATTTTATAAAAAGTTAAATGCAAATTATAGGTTATCTAAAACAGATTTTAGATTAATTGCTTATATAAAAATGAATAAAAGTAATAACGAAATCGCTCAAATTTCCGGAATTTCTCTTCGTACAGTACAAAGTCAACGCTATCGCTTATCTAAAAAATTAAAATTGGAGAGATACCAAGATTTAAACTTATTTATTTTTGACATTTAAAATAGTTAATCACACATAGAGTTCCACTGAGTGTCTGTGTATGCTACCCAACAACCTTGTTCGATTCTATACGTCCATATTTAACATTCAATTTAATAAATATTAATCTAATAATGAGTATAAAATGTTTATGAATTAATTTGATCGTTGGGGTCCTACCCTTCACTTCCTAGCCCCTAAAACATATATTTTTTGTGACAACTTTTCATTATTAAAAATCCAAAAATAAAAATATGTTATGCGTGCATAGTAAATTAGTTTTTAAATATGTAACGTTTACTTTACTTTACGACGATAATCGACGTAAGAAAAAAAGTTTGTCGTAATAATCGACGTAAACTAATTTATTGATTATCAATACTTTAACTACTATATTTACTATTAACGTCGATTTCGTCGAAAAAAAACCTATTATACTATAGTAAAAAAAAGTAAAAAGAAAAAAATACTATAGGCTGTATATACAACAAAAAGTTGTCGAAAGCGACGTAAACGATTTGTTAATTATTTCTCTTAAATCTTAGGGATTTATAATGACCTAGGTTGTCATAAAACTCTTCACGATCAATTAAGAACATTCCATTACTTTGTCTTAAAGCTTTGATCTGACCATTCTTAATTTTATCTCTAATAGTTCTTGGTGTGAGGTTTAATTCAAAAGCAACTTCTTTTGTGGTAATGAACTTGGAATCTTTACCCATAGCTTTCTTAATGGTTTTTTCCACAAGCGCTATAATCTTCTGATCTCTTTGATCAATTATTTTAAGAAGTTCTTCAATGTCTGAAATAAACATAGAATAAAAATATTCTATAGATTATTCAATCGCAATTAATTAAGAGGAAGTTCTTCACAAAAATTGTTAAGAAACTATTTTAAGTTGACTATCCCATACGTTTTGCATAAATCGAATTGTATTGGCCTCATTGGGTTTGTAATAATTCTGAAAAGTAACTATTGACTTATGTCCTGTAATTCCCATAATTACTTTGTTTGGAACACCTGCATTTATCATGTTTGTGATGAATGATCTTCTGGCTGTATGAGTGCTTACTCTTTCATACTTTTTAAAGGTTTCATTTGTAACGTTATTTCCTATCCTGGAAGACTTCACAACAGGGTCTGTAAAACCCACTATTTTACAGGCCTCTTTTATGTAATTTCTGAACTTTTGATCGGAGATAATGGGCAATTTATAGTTATACTTCTCTAAGATGGCTCTACTCAGGGCTACCAGAGGGATTTTAAGCGTCTTAGACTTATCTTTAATTTCTCTTAGGGTAATTGTACCGTTTTCAATATTTTCCCTCTGTACGCGCTTAAAATCACTGTATCTCATTCCTGTTAAACAACCAAAAACAAAGACATCTCGCACCTTTTCAAGTTTGGTGTTTTTTGTGAAGTCAAAGTGGTATAATTTTAGCACTTCAGATTTGCTTAAAACAACTTGATTTGTAACCTCTCTTTTAGCTTTAAAAAGTTTGAATTTATCATTCAAAGTATACTTATCTCTTAATGCATAATTTAGAAAGGTTTTGATAAGACCTAAATTTCTTCCAAATGTATTTACTGAATGTCTTTTAATCTCTTCACAATAAGACTTAAAAGAGGCAAACCAAACCATATCAATACTATTAAAAGAACTTGGCCCATTAATTTTATCAAAGTTTATTAGATCTTTTTTAATTGTTTGGTATCTTGACTGAGTTGATGGAACCCACACCCCTAGCCTAGTATTTAAATCTGTGAATTGATCAAAAATTAAATAAAAATTATTTTTCTTTCTAATGTTCTTAAAGGATTGATCAAAATAAGATCTAATCTTTTCTTTTGTTAATGATTCATTTAATGAGTGAGATATTGATTCGAATTCTCTGAATGTCTTAATATATCTTTCTAATTGAGATCTTACAGCATTACATTTAAGAAGATCTACTCTAATTTTTGTCTTAATAGGATATTGATTTAACGAGTCCCATAATTTTGGACTGATTCTTTCGCCAGTTGAATAAACAAAACGTTGACCGTTTTTAAGATTGGAGTAAAAAATGATTAAAGATTCATTTTTTGAGTGTGGTGATTTTAATTTAAAATTCATGATTTAACTTTTAATGATTAAACAATGGTTGCCTGAATCGTTGCCTGAACTCTCGTACAAGACTACACATAACAACCGATCATTAAAAGCGTAAATAGCAAGTTAACAGAGGAAACGCATGTTTTTGCATATTGGAAGGTTCAATCACCTCCCTTCGAAGATAGAGCCCGTCTCTCCGCTTAGTAAAACCCTAACTACTTTATAAACAAGTGATTAGGGTTTTTATTTTTAAAACTTGTACGATTATTGTACGGCCAATACTACTAAAAACCCAAAAAATCTCAATAGTAATTTTTAATTGGTACTACCCTACTTAAATAATATCGGTTTTCTTTTGATGGGAGGTGTATGTATAGTAATGTGTAATACTAAACCTTAATGTGTCTTAAAAGAAGAAGATATGCCTATGGTTAATACAGATTGTTTTTAGTAATTTTTTATAAAAGTGAAATGTTATTAATATGAATTCCGATAAAACAATCATCGGCACAATTGTTTTCAACATAACCACAAGTCGAAATCATTCCATTGTTTTTTGTTTCTAAGTAAGTTGTCACATTATTTCTCTCAATTAGCCAATCATTTTGTGCCTTATTGTAAATTTCACTCAATGTAATTGGTTCTGCTCCGTTTTTGTGAATACCTATTTCAGAGTTTGTTTCAGTCCATTGAAGTTCGCCTTGCTTAATGTCAATTGGCAGACCTTCTGTGGAGGTGTATTTGAAATCGCGCTGAATTACAATTCCATTTCCTACGGATATTGTAGTTTCCCAACTGAAACCAATCCACGAACTATTTTTTACTGTGTATTTATATGAGTTATTGGAATATTCTTTAAAATTCAACCAGATTTTTAGACTAGTTTCAAATTTGTTTTGGTACTCTAAGTCATCTGAATCGCAAGAGTTGAATAAACATCCGACTAATAAAATCGACAATAGCAGAAACAACCTTCTCATAATCAATATTTTATCTAAATATAAGAATTATATAAACCTTTTATAGATGGCTGTGTGTTTATATAATACAGGTCTTTTGTAGCTGGTTATAATTTATAATCTTTTAAATAAATCTCAATAACCCCATTTACCCCTTTATTTCCAAATTTCTCAATTGCCGCTTTATCCTTGTAAACATTAACACTTTTAATGTCGTCTGTAGAAATAGAATTTATATCAAATTTTTCGTTTTGTACTTTTTCATTTAAAATTATAATTGGTTTTTTTTCGTCATTTTCATTTGAAGTATAATTTGAACAAGACACAACAAACAAAACTGATAATAAAAGAATGAGTTTTTTCATATTCTAAATATAATCATTATATAAAACTAATTAATCTTCTGCCATTAAACAGCACTATGTTGATGTATAGGACTAGTCTTTTGTAGCATGTCTTGAATTGTATATTTGTAAAAACTCTTCTATTAGTTTAGCAATTATTATATTTATTTAAATTATTGTTATGTGGTTTGAAAAACACGCATTTCGTATGTATAAAAAGTACTGGTGGTATATTGTGCTTGTTATTATAATCTATATAATCGCTAAAATATTTAGCTAATGAAAAACCCAAAAAATCTCAATAGTAATTTTTAATTGGTACTCTACTCTTAGTGCAATCAAAATAGTATGCACATTAACTAGATAGCTATAAGCTAAGGTTATTATACCTCAAAAAAAATACGGTTTATAATCTGGTATTTATTACGCTATTGTAGATAGATCCAAATGTATAGCTAATCCCTACAGAGAAATTTGTTTTATAATCTGTTGCAATCTGTCTTTGTTCTAACAACAGCTCTTCAATTGAATTACTTACGGCTACCAAACTATATTGTTCTCTTATTAAATTTATATTACCTGAAAATCTGACAGCTAAACCCTCATAGACTCTTAAGTCTAAATCACTTCTAAGAGAAAATCTTTTTTTTGTTCCATCATTTAAAAACTGTGTTGCATTAAGATATGAACTAATGTTCCCCCATTTTTGTCTAAATCGAACATTTAGACTTAATGTTTGAGAAGATAATTTTTGTTTTTCATAACCATAAATGGTTTTCTCAATATAATTTCTTTTGCCTACACCTATTCTGTATGCTAGAGTTATTTCTTTACTCAAAACATCCTTGTAAGGGTAAAAACTATACTCAATTGCTGGAGCTATATATCTATTAAAATCAATATTTTCATAAGTATTTTGATATGCCCCTAAAAATACTCCAGCTGAAAAATGATCTGAAACACTTCTTACAACTCTACCGCTAAAACTCGTAGTTTTTCTGCTACTAGTATATACATTGTCATTACTAAAAAACTTTCCTTTAGATTCATTTCTCTTAATTTCCATACCAATTCTCCAGTCTTGTGTAAGTTTGTCAACTTCAAATTCTAATTCATATCTATTTGTTTTTCTGGTTTCTTCTTTATCATCATTGTACGAGCCAGATAATTCAAAAACCCAACTTTTCCACTTATCATCATTAACAGATAAATCATCAAAATTAGAATCAACATCTACTTTTATATTGTAATTAGCTTTATCTAAAAACGGGACTAATGCTAGTTTTAATTTGTTAAGTAACTTATCTCTTAAAGTGCTCGAAGTGTCATTTGCGTATCCAGAAACTAATACGCTAGAGCTTATTTCTTGGTACTCATTATTTCCGTCAATTTTAATTTCAAAGGATCGGGTTCCGTTAGAGTTTCTTAAATCAAGGATGAAAATTTCAATATCTGCTAAATTCTGATCTCTAACATGCTCCAAAAACGAAGTTTGTTGTTTTAAAAAATTTTGATCACATCTACAGTCGAGATATGCTTTTAGCTTACTACCTTGCCCAAAAGAAACAAGTGGAATAAACAGTAATAGAAGAATTAGTTTTTTCATTATCATAAAATTAACTCAATTCTTAGACTAACACATTAAATCTCTGACCTTTTTGAATAATTGCAGATTTCCCTTTTATTAAAAGAATATATGCCTATGGTTTAGCTAAGAAATTTTTCTTTTTTTAAAATAAATACTTTCCATATTTCTTTTTCATATTCGATTTCTTTAGAAAATTCAAATTCTAATCTTTCTAATAATTTTATAGAGGGCTTATTTTTATTTTTACTTATAGCTGCAATGCTTAAGTTAGATTTATTATTAAAAAAGTATTTCAAGTATGCTATCGATGCTTCTGTTACATATCCTTTTTTATAAAAGTTAGGTAAAAGTGCAAAGCCAAAATCAAAAAAATCAAGATAATCTCTCTTTATATAAGATAGAATCCCTATTGGAGTTGATGAATCAATTTTTTCAATAACACTGTATTCTATAGATTCATTATTAAGAATTTTATTGATATATAATTTTGCATCATTAAGTGTTCTAATATTTCGATCACCGATGTATTTAATAAAGTCACTAGAATTGAGTAATTCAAAAATGAATTTATCATCCGTAGGTAACATTTTTCGGATTTTTAACCTCTGTGTTTTAATGATAATGAGTATTTAATTAAAGTATGTTGAAGTTAAATAATTAAAAAAGATATGCCTATGGTTTAGTTTTAAGTAATCTGTCGGCAACACTCATTGAAACTGTTTGATTGTTTATATTAAAACTATCAACGTGACCCATTATTTTTTTGTCTTCAGAAACAAAATGACAGTGAATAAATGAATCGTGGTGGGTAAATACAGTTTGATGTTTTCTTGAGAAAAATCCCACTATATGGCCATTAATATTTTCATAAGTAAAATTCTTTAATCCTTTGTGAGCTTCTTTAGGAGAAGATACTATACTGCCAGCAGGTAAATTAACGCTGTGGATATTTAAATTCTTCCACTTCCCTTTTAAAATAAAAACAAAAGGAATTTCAATTTTACTAAACTTTTGGTCAATATATTTTTCTAATGAAGAAAGGTCGTTAACATTAGAAGGTAATGGAACTTTTTCTAAATTTTTTTCAGTAGCATATACAAAAAAGGGAGATTTTGCAGCTTCTACCTTATTAACATATAATTTTTCATTTGAATTAATTCCTGAAATATATGTTGTTCCATCAAAAACTAACACTTCTCCTTTTAGATTCTCTAATGGGCCTAAACCATAGGTTCCCTTAAATGAAATAGTGTCAGTTGAAATCAAGCCATCCATCTTTCCCTTCCACATTACATCACTCATTAAGCCAATAATTTTTACATTATTCATTTCCTTTGAATGCTCACAAGAATTAAAACAGAATGAAAGGAATATTATAAGTAGAATCAGTTTTTTCACAACTTATTTTTATAAATATATTTTTTTGGGATTATATTTATATTACTTTCAGACATCCAATAAACATTTAAAATCCACCATCTATTTCCATCAAATAGTAATTGAATACTATTTATTCCTCTAGTAAAAGGGGTTGAATCTTTTTTTGCTCTGAAAGATTCATAGCTAGAAAAAACATGAACAATATTGCCAAATCTTTCTGTGGTTCTTCCAATTTCATTTTCATGAAAACCATTTTCAAATAACCATTTTCCAGAACTATTTATATATTCATCAGGACTGATAAAACGAGCATTTGTTACCCCTTCATTACTAGTTCCTGAGGGAATTAACTTGGCATCTTTATGAAAAAGATACTTAAATAAGTTCCAATTTCTTTCAACTCCCTTATCACCAGAAATAACAGAATATAATGTTTCAATAGTGCTATCTATAGATTTTACTTTATTTTCATATGCTTTATTTTGTGTAAAAGAAACAAGTGGAATAAATAGTAATAGTAAAATTAGTTTTTTCATCATTCTAAATTTAACTCAATTCTTAGTGCAATCAAAATAACTCCGTTCTTCTCCGCTTAGTAAAACCCTAACTACTTTATAAACAAGTGTTTAGGGTTTTTATTTTTAAAACTTGTACGATTATTGTACGGCCAGCACTACTAAAAACCCAAAAAATCTCAATAGTAATTTTTAATAGTAGCTACCCTACTCAAATAATATCGGTTTTCTTTTGACGGGGGAGTGTTTGTATAAGTATGTATAATACTAAACCTTACTGTGTTTTAAGGGAGTAAACAATGGAGTAACTAGCGTTAGTTCCGTCTGATGTTTTCACTCTCCAGCAATACGTTGTAGCCGCTTTATTGTTTTAGTAGATAATTCTATTGAAACATCGAACATTTGTTACCACCCTCCTTCAAAGACGTTCCAAGGAACTACATATTGTAGACGCCTCCATTAATGTCTAAGGTAGCTCCTGTAATAAATCCATCGTATTCCGAAGCTAGGTATAAAACAGCGCGCGCAACATCTGCTGCATTCCCTGCGCGTTGAATTGGAATTCCCGAAACAGTTGCAACGGCAGACTCTTTGGTGGTATGTGTATTGTGAAAAGAGGTGCCTAAAATAAGACCTGGAGCTACGGCATTTACTCGAACACCTTGAGGTCCCAATTCTGTTGACAATGCTCTTGTTAATGTTAATATAGCGCCTTTGCTGGTGGCATAAGCTATAGAACCTGGGTGCCCTCCTTTTCGTCCTGCTAACGAGGACAAATTAACAATACTACTATTTTTATTTTTTGTGAGGTATGGGGTTGCTGCTCTTGTTACAAATAGCATTGAAGTAAGATTAATGTCCATAACTTGATGCCAAAATTCCGTTGTTATTTCATTCAACATTTTACGGGCAACTAAGGAACCTGTATTGTTAATCAAGATATCAATCCCTCCAAAAGCAGCAATCGTTTTTGAGACCATCTCATTTGCATCTACCTCTTTTGTTAAATCTCCTTGAATGATTACCGCATTTTGTCCTTTTTGAATGGCATACTCCATCAACTCATTGGCAGTAGCTGCACTGGAATAATAATGAATGGCAACATTGGCACCACAATCAATAAAATGACGGGTTATAGAAGCGCCAATTCCTTGGGCACCGGCAGTAATTAACACATTTTTATTTGTTATTTTATGAATGTTTTTCCTATTTTCTTTCATGTTTTTTGTTTGAGTTTAAAAATAATCTAAAAGTGCCAAGACTCCATTCACTGAAATAACAAGTGAAAAGAATAGGGCACCATACAATCCGATAGCTACTGCGGCCCCTACCTTATAGTCTTTCAGTTTTTTTTTCTTGTTTAATAATAGTATAATTCCGAGGATGACAATAGGCAAAACAAAAACATTAAATACTTGTGATAGGATTTGAATTTCGATGGGATTTGCACCAAATGCGGGACCAATTAGGGCAACCAAACATGCAATGGCGGTAACCACACGAAACTGTTTTGAATTGGTGTCTAAAATTCCCGATTGATAATCGGCAAGGAGTAATGGGGCAATGAGCAAACAGGGAAAAATGGATGACAAACCTGCACTTAATGCACCAAAAAAGAAAATTGTCACGGCCCATTTTCCTGCTACAGGTTCTAAGGTATTTGCCATATCAAGTACATGGGTAACAGCAATTTCTTGATGAAATAAAGAACCTGCGGCTACTGCCATAATGGTGGCACTAATTAGAAAGATTAAAGCGGCAGCAGTAATCGCGTCCTTTTTTTGTTGTTTCAAGTTTTTGATAGTCCATCCTTTTCCTCTTACAAAAAGGGGTCTTGATAAAAAGGTAGCGGCTGCCATGGTGGTTCCTACAAATGCAGCGACCAACATTTTACCTCCTGGCACTTCTGGAATGGTGGGGAGCAATCCTTTGACAACATCTATTGGAAGGGGTTGCACAAAAAACAAGGAGAACAGAAATGAAAACCCCATTAAGGTTACAAATATAATGAGTATTTTTTCGAAGAAGGTATACTTACCAACCAACAGCAAGAGATAGAAAATAGCGATTACAAGAATGGCGATGGTTAATACGGTTTCGTATTGGAAGACGCGTAAGGATTCGAAATTGAGAACAAGAATTTCAAAAATAATATTGGCTGAAATTCCTAAAATACCCATGAGCGAATTCCATTGCCCAAAAGTAATGCCGACAATGATTAAAATGGCCAACACTTTTCCAAATTTTAAATGTTTTTTAAATCCATAAAGTGCGGTTTCCCCTGTAATCAGGGCATAATTTCCATAGGCAAACATTAAAATTCCTGAAAACACACAGCTTAATAGTAGCACCCATAATAATTGCATTCCAAATTTACTTCCGGCTACAATCATAGACGTTACACTTCCTGTTCCAATGGTGTAGCCTATGGCAAAAATTCCGGGTCCAAAGCCCAATATGATTGCAATAATTTTTTGTATTAACGATTTTTTAGTTTGAAGTGTTGCCATGTTCTGTTGGTTTTTTTGGTTCGTTTAGGTTCCAATCTGTTTGATAAAATTGCCCGGTGTCATCTTCTTTTCTTTGATAGGTATGTGCGCCAAAATAATCTCGTTGGGCTTGTATTAAATTTGCGGAGGAATTGGCAGTTGTAATATTGTTAAAAAAGTGTATCGCATTGCTGAGACTTGGAATTGGCAATTCGCTTAAAACACATTCAGAAACTACTTTTTTAATGGCTGATTTTCTTGTTTTTAATGCTTGGATCGTATTTTCGTGGGCAAACAAATTGTTGGTTGTTTTAAAAACTGTTACCAATTCAATCATATAATCGGATCTAATGATGCATCCATTGGTCCAGATTCTGGCCAATTCACTTAAATTCAAGGCCCATTTAAAACGTTCTGAGGCTTCTTGTATGAGTTTAAATCCTTGGTAATGATTGATGATTCTGGCAAATTGATAGGCGTTGTGAAGGACTTCAATGGAAACCTTTGGCTCGGTAATATTCTCGGAGTTGAATTGCTTGCTTGCTGCGACTCTTTCTGCTTTGTAAAAGGATGCATACCGAGCAAATAAGGCGGAAGCAATCAGGGTACTGGGCACTCCTAATTCTACGGTTGCTATGATGGCCCAATTACCGGTTCCTTTATTGCCTGCGGTGTCCATTATCTTATTGACCAGCCAATCATCACCTTCTTTTTTTCTTAAAATAGTGCTAGTAATTTCTAACAGATAACTGTTTGTGGTGGGCTTCCACTGTTCAAAAATGTCGGCTATCTGGTCTGGTGTGTTCCCTTTTGCTTTAAGTACTGTACAGACATCTGCCAACAATTGCATTTCTACATATTCGATGCCATTGTGAATCATTTTTACAAAATGACCACTTCCTTCGTTTCCAATATAGCTACAACAGGGAGCTCCGTTTATATCTTTTGCGGCAATCAGTTCTAAAAAAGGCTGTACTTGTTGGTAGGCTTTTGTATCGCCTCCTGGCATAATCGAAGGTCCTTTTAAGGCGCCTTCTTCGCCTCCTGAAACTCCTGCTCCAATAAAGTGAATGCCTTTCGATTTTAAGAAATCAAAGCGTTCTTTTGTTTTATTATAGTTTGAATTTCCGCCATCGATAATGCTGTCTCCTTGGGTTAAAAAAGGCAATAGGGCTTCAATTACAGCATCTATAGCGGAGCCTGAATTGACCATCAACATTATTTTTCTGGGAGTTTCCAACGATTTTACAAAATCGGGGATGACATCAAACGGCAGTGCTGATGCTAATTCTTTAAACTCTTTTTTAAAATTGATAGCAATGTCTTCTTCTAACTCTGGCACATGTCTGTTGTACATTGAAATTCGAACGCCTTTTTGGGCTAAATTCCGACTGAGGCTTTTCCCCATAACTCCTAAACCTATAAGTCCAAATTGGTTTTTTATTAGGAGACTTTTCTGAATTTCGGTAACCATTTCTTTTGGTGATAAATGAATGTCTATTTGAAGTGCGTTTTTTGGAATTTCTAAGTCGTCAAACTGTGATTTTAATAATTTCAAAGGCATAAAATGATTTGATCTCTTTTGTATTCTTTCTAAAACTTGATCAAACGAACCTAACAAATGAACCCATTCTGTATTGCTTTCAATTCCTAAACTTAAAGTATCTCTATACTTTTGTTTTAAAGCTGAACAAACTATAACACACGTATTCTTAGACAATTGTTTTTTAGCTAAATTATTTAAAGATAGCAGCCAGTCTTGTCTATCCTCATCATTTAAAGGTTGTCCGCCAGATATTTTTGCAATGTTATTTTCCGAATGAAAATCATCACCATCAAAAAACAAAATGTTTAATTCTTTTGCTAGTAATGCTCCAATAGTGCTCTTTCCACAACCTGAAACACCCATTATAAAGATTACTTTTTTCATTTTTACATTAATTTTAATTCAACAGTATTAATAAATCAACTTTAATTTTAAGTTTTCTTCTGTTTTGATCTTTCCAGAATTATTTAATTTATTATTCGTTGCCCTATTATTTTTTGCACCCCATAGAGTAGAAACAAACTGAACCTTGTTGTTTATAAACCTATTTTTATTGATAGTTACATTTATAATTCCTCTATGGTTTAATAGTATTCTATTTTTTTCTTTTGCCCCACAATTCGAAAATATACTATTGGTTACTAAAAGGTTTCCTCCAATAGTAGACTCGTCAAAACCACCTCTATAATAATCTATCACATTTTGTTGTACATTGGTAAATTGACAATTATCAATGGTTAAATACTCTGTGTTATAGTCTCCTCTATCGTTTGTTTCTTCAGATAATTCTATTCCGTTTTCACAATTAGAAATTGAAGTATTTTTAAAAGTAATTTCTTCTGAAAATGATTGTTTATATACTTTTAAGGCATACTTAAAATTGCTGATTTCAGAAGCTACAACTTCTAATCCGAAATGATTCGACATATTCTCTTTTAAACTAGCAAATGCATATTGTGTGTTTAAGCCTCTTAGTTTGATGTTTTTCAAAACTAATTTACCGTAAGGATGCAATTCTAAAGCTGGTGTATTTGCTGCGCCATTATATAAAATTTCAACATTTCCTTTCGATTGAATTGTAATGGTTTTATTAATTATTAATGATTTAGATATGGTGTAAGTCCCAGAATTCAAATCAATAATATCACCATTTTTAGCTTCATTCAATTTTGCTATTAACGCAGCTGAATTATTTACAGTATGCTTTTTTACTTCTTTTACTGCAACTTCATTAGAAAACCAAGTTGCTCCATATTTTGTTTTATCTAATAAATCTAAGTTGATGTTTTCTGAATTTAATATAGCACCAATTTGATTTGATGTAATTCTAGACTTCCCTAATAAATCATTCGTAATAATCTCAAAATCGAAACCATTATAGATTTTTACATCATCGAAACCAGCAATTGGTACAAAAATATTTGTTCCTATTTTTGTTAAGGTTAATTCTTTGGTGATTAAACCATGACTGTTTGCAATTTCGACTCCGTTGTTATAAATAATATTGCTTTTAAAAGTAACTCCGTCTGCTTTATCATGTTCAATAATTGGGTTTGCATCTCCTAAAGAATTATAAATAATATTATTTACAACTTCTGTTCTTAAAGGTCTTGCAGATCTAATTTCAGATTTTGGTAAAACAGCTGATTGTGCTATATTAGTTCCAACGCCAAATTGCCATGGCGAACTAGAATCTACATACGTATTGAAGGCAACCACAACATCTGTAACTTGATTATATCTGTTTAATGGCGATTTAGGAATTCCGTTCATAACTGCCAACGGACTTCTAAAACTCTTTCCTTTTAATTTATAAAAAAGGTTATTAATCACCCAATGCCCAGTGTTAATAATTCTAACACCTCCATATTGTTCATTTACGCCATCTCCAATAAAATAGTTCCCATCAATAGTAACATAATTTCCATGTCTTGTTACTACAGATCCTTCACTTTTGTAGAATACATTGTTTTTAATTAGATTGAAATTTGTCTTGCTAGAAATAATTTCTACCTCCCCATTACATGCTTCAAATAAGTTATTGGCTATGGTTGTATTACTAGGCGACATAGAAGTAAAACTACTCCCCAATTGAATGGTTTCTCCTCTAGCACCCCCTTTTCTTGGTCTGGGTCCGAAATGATTATTTACAATTTGATGGTAGTTTCTAATACTTTGATTTCCTTTTAAATCTACTCTCACTGTTGGCCCACCATTGGTTTTTCCAGCAATATAACAATGTTCTAATGTATTGTGTTTTCCATAAAACTGCACCCAAAGGTTTTCCTGGTCTCGCTCTAGATTATTAAAATCTAGAATTACACAATTAGAAACACTACTATTATTGGCTACACTCTCTTTACTTGTTCTAAATGCAATTACATTTGCAGTAGGTGAATGTCCGTTTCTAAAAAACAATCCTTCAACATTTAAAAAGTTACCACTAATTTCTAAATTAGAGATTCCCTCTATAAAAACTTTTCCTGGAGTTTCTGCTCTTAAAGTGATTGGCTTTTTTTTTGTTCCTTCACCAACAAAGAGAATTTCTAAATTAGAATACGTTCCATCTTTTAAAATAATAACATCTCCTGGTTTTGCATTTTTTATTGCTGTATTTAATTCAACTTTAGTGCTAATAACAATGTCGTTTGTAATTTTTTCATTACAAGAAGTTAACATTAAAAATAAACTAATAATCAGAAGTGATTTATTCATATTTACTTCAATTTTATTTACTTTTTTAAGCAACCTATTTGGGGATTTAAATTAACTCAAGTAAACCACCCCATTCTGCATAAAACTTATCTAAATATTGTTCTATAAACTGATGAAAATGTATAAAATTTAAAAATATATAACCCTTACTTATATTGTCTTTGACTGTACAATTATCGCTTATAATTTTTAATAAATTCTATGGAAAATTTTACTAATTCTTCTATTCTTTTATAATCAAAATCGCCATTAGAATCTTTAGTGATTAATTTAGAGCCCATTCCAACACAGGTAACACCAGCATTAAACCAAGCTTCTAAATTATCTTTAGTTGGAGAAACTCCTCCTGTTGGCATTATATTTGTCCATGGTTGAGGGCCTTTAATGGCTTTCACAAACCCAAAGCCATAAGTGCCACCAGGAAATAACTTAACAACTTCACAACCTAATTCTTCAGCTTTTGCTATTTCACTAAGTGAGCCACACCCAGGTGACCACATTACTTTTCTACGATTACAGTTTATTGCAATATCTTCTCTTAAAACTGGAGTAACTATAAAGTTTGATCCTAAACTCATATATAAAGAGGCTGTTGCTGCATCTGTTACCGATCCAGTACCTAAAATCATTTCTGGAAATTTTTTAATTACAAATTTATTTAAATCCGTAAAAACTTCATGAGCAAAATCTCCTCTTGCTGTAAACTCTAGAAGTCTTGCTCCACCATTATAGCAAGCGGTAACAACTTTTTTACATATTTCAATGTCTGAATTATAAAACAAAGGAACTAACCCTGTTTGATTCATTTTATTAAAAACCTCTATTCTTGTGAAATTTGCCATAATATTATCTTGCTACTCTTCCTGATGAATCTCCTTCTACTAATTTATTAACTTCATCTACAGTTACCAAATTAGCATCTCCTTTAATCGTATGTTTCAAACATGATGCAGCTACTGCAAAATTAAGAGCTTTTTGATCATTGTTCTGGAATTCTATTAAACCATAAATTAATGCACCCATAAATGAATCACCCCCACCTACTCTATCAACAATATCTGTAATTTGATATTGAGGGCTTTTTAACATTGTAGTTCCATCATACATAACTCCAGCCCATGTGTTGTGTGAAGCTGATATAGAACCTCTTAGGGTTGTAATTACTTTTTTTGCTTTTGGAAATTTTTTCATCATTTGTTTACATACCGATAGAAAAGCTTCAGCTTTAACTTCTTTCCCCTGTGTTTGAACTGTTAAACCTTCAGGTTTAATATCAAAGTGCATTTCAGCATCTTCTTCATTTCCAAGTATAATATCGCAATAGGATGTTAGTTCTGTCATGATATTTTCTCGTTGAGAGTTATCGCAATATTTCCAAAGTTTTGCTCTGTAATTAAGGTCAGTGGAAATAGTAATTCCTTTTTTATGAGCAATTTTAACAGCCTCTAAGCATGCGTCAGCTGCAGATTGTGAAATAGCAGGTGTAATTCCTGTCCAATGAAACCATTCTACACCATCAAAAGCTTTATCCCAATCAATCATTCCTGTTTGGATTTCAGACATGGCAGAATGAGCACGGTCATAAACAACCTTACTACCACGACTTACAGCACCTGTCTCTAAAAAATAAATACCTAAACGATCACCTCCATAAATCATGAATTCAGTTTCTACACCTCTCTTACGCATTTCCATTTTTGCAGATTGACCAATGTCATTTTCAGGAATACGTGTTACAAACCTTACAGGGACTCCATAATTGGCTAAAGAAACAGCGACATTAGATTCTCCTCCTCCATAAATTATGTCAAATGAATTAGTTTGAGAAAAGCGTAAAAATCCTGGAGGAGATAAACGCAACATAATTTCACCAAATGTAACTACTTTTGTCATCATCTTTATTCTATATATATTTAATTAATAATTAAATTCCTAATGCCTGACCACCACCAATTTGAATTGTTTCTGCAGTAATAAATGAAGCGTTTTTACTAGCTAAAAAAGATACTACTGATGCAACTTCTTCAGGTTGGCCAAGTCTACCTAGCATTATATTGTTCTTCCAAGAAGCAAATACTTCTGGTTTAGTAGATTTAATTTGCGCATGAAATGGTGTGTCTATTGTTCCTGGGGAAACAGCATTTACTCGAATTCCATATTCAGCTAAATCCTTAGCTAATGCTCTAGTAATAGCGTGAACTGCCGCTTTTGAAGTTCCATATATACCTGCGCCTGGACCGCCAGCATTCCAGCCTGCATTAGATGTATAATTTATTATTGAGGGGTTCTGACTTTTTTTTAGAAACGGAATAGAAGCTCTTGATGTAAAAAAAGTTGAATCTAGGTTTAAAGCCATTACAGATCGATAGAATTCTGTTGTCATATCTTCAAATCTAGATCTACCTCCTAAACCACCAGCATTATTTACAAGTACGTCTATTTTTCCAAATTTATTTCCAATAAGATTTATATTTTCATTAACTGCATTTTCATCTGTAACATCAAATCCATAGTATTCTGCAATTATCCCTAAAGAAGTTAATTCCTTAACTAACTCTTCGCCTTTAATACTTTCAATTCCGTTTAGAATAACCGTATATCCTTCATGTCCTAATTTTTTTGCAACTTGGTATCCTATGCCACCGGTTGCTCCAGTAATTACAGCGATATTATTTTTTAATTTACTCATATTTATTTTATTAATTGATTTTTATTTATCTATTTGAATTGGCTTAATTTCTTTTATCAGTATGGTAACTGATAGTACTGATAAAGGAGCTAGAATAGCTAAAATTATAAATGCTGGAGTATACGAATCAACTGTTATAATCGGAATTAACCAATTCATAATAATTACTGAGACTGCACCAATACTACCACCCAAACCTGCAAGAGTTCCAACAGATTTATCATTAAGTAAATCGCTAGGAATAGTTTGTATGTTACTAATAGAAAATTGAAATCCGAAAAGAACTACAAAAACAAATGAAACAAACTTCTCTGGTGTATCTGCAAACAAAATAGCACAAATAATACCAACAAAAATTATTATTGCACCTATAGTAATTACTTTTTTTCTAGATCTATCTAATGAATTTTTTTCCATTAAATGCTTTACATACCACCCACCTGATAAACTTCCTATCATCGCACCTACATAAGGGAACCAAGCATAAAGACCAATTTCTTTTACATTAAAACCATATTGATCTGCTAAATAAATTGGCATCCAAAAAACAAAAAGCCACCAAATAGGCTCTATAAAAAATCGTGCAGAAATAGCACCCCATGCTTCTTTAATTGATAGTATTTCAATTACGCTAAGACTTTTAGTATCCTCGTTAGTAATTAAATCTTGACTATTGTCTTCTAGTATGTACTTTCGTTCCTCCTCAGTAATCCAAGGATGATTATTAGGTTTAGTTTTGTTAAAAATAAGCCAAGGTATGATCCATAAAAAACCTAATACACCTATTATAACAAAGGTCCATCTCCAATCATAAACCTCAAACAATTGTGATACTAATGGTGCCGCAACTATAGAACCAATTGCTGCTCCAGAGTTAAAAATTCCTTGAGCTAATCCACGTTCTTTGACCGGAAACCACTCAGCATTATTTTTAACTGCACCAGGCCAATTACCAGCTTCTGAAACTCCTAACAATCCTCTAAAGATTCCAAGGGATGCAGCTCCTTTTGCAAAAAAGTGAAGAACCGATGCCAAAGACCAGAAAAAAATAGATAAAACAAATCCAATTTTGGTTCCTACTTTATCATAAATTTTTCCTGAAATAAATTTACCAGCAGCATAGGTAATTGTAAAAATATTGATGATCCATGCATAATCTTCTTTTGTCAAACCTAAATCCTCACTCATCGCAGGCCACATAATTCCAAGAGCGGAACGATCAATATAATTGATTATGGTAGCAATACATACCAAAAAAATAATCCACCAGCGTAAACCGTTGATTTTCATAATTTATATTTAAAATGGAAACAAACAATAAAACAAAAGCTAATGTGCGTTAGCTGGTTTTTGTATTAGTGAATAATCCCTCTAATTATTATATATTAGGTCTTGTACAAATATTGATACAAAACACTAAAGTGTTCTTTCATTTTTTCTTCAGCTAAAGACGGATTTTTCATCTTAATAGCATTAACTATAGCTTCATGTTCTTTTATTGCATTTATAGCCATATCTGTTTTACAAACATGATATTTTTCAAATTCTGTGATAATTTGTGGTGTAATAGACAGCATTAATTGATCCAAAGAAGGATTATGACTTGCCTTAACTATGGCTAAATGAAACAATAAATCTTCTTCAACTGAATCTTCTCCAGCTAATGTTTTTTTACGGTAATCTGATAATGCCATTTCAATTTCATGTAAGTCTTCTTCATTACGTCGAGAAGCAGCAAATTTAACAGATTTAATTTCTAATAAAATTCTTGTTTCCACCAAGGATTTAAAATCTAGAGCAGGAAGACTAAGAATATGATTAATCATTCCGTTAAGAGCTATTCTTCCCAAATCAGCAACATATGTCCCACTCTGTTTCATGGATTTTAAAAGACCATAATGTTCAAGTTTTTGAATCGCATTTCGGATGCTTCCTCTAGAAACACCGAACCGTTCGGCAAGTAACCTTTCAGAGGGCAATTTATCACCTGGTTCTAAATTTTTTAGATTAATTAGTTCTTTAATTTGAGAAATAATAAAATTATCTCTGTTATCTAAACTATCTATCTCTATTCTTTCAACAATTTCTCTTCTCATACATAATCTGGTTAACCAAATTTAAATAATTTAATGTAAACACGAAAATTTTTATCTCACTAAAAAGAAGGTATTCTTGATTATAATTATCCGCATTCTCAATATAAAATTTAAATACATTCTTTTTAATTAATGTGATACTTCTAAACTATAGTAACTAACTTTTGCGTAAGATCCTTCATCACGAGATTGGAAATAGTTTCCTGCTTTGAAATAGTTTTCAAAAACTCCCCATTTATCAATATGAATTCCTTTGTAAACTTTGTATTCGTTTTTATTTAAAACTACCACAATCTTCCCCTTACTGACACGAACTTCTAACTCAAATTTTCTAAAACCAACTTCTTGATCAAAATTAAATCCATTATCATCTCCCCAAGCAATTTTATCTAACATATCCTCATAAGTTGAATTTAAATCTTTTAGAATCTTTGTTTTAATACGTACTTTACCATTATCCCAATAAATTTTTAATATGGGTGGTGCATTATTATCCTTTTGACCGATTAAATCACGCTGTTCATTAGAGAGTCTACCGTGAATTTGCATAATCATTATTTTATGATACTTTCCAGATGAATCTTTAGATACCTTATCAACAGAAAGTTTACCTTTCATTAAAGCACCTTGATCAAACTTCCAATTTATATTGTTGTTTCCAGGAACCATTTGTTCTCTTAATTCAGATCTTGAATATTTTGAATTAGGAGTTGTTGCTTGAGTTGGTTCAGCATAAAAAACAATAGCACCTGTTCTAGAATCCTTATACATATAAGAACTTAAATCAAAAATAGATTCGTATTCTAAAATCTCAGGGTATTCAACTACAAGTGGTTTGCCATTTGATTTTTGAAATGGAACAGTAACAGACCAATTTGTTAAATCAATTTCAGGATGTTTTATCTTTTTTTTACTTTGTTTTTTTTTCTTTTTCAATTTCTCTACTTTGTCTAAAGAAATTTCTTGAGAATGAACTTGGGAAAAAGAAGCAAACAAACAGAAAAAAACAAGAGGTATAACTATGTTTATTGTATTTATCTGCTTCATAAAATCATATTTAAACAAAACAAAATTTAATCTACCGGATAAACTTTTACATTATCTGCATAAGCCTCATCATTAGTAATAGAATACATCCAAATAGAAACTTTACCGTCTGCATTAGATGTAAACTGTTTTTTAATTACAGTAAAATTACCTTTACCATTAGCAGTATCGCCAACGGCTCTAGCTAGTGGACCGTTGCTTGAACTAATAACTGCATTAGCACCATCATCAAAATGTCCATCTAAAATTTCAACAAGAATTCTATCTCCACCAGAAACATCAGTTTTATCAGTTTTAATAGCGTGACTAAATTCAACATAATACTCACTATTTGGAGTAACTTCAATAGCTTGATAAGCATATCTAGATGTTCCTGAAGATGAAGGGCCATCTGAATTTGCTGAAGTAGAGCTAGTGTATTTAGCTCCCTTAGTTTTTGATGCTCCGGAAGGACTTCCGTCATAGTTATTAGGATCTCCATCAGATGATCCATTATAAGGGTTTCTAGTTTGACTAGCCGGTGCTGAAAAACTAGACACTTTCCAGGGACCATAATCGCTATCTGTAAAATCACCATTTACAATTTCAGGTGTTACAGCTGCAGGTGCAGGAGGTTGTTTAACCTCAACCGTGGTTGAATATTTATTTGTAACATTTAATTTATCTGATGCAACTAGAGTTACTGTATAAGTTCCTTCTCCAGAATATGTATTATCTGGTTCAAAGGATGTTGATGCGTTTCCATCTCCAAAATCCCAACTATAATCTGTTGCACTAACTGATTGATTTTTAAAAGAAACTGTTTTCCATTCATCTTCTGGTCCTTCATTTTGAGATGCACTAAAAGCTGCAACTGGTGGAGTCTTATCTGCAATTGAACCTGCTTCAGGATATATTTCATCCTCACAAGAAATAAATAAGCCAAAAGACAGTAACAAGACAAGCTTAGTAGATGTTTTTAAAAACGATTTTGTGTTAAATTCTGTTATTGTTTTCATATTAATTTTTTTATTTTACTAGTATCCTGGGTTTTGCGTTAATAATCCATTACTCAAATTGATTTCTCTTTGAGGAATTGGTAATAATAGATCTGATGAAGTAAAACTTGCTCCTACTGAAGAAGCAAATGCTGATAGAACGTTTTGCGCTTCACCCAATCTTATAAGATCAAACAAACGATGATTTTCAAACGCCAATTCTACTCTTCGTTCATCCATTAACTCTTGTTTTGTAATAACAGCATCCCCGTCGTCAGCTAATCCAGCTCTATTACGTACTGTGTTAAAGGATGTCAATGCTGCTGAGCTTGACGTTGAATCACTTCCAGCTAGAATAGATTCTACATGTAATAATAATACATCAGCATATCTTAAAACAATCCAATCATTTCCAGCTCTTGTAGGATCACTAGATGTAGCAGCAATTCCTAAAGACGAATCTCCATCAGGTAGATATTTAACAACTTGGTTTTGAGTGTTTTGACCGCTATCTATCCTATAAGAATACATGGTTCTATCGCCACCCATCTCATCAAGTGCTGATTTTACATCATTAGTTAGGTAATTTACTCCTGATGTTCTACCAACAGCATTAAGCCATTCTGCAGAAAAATTTTGACTTTCTTGAGAATCAGGTACATAACCAACAGCAAAAATAATTTCTCCATTACCTTCATTGTAAAATATATCTTTAAAGTTAGACTCTAATGAATAATTCCCTGATCCTACAATTGATTCACAAAGTTTTTGTGCATCTGAATAGTTACCAAGACTAAGATGAACCTTAGCCAAAATAGTTTGAGCTGCAGCTTTAGAAGCTCTAAATCTACTACTATTATCAAGGCCTTCAATTGCAGTAGTTAAATCCGAAACAATTAACTGATGAATTTCTGAAACAGGCTTTCTAGTGTAAGATGTTTCATAATCTTGTGGAGTTATTACACTAGTAATTAAAGGAATATCACCATAAAGATTCACTAAATTATAATAAGCGTAAGCTCGTAAAAACTTTGCTTCAGCTTCAAATTTTGCTGCCATACTTCCTGCTGCTTCTAAATTTTCAAGAACAATATTAGTTCTATAAATTACATTGTAAAAACTTTGATAATAATTTGCCACAATACCATTTGTAGATTCAATAGTATAGTTTTCAAACTGAGCAGACTCACCTTCACTTGATTTAGTACGAGTATTATCACTTCTCATCTCAGTAAGGTAAAATTCAAATTGAATTGCGTGATTATCATTTGTACTTGTTGAATTAACTCCTTGAATACCATCATAGATATTAAAAACAGCAGTTTCAACCTGTGCTGGTGTAGTAAAATAATTTGCACTTGAAAGTACTGAAGTTGGTGCTGGATCTAAATAGTTTTCTTCACAAGAGAAGAAAAAAGCTATTAGTGTAATTAGTAATGTGTTTTTTATTTGTCTCATAATTTCTATTTTTTTTTAAAATTCAAGATTTACACCTAGTGAAATAGTTTTAAATACAGGAGAACCTGCACGTTGATAACCATAGGTAGTTGAACTTGTATCGTTAATTGATTCTGGGTTAAAACCAGTGTAGTTATCTGCTTTTAAGTACATAAGATTTTGACCTGATAAATAAACTCTAGCTTTTGAAATTCCAAGTTGAGAAGTTATCGAATCATCTGAAAAAGTATAACCGATATTAACATTTCTTAACGCTATATAGGATGCATCCTGAATTATAGCGTCAGTAAATATTTTTTGTTTAATAAACTGCTGATTTGGCGTTGATGAATTAAAATCCTGACCACTATTAAAGTGATTAAAGATATACTGATCACCCATGTTACGAACTTCGGCTCCATGACTTCCTTGGAATAAAAGACTTAAATCAACATCACCTATCTTAAACTCGTTTCCAAAACTCCAAACCAGGTCTGGATATGGACTTCCTAGAATTGTTTTATCGTCATCATCAATTAAACCATCACCATTAAGATCACGAACATATACATCTTGAGCTTTTGCACCAATAGGATGCCAAGGATTGTTAAGATATTCTGTAGGAATTTCTTTATCGACTACCCATCCGTAAAAAGATGAAATAGGTTGACCAACCTGATTAATCCACTCAGCAGCACGCTTCGCATCTATACTTTGAATTTGACCATCAGCATCTGCAAAATCAAGTAAAGTATTTTTATTATGAGATGCAATAAATGTAGATGACCAACTAAAATTTTCTTTTGATACGTTTCGAGAACGTAATTCAAGCTCTATTCCTTTATTTTCAACTTCACCTAGATTAACTAAAGCATTATTAAATCCTGTTGTTGAAGAAATTGGATTATAAAGTAATAATTGATCACTTTTTCTCTCATAGTAATCAATAGACCCAGTAATTTTATTATAAAACAAACCAAAATCAATTCCTGGGTTAATTTCAATTGAACGTTCCCATCTTAAATTAGGGTTTGAAATATTTAATGAATTAAATCCAGTGACTGCGGAACCATCTATTATAGCGTTACTGGTTGCTAAAAGAGCAAGAAAAGGATAATTATCTACTTGATCATTTCCAGTATCAACACCTGGGTTACCAGTCATACCATAACTAAGACGTAATTTAAGACTATTAATTACTTCACTATCTCTTAAGAAATCTTCTTGATGAACCTTCCAACCAACTGATAATGCTGGAAAATCTCCATATTTTTGATTTGATCCAAATACTGAATAACCATCACGACGAACACTTAAAGAAGCTAAATATTTGTTAGCATAAGTATAATTTACACGTGCAAAAAAGGACAATAATCTAGATTCATAATCCATTGAACCAGCCGTTACTGTTAATGGATCTGCACCTGATAACGTTTGAATTAAATCTGAAGTATATCCAGCTCCATACGCTGTATTAAATTCAGTATTCCAAGATTCTGCACCAGTTCCAAACACTGAATTTATTTCGTGTTCTCCAATTGAACGATTGTAAGTAAAGTAAGTTTCAGTTACCATATGAAAGCGATTTGTATCGGAAAGCTCAAGGAAAGCAGCTGATGCTCCTTTTCTACTATGCTCTATCCCTCTCCATCTTTTATAACTAGTGTTTTGATAATCTCCTCCAAAACTTGTACGTAATGATAAGTTATCATTAAATTTAATCTTGAAATAAGCATTACCATAAGTTTTAAATTTTCTATCTCCACGATCACTTTCAAGAACTTTAGCCGCAGGATTTGTATTAGAAGTATTTGATATATCTAACCCACTAGCACCATTTGGCATTGGAACTCCATTTGCTAAGTCAAAATCATCAAACATACGTTGAACAGCATAGTCACCAATTTTAGCATTAGCATACTTACCTTTATCACGGGTTCTATTAACAAACTTTATAGTATTCTCATCTAAATACAATGGTAACCATGAAGGTTGACGTAAAATATCGTGAGTTGAACCGTCAAAACGTGTTCTGTTAGTAACAGATGGACTTAGATTTATTCCAAAGGATATATTGTCATTTATTTTACTATCTACTTTTAATTTAATACTATACTTTTTATAATCATCAGTTAGAAGAACACCTTCATCGTGTACATAATTTAATGCTGAACTAAATTTAGTTCTTTTACTTCCTCCACTTACACTAAATGACTGGCTATTTATTGAACCTCCATCAAAAATAATATCCTGCCAGTTAGTGTCGCCACCAGCTTGAGCAAGAAGTAATTTATATTGAGTTTTATCCTGAATAGAACCTGTAGCTGCTCTTTCTAGTTCAGCATGTTCGAGAGTAGTAAAATAATAGGGATCACTTTGATGAGCTTCCTTAAAACCTGTAAAAGAATTGTATCTAAACTTAGTCTTACCTTCTTTACCATCTTTAGATGTAATCATTATAACTCCTTTAGATCCACGTGAACCATATATTGCAGTTGAAGCTGCATCCTTAAGTATTTCAAAAGATGCTATATCGTTCATATCTAAAGAACCTAAATAGTCATTGTCAACAACCATTCCGTCAACTACTATTAATGGATCAAGACCCCCATTTATAGATCCTACCCCTCTAATTCTAATTGTTGGAGCAGAACCAGCTTCGCCCTCAGTTGCTTGAATATTTACACCTGAAACCTGTCCTATTAAAGCATCATCAACCCTTGCAACTCCTATTTGATCTAATTTTTCATTAGTAACTTTGGATATTGCTCCGGTTAAATTTGATTTTCTTTGAGTTCCATAACCAACTACAACAACCTCATCTAATTCTGAAGTATCAGATTGTAAGACAATAGTAAGAGATGTTTGATTTGAAATGGTAATTGATTGTGTTAAAAACCCAATATAGGATACAATTAACACATCTCCAGACTTAACAGAAATAGAAAAATTTCCATCAAAATCTGTGGTTGTTCCAGTACTAGATCCTTGGATCAATACATTAGCACCAGGAATTGACAAACCATCTACTCCACTTACAGAACCATTAACTTCGGAATTCTGTGCATTTAATAATGCAGTTGTAATTAGAGCTAGAAATAGTAAAAAATAGCTTTTTTTCATATTAATTAATTTTTAATTAGTTTACGTTGCACTAGATTATTTAAAAAAAGGAAAAAACAAACACATATTTATTCAATAAACACGTATCTTTAATATTGCCTTCTCATAAGGTAAAAACACAACTTTCCTCTAAGAAGTGTGTTAAAAGGATAGGTGTGCGCCTATCCTTTTTTTTTCTACCTTTTTGGTTTACCATATTGGTTTACCATATTGGTTTACCAAATATAAGAATTAAAATATATAATCCTAATTATTTATAAAAACTATTTCATAAAGTCTTCCCTTATAGGACTAAAAACATCTATCAACACACCAGATTCTGTACATATTGCACCATGTAGTTCATTTGGAGGAATATAAAAACTATCACCGCAAACTAATGTTTTTGTTTGACCACTAATTGTTACATCAAAACTTCCACTCTCTACATAAGTCACTTGTGAATGGTGGTGTTTATGAAGTTCTCCAACAGCACCTTTATCAAAAAAAACTTTAACAAGCATTATTTTATCATCATAGCCCATTATTTTTCTTTTAAGGCCTTTACCAACAATCTCCCATTCTATGTCGTTTCCTTTGATAAAATCCTTACTTGATCCAAATATTTTCATAATTTATTTTTTTAATTTATCATTATTAATAGGCAATCCCTCCCCTAAAGATGCTTCTCTAAACCAAACTTCCGTAAAACAACCATTTTCATATTGTTTACTAATATTTCCTTCATATGTTTCAGCTCCAGTAGCCCAAACTATATTATCATTTGGGTTTTTTCCATTTGTTTGATTATAAGCACCTTGCTTAAAATAGTTCAATTCACCAGCATAAGCTTTAACTTTTTCTGTACCATCTTGTCCTAGCGGAATAAATAATTTTTTTACTTGTTCAGGTAAATCTTTTTTATTAGTGTATTCAGACAAAATAAGGTTTTTAGTAAATGTTTTAGTTTCATGATTATCACTTTTAAAGGTTAGGTACATTATCCCTTTATAAACATTAATTTCATAACTAAATTCTTCTCCTATTTTTATTCCATCCTCAGGCTCACTCGGATAGTCGTTCTTACTTTTCCCAACAACTGAAAAGTCATGACCCCAAACTGGAGATGAAAAATCCCATCTACCTGAATTATCCTCACCAAATGTGTTGATTTCATAATTCCAAAATACAGATCCTTTTTTGTGACCCGGAAATTTTTTGTAAAAAATCTTTAATGGCTCGTTCTCATGACCCTCTCCACTATGAATTTGTCCAACAACAACAGAATATGAGGCTGCAACACGAGCATCACCTGAAACTGAGACTTGCATAACCTTACATGTACCTGTTAATCTACCCCCCTTTTCAGGAATCCATTCATTTTTTTGATGTAATTCTGTTCTAGTATTATTAGAATTTTTTGAAGTAATTCCAGAATTTGGTGTTTTATATACAACCCATCTCCTATTACCATCCATAACACTATAGAAAAAATCATTATGATTATAATCTATGAGATCTTCTTTACTTATCCCATTACCAAGCAATATTTTAAATTTATCCATAAATGGAATGACCTCGCTTGGATATACTGTCTTTGAACTCAAACCATCATTTGCTGAAAAATATCCTTCATTCGAAATAGCATTATCATCAATTTCAATATCAAGTGACTTAAACCATACCTCCGCATAATTTCCATCAGCATATTGTTTTTCAATATTTCCTTCATGAGTTTCAGCTCCTGAACACCATATTTTATTTAACTTAGGATCTTTCCCGTTAGTTTGGTTATAAGATCCTGCCTTAAAAAAAAGACCCTCTTCCATATAGGCATTTTTATTTTCAATACCATCTTGCCCTATTGGGACAAATAAATCATTGACCTGTTTAGGAATGTCAGATCGTTTAGTGTATTCAGATCTAATTAAATTCTTAGTAAACCGTTTAGTTTCATGTCCTTCACTAGAGAAAGTTAATTCCATAACCCCACCTTTAACTTCAACTGTATAGCTAAATTCTTCTCCTAATAAAATCCCATCCTCTGGTTCTGAGGGATAAACATTTAATTCTAATGCAACGTTTGAAAAATCATATCCCCAAATTGGATAAGAATAGTCCCAACGTTTTGAATTATCATCACCATCAGTATTTATTTCGTAATTCCAAAATACCGATCCTTTTTTGTGACCCGGAAATTTTTTGTAAAAAATCTTTAATGGCTCGTTCTCATGGCCATCTGCACTGTGAATTTGCCCTACAACTACAGAATGTGTCGCAGGTACTCTAGCATCTCCAGTAGCAGCAACATTCATTACTTTAATAGTAGCTTGCATTTTAGCATTAGACATTGGAGACCATTTTTTTAATTGGGCTAATTCTGTTCTGGTATTATTTGAAGTTCCATGAGTATTTCCAGCATTTGGTGTTTTAAAAACAACCCAATTTTCTTTACTATCGTTTACAGAATAAAAGAAATTATTGTTTTTATAATTAATAGCTTGACCAACATTAGATCCATCTCCTAATATTAGATTCCAATGAGTAAAAATTGGAATAATATCATTTGGATAAATTACACTGTTTTTATTTTTTTGAATTCCAGAACATGATGAAATAATAAAAATAGTGATTATGTATGTTTTAAATTTTTTTGAAATCATATTTAGTGTGTAACGTTTAAATTATAATATTTTACATAAGAGAAACCATCCGAATCAGTGGTTCCTAAATAATTTCCTGCTTTAAAATAATTTTCATATTGCCATTTATTTAAACTTATATCGTTATAAACAACTGGATTGTTATTATTTAACTGCACTTCAATTTTAGCTGCACTTGCGGTAATGCTAAAATCAAAAGTATCGTATCCAACAAATCCTAAATTCTTTTTATCATCTGTCCAAAAGTTGTTTGAAGAAGTATAGGGCTGGATTAAATCCTCTCCTGAAATAGATGTGTCTTTAAGAGATTTTTTATGACACCATATATACCCATCTTTCCAGTAAATTTTAATTAATGGAGGTCCGTTATTAGAGTTAAATCCATAATTATTTATATCCTCTTGAGAAATAATTCCATGAATTTGCATTACAATTACCTTATGGTAATTACCAGAGTCATCATCTTGAGAAATAGATACTATTTTTAAACGCCCTGTCATTTTACCCCCCTCCTTAAGAGTCCAATTATCACGTGAATTTTCCGGGTTTATTAACTCTCTTAATTCAGTTCTTGAATAGGAGCTATTTGTTGTGGAAGTATTGGGGAATGTATAGAATAATAATGATCCATCAGAAGTGTCATCATACATGTAGGGTTTTATGGGGTTTAATGATCTGTAGGCATTATTAATTAATTGATTTGGGTAATACTCATCTGGGCTTCCATTATTATCTTCATCAACAGGAAGTGTTAATTTCCAATTTGAAAAATTAATATCAGAATATTGTTTCTCAGAAGATATATTATCATCAAGAAAATCATCATAAGATAGCTCTGATTTCTCACTTTCAGAACAGCTAAAACTGATTAAGCAAAAAAGAAACAATTTCGATAAATTCATATAACTCATTATTGGTATACCAAATTGGTTTACCAAATGTACTAAAAAAACAATTAAATAATTTTTAAGATACTCTACTCTTAGTGCAATAAAAATAGTTAATAGTAGTTACATCTTTCAACTCTATTAAACCACTGTATATTAATAATTTAAACCATAGTGTTTGACCCTGTTTTGTTTAGGGGTCTGAATGATCGTTGGGGGGTTATCTCTTAACTCCGTGTCTATTAATTATATTTTCTGTACGACCCATGAGTTTGCTTTATGATTTTGCCTTGCTGTACTAGTATTTTTAGATAGTTGTCAGCACTTCTTTGAGGAATTCCAATTTTCTTTGCTACTGAAACGGCTTCCTTCCTTTCAAAATCTATAGGTAAAGCTTTAAGAAAACTAATCTGTTTAGATCTAGAGTTTATATTTGAATTAGACATACGCTTTAATTGCTCAAGAGAGTTTCCTAAAAATACATCTGTTATTAGATTAATACTTAAATCAAACACTTTATCTGAACAGGTGATTGTATCATTATTTGATTCTATAGCTGATAAAGTCATAGCAATCTTATATGTCATTAATCCATGTCTATATAAAACACTTACTGCCTCATCCTGACAATCATCATTTTTCATATTTTTTAGGATACTCTTGAAAGTATTATCAAGTTTGTAACTATCTGTTTTTAGATATATGTTTTAATATGTATTTAGATAAATATTTTTATTAAAAATCTATTAATTGATATATAATTATATAGAGATAAATGATTAGAAATATATTTAGAAAATAAGAAAGATATTTAAGAATAAGAACTTCTTATAGTAGCCAAGTTACAAGGTTTATTTTTAAGGTTCAAGTGGTTTTATTAACAATAACATAGAAGTTATTGAATTTGATTAATCAATCTTTTTTCAATTTAATTAATTAATATTTTATTAAATACATTGACAATTTTATTGACAGTAATTATGTTAAATACTGTCAGTTTTATTAATTTTAATACATTGACAATATCAGTTTTGTATGATGTTTAATAAATATAATGACTGTTAAACACAGTAGGCAACGGCTCAAAATCTTAATTTTCTTGAGTTAAAAGCAAAAAAAAGAGTCACTATTTCTAATGACTCTTGTAGTAGCGGGAACAGGACTCGAACCTGTGACCTTCGGGTTATGAGCCCGACGAGCTACCTACTGCTCTATCCCGCGATTTGAAGTGCAAAGATATAATAAATATGTATTACAGAACAAGATTTATCTTTATAAAAAATATTATTTCTTATAAATTTCCTGCTTCATTGTGTGTTTAGGTGTTCTATCTTCATTAAAAAGACCCCAATGTTTTTCTGGTTCGTTAGGATCATCTGAACCTTTCCATGGTTCATCAAAAGCTTCGAATACAAACGTGAGAATTTTTTCGTCTTCACTCCATTTTAAAAGTTGTTTGTAATAGATCTTTTGAAAATGCTCGTTTGTATTATTTTTCTTTATCTCAATATCATTTGTTGAAGTTGCCCATCCAGCTTCAGTTATAACAATCAGTTTATTAGGATACCTTTCTTTTACAAGATTATAATTTTCTATTGTATAGTTTATAGCATCATCGATAAATACATTTTCCCACTGTGGATAAGTGTGAATTGAAATAAAATCTAAAACATCTACAAGTTTTTCTAATTTGTTTACCCAAGTAACATAGTTTTCACAAAATGTTACTGGTTGTTTAGCTTTCTTTTTTACAATTTTTACATATTCAATCACACTTTCTACTGGAACCATATGATCAGTCCAGCTAACGCACGCTTCATTTCCAACAGAAAGAGAAAAAATTATATTAGGATAAGTATTCGCCAGTTCACAAAGTAAATTAACTCTATTTAAATTCCCTTTTTTATTAAGTTCTAGTTTCTCATCTGAGTGTTCGCCACCCCAAGGACAAGAATAATTATTTACCTCTGCTTCAATATAACAACCAAGCATTACTTTTATATTAAGCTTCTCTTGTTCTATAACTTCTAGAACAGTTTTTGAATGATGATCACAACTGTATAATCTTATGTATTTCCAGTTTTTTTCTATGATTAATAAGTCCTCTTTAACTTGATTGTAAGTAGGGAAGGATATACCTGGTGTTTGACCTTCTCTGTATCCAGAATAGCATACAGCGTTTCCAGAACTTATGTTTAATATTTTTGAGTAATCCAATTAATTTAAAATTTTAAGTTTTCATCTTTATCCCAAAGTCCCCAGTAAGCTCCAACATCTCCTTCAACTCCAACTTTCCAGGACTCATCAAAAGACGAAAAATAAAACATTTCTATCTTATCTTCAAATGACCAATTTTGAGAATTAATAAAATATTTTAATGCATTTTCCTTCGAGGGATACGCACCTTCAAGACTTGCACCTTGACTTGGCCACCCAGTTTCTGTAACTATAACTTTCTTTCCTTTTCCAGCATTTAAAGCCTCATTGTACATTTGTTTCATATACATAAGTGAATAGTCTAAGCTACAACCTTCCCAATAAGGGTAACAATTAGCTAAAATTACATCACAACATTCAGTAAGTTTAGGTCTTTTAGGAAATTCATAATAAGCATCTACATATCCTGCAGGAATTCCTTTTATTTCTTTTTTTACTTTTATTATGTAGCTGATTAGTTCTTCTTCACTTAATTCTTTTCTGTAAAGAACTTCATTTCCAATAGCAGCAATATCTACGTTTCCTGAATTACAGAGAGATATTAAACCATTGATTTCTTTGTCATTTGTAGATTTATTGTCGCTAAGCCATGCTCCAACTAATGTTTTTATACCTAGTTCTTTAGCAATTATCGGGATTCTTTCGTTTCCTTCAGTACAGGAAAAAGTTCTAACCCACTTAATATAGGGTTGTATTATTTTTAATTTTCTTCTTATTTGATCATCTGAAATTTGGTCTCCCGGTTCTTGGCCTTCGTCATATGCACTAAAACATAAACCGTGAATACCTTTTTCTAAGTATTTTTTACAAAGATTCTTTAATTCATCGTTGGATATGTTGTTTAGATTAATTCCTGTTAAAGAATGAATCTTCTCTTTTCTATAAGACATAGTGATTTTAAATTTTATTTTTAGATTTTCTAATTGCTAATTCGTTTTTAATTTCGTTAGCTCTTTCCTCAGTAATATCGTAATCTTTCATTATAAGAATAGCACAAACCACACCACAAATAGGTAAAAAAGTATAAAATAAACGCATTCCTGTTGTTGCAGATTCTGTTACTTGTTCAGGATCAAATCCTACCAACCATAATATAAATCCACTTAATAAGGCAGCAACCCCAAATCCAAGTTTTACCATCCACCAATAAACTGCTCCAAGAACACCTTCACGTCTTTTGCCATTCTCAAGTTCGTCAAGATCACAAATGTCTGCTGTCATAGACATCATAATTGTAAATAAACTACCAATCCCAAACGAATGAAAAGGAAGGGCAAATAAAAATAGGTAAGGCTTTCCAGGAACAAATAAAAACCAAAATAAAACGTAACCTATTATTGAAATTAATTGTGATAAAATAAAGGCTTTCTTTTTTCCTATTTTTTTAGAAATAACAGTGATTAATGGTATAATTAAAAATGATGTGATTAATGCACCAACTGATCCGTGTAGTGCTGGCCAGTTACCCGCACTTGCAGGATCACTGTTAAACATATAGTGAACTATTATTAGGAAAGTGAAAGCAGCAATAACCTGAAATGAGTTGAATATTAAAAATGTAGCAAATGCTATCTTTTTAAACTGTTTGATTTTGAATGCTTCAAAGGCTGAAATAAAAATTCCTTTTATACTTTTTAAAATATAATTTATATTAATAGGGACAAAGTCTGATCGATCTTTAGTTGATTTACTTTTTATAAAAATAGCTGGAATTAGAGCGAAAATTGTACACGGAATTGCTACCCAAACGGATAAATCTCTAACACCTTGTCCAGCTCCCTCTGGAAACCATGATGGATCATAAAGTATAACCCAAAACCATGGAGCAATTACCCATGCCCATTGACCAATAAATTGGGCAATAGCCATAATTTGAGTACGTTCATGAAAATCATCACTTATTTCATAACCCATAGCTACGTAAGGAACACTAAAAATGGTAAGACCTAAATAAAATACTAAAGACCATGAAAAGAAATAGATAAAATTATATAAAATACCATCGTCTTCATAAAGTTGCCACATAGCTACGTAAGCAATCCCCATTATAATTCCTCCAATAAAAACATACTGTCTTCGTCTTCCCCATTTTGATTTAGTATTGTCCGAAATAAATCCCATTAGAGGATCGGTTATAGCATCAAAGATTCGAGGTGCAAATTGTATTATTCCCCACAGTAGTGCGGCAAAACCAAGATCTTGAACAAGAACAATAATAAAAACACCCAACGCAGCAGGAAACATTTGATTTGCTAGCATTCCAAAACCAAATGCAATTTTTTGTCCCATTCCAACTCTTGTAACTTTATCTACATTAGTTTCCATAGTTTAACTATTGATTTATTATTATTGTTTGAATTGCTTGTGGACTGATTGAAATCTTTTCTGAGAAATTATTTAACTTAAGATTAAAACTTTTATTATCATTTCCTTCATTAAATAAAACTACAGCGATGCTGTTATCGGGGTTTAGAGCTGCCGTAACCATTAAATTATCATCATTGTTTTCTACATCAATTATCTCAGCGCCAGGTCTTATATATTTACTGAAATGAGTCATAACATAGTAAAGAGGAGTATAGTAAATTTCATCTTTATTTGGATCAACTATTATTGGTGCTACACACCAATTATTTACCCAGTTTGGTCCTCCTTGAGTGTCTAAAACCATATTCCAATCTACCCAACCATCGACCCAGTTGTTTAATGATCCAATTATATCTCTTGAATATCTGTTAAATGGGGCATACTTTGGGTGCAAATATTTTTTCTCATCTTCTCTCCAATCGTACCCCCAGTCAGTAGCTTCTTTTCTAAAGTACCAATCATCATCTTCCCATTGTGGAACCTCAGAGTCTATACAGGCTTCAGTTTGGATAAGGTATTTATTAGGAGCTTTATTGTGAGCATATTGTAATTCATCAGGATAGTATTCATAAGTACTGTCGTACCAGTGAACAGCTGTTCCATCAAAATATTTAGAAGATTCTTCATTTTGAAACATAGAGTCTACCCAATTTTTTAAATCTGCTCTATTTTGATCATAACCAAGAATAACAAGATCACCTTTTCCATCTTTTTCCAGTTGTGGTCCTAAAAAGTTTTTCACGAAATTTGTCATCTCCTCAGGTGAATAATGCATGCTTTCCCAACTAGAATTGTTTCCGTGAGGCTCATTTTCTACAGTAAATCCCCATATGTCTATTCCTTGATCTTTGTATGCGTCTACATATTTTGAAAAAAATAGAGCCCATGTATCATAATATTTTGGTAATAATTTTCCTCCTCGCCAATCGTTGTTGTCTTTCATCCATGGCGCTGCTGTCCATGGAGACGCAAAAATTTTAAAACCATTTTTAGAAACCTTTTGAGCATCTTTAATCATGGGAATTATGTCGTCCATATCTTCCTTTACAGAGAAGTATTCAAGATTTTTATCACCTTCAACTGGACTGTAAGAATAGTTTGAAAGAGAAAAGTCACAAGAATTCATGTGAGTTCTAGTTAATGAATAATTTGATCCATTTTCTGAAAAGTAAGCCTCAATAATTTCTTTCCTTTTCTCATCACTCATTTGGTTCAATAAGTAAGCTGAAGATTCTGTAAAAGCGCCTCCAAACCCAGTAATTTTTTGATACTTTTTATCAGTATTGATTTTTATAGTTGAAACATTGTCTCCAATTTCAAAATCTATTTTTTCTGTTAATTTATTTCCTTCTCTTGAAGTTTCGTAAACTTTAATCATAAAATCAGAGTTGTTATTACAAGAACTAATTAGTGTTATAAAGCAGATTAAAAGGAGTTTTTTTAAATTTTTCATTTTAATTGTTTTTAAACTTTTCTTTAATTATTTCAAATGTTTTCTTTTTGTTTCTATCTATATCAAGAATCCCCCAGTATTCCTCATTTGGTGCACCGTCATATGGAACTCCAATACTATTAGGAGCCCATCCACCTATATCTTGTTTTTCAGGATTACCTGCTTTCCAAAGACCATCAATGAACTGAAAAATTAAAACACCTGATACTATGTTTGAGTTTTTGAAAACCGAATTCAAAATTTTTGAATTGGCATCAGCCTGTGCTAATTGATTCTCACCTTTTAGATAGCCAAGTTTTTCAATAGTCATGTAGCTGTCGCTACCAGCTTCTGAAAGATACATTGGTTTTGAACTTAGATTTTCCCATTCTTTAAAAATTGTTGAGGGATCGTCCCATCTGTAAACATTTAAGCCCCAAACATCTACATTTTGCAAAGACGAAATTGCAAGATTATCAGGAATTTCTCCATGTGCTGTGGACACGGGTTTGCTTTTATCTATTTCATGTATTTTACCCGCAGCAGTATTTAAAGCTGTATACCAATTACTAATATTGTTTTCAAACCATTCAGGGTGATAATTATATTCGTTACCTAGTTCCCAAAATAAGATTGAATTGTGGTTTTTATATTTTTCAATATATTGAGTAAATGATCCAGAAAGTATATCATAATATCCGTTTTGATTGTATCCAAACCCAATAATAATTTTTAAGCCAGCTTTGTCAATTTTGTCAAGTATTTCTAAATCATCAATTGGTGAATATACCCGAATGGTATTAATTCCTGCTTCAACCATTAATGATAAATCTTTATCAATATTATTGAAATTTCTTTCTGAACTACCCTTTGGGACTGGATGATAGCATACTCCTTTAATAAAGTAATTCTCATCATTTATTAGTATGCTTCTTTCTGAAATAGAAATAACATCATTACTTTCTTTATTTAAATAATTCCAACCTAATACAGAACCTAAAGCAATAATGATAAGTAAATTTTTAAATCTCATTTATTAATTATTACTAGGTGGAGTTAAAATATTGTTTAATAGATTTTCGCTGTTTCCGTTATAAGTTTTAGTAATTGAGTTGCCATTTCTTGTTAAGCCGTTAAAATCTCCGTTATCAACATTTTTCCATAATGAATACTTTGCTTTTCCGTCAACAGTAAATAAACCAAAATGATTTTCTGATCCATTTTCATTTGAAAAATCTTTCCAATTTTCGTCAAATGCTTCAAAATAAAAACATGCAATTTTTTCATTTCTTGACCAATCTCTAATTTTATCATGAAATACAGCTTGTTTGTATTCGTCTGCAGCGTGAGACCCATTTTCACCATAATTTCCATTAGATTTTGTAGCCCAGCCTAATTCACCAATGTGTATTTGTTTGTTAGGATCAATTTTTCTAACATATTCTTTTACACTATTGTATTGAGAAATTGCATAGTCATGAACATTATCCATCGCTTTGTGAATTGTTTCTAGATTAGAGTTGCTTTTACTAATTTCATTTTCAAAATTCCAAAATGTTGGATTGTAATGAGTATCATGAAATGCATATGTGTGCATTGAAATAAAATCAACCGCTTTAATTAATGAATTTAAGTCTTCAGTATGGTAAGAATCTTCGCCACCACCCCAAGAAGCAAAATTGTCCGAGCTAGTTATCCATAAATTTTCAGGAAGTTTTTTTTGTTTTTTTAGATCTTGAAGATGATTAACCCAATTTAATATAACGCCTGGTTTGACATAGTAACTCCACGCCCAATTAACCATTGCTTCATTTCCAACTGCAATAATTTTTACAATTTCTGGGTACATGTTAGCTAGATTAATCGCTTTTTGAATTTCTATTGCATTAGCAGATTCGTCTTCTTTATCATGATTTGGATTATCAGTCCATGCATTTTCACAATCTATCCATGCGCCTAACATTACATACATTTCAAAATCTGCATCAGACTTTTTTAATTCTTTTATTGCTTTTAAAATATTGGGTGCTTGTTCTAATTGTAAATTATATGTTCTTAAAATTTTCACTCCAATTGAAGACAGTATTTTTAAATCTTCTTTCAACTCATCCATAGTTGGTTGAATATCTCTACTATTGTGTCTATAACCACCGTATGAAATTGCTAAATAGTCAGGATTGTTTAAAATTTCTTTAGCTGTTATTTCAGATTTGTTTATCATTTGATTTTCTGAGGAATTACAAGAAATCAACAAGCATGTGATAAATAATATAATCAAGTTTAAATTGATTAATTTATTTTTTGAGATCTTATTAATTTCTTTAATTATCATTTTATTACACTAACATTAATTTGCTTAATAATATTTTCTCTATCAAAAAGA
>ENA-OQVM01001055-OQVM01001055.1-marine-metagenome-genome-assembly--contig:-NODE-1055-length-38624-cov-9.410538_pt1 | contig 38624 bp, 39 predicted proteins | sample MGYA00237776_ERZ505498 | MGnify/ENA primary metagenome ERZ505498 (study PRJEB26159, sample SAMN06265151) | marine metagenome | isolation source: Helgoland LTER site | place: Germany:Helgoland, sampling...
AAACCTCCTTTTTATGATGCTTCCAAAAAATATCCATTATTAGTAGAAAATCATGGTGGGCCAATTTTAAATTATGGAGATCGTTTTACTGCAGAAATACAATTATATGCGGCAGATGGATATGTAGTATTTTATCCCAACCCCAGAGGAAGTACTAGTTATGGAGAAGAATTTGCAAATTTGTTATATAATAATTATCCGGGACAAGATTATAATGATGTTATGGATGGAGTTGATCTTTTAGTGCAAAAAGGTATTGTAGATCCTCAACAATTATTTGTAACAGGAGGAAGTGCTGGGGGAATTATGACTGCCTGGATGATTGGTAAGAGTAATCGTTTTAAAGCTGCTGTAGTTGTAAAACCAGTAATGAATTGGATAAGTAAAACTTTAGTAGCAGACAACTATTTTGGGTATGCAAATTCTAGATATTCAGGACAACCTTGGGAAAATTTTGATACATATTGGAAGTTTTCACCATTATCATTGGTAGGCAATGTCGAGACTCCAACCATGGTCATGGTAGGGATGAATGATTTAAGGACCCCCCCAAGTGAAGCAAAGCAGTTGTATCATGCGTTAAAGTTACGTAAAATTGAAACTGTTCTAGTTGAAATTCCTGAAGCATCCCATGGAATTGCAAGAAAACCAAGTAATTTGATAAGTAAAGTAGCCCATACTTTAGCTTGGTTAAAAAAATATAAATTTTAATCTCATCCATAGAAATTATATATTGAAAAAATTAGCCCTAGTTTTTGTGTTTTTATTATCATCTAATGTTATTTGGGCATCTTTTGTATACATTCCTATGGATAATGATTCACAAAACAATCATCTTAAGGCTTATGGTATTGTCTATTTCTCATTACAATCAGGATTAAAAGCTAAATGGTTATTAAATTATGATGGTGGTGCATTTCTAATTGAGAATACTACTTTAATAGAAAATGAATGCAAAATTCGTGGGGTTTCTTACCAAATAATTTCCGATACAAAAGCAGAATTAATTTTACAAGATATTTCATCACCTTCAAAAAATCAAGAAGCTGTGACTTTAGAAAAAGCGCCAAAGATTGCAGTATATTCACCTAAAGATAAAATGCCTTGGGATGATGCAGTTACTATGGTGTTAACCTATGCTGAAATACCATTTGATGTTATTTACGATAAGGAGGTATTGAACGATCAATTGTTATTATACGAATGGGTTCATTTACATCATGAAGATTTCACTGGACAATATGGGCGTTTTTATGGAGCTTTCAGAACAGCTCCTTGGTATGTAAATGGTAAAATAAGAGCAGAAAAATCTGCCAAAAGCTTAGGATTTGATAAAGTATCACAACTCAAATTAGCTGTTAGCCTTAAACTAAAAGCTTATGTAATGAATGGTGGTTTCATGTTTGCAATGTGTTCTGCTACTGATAGTTTTGATATCGCTTTAGCATCTGAAGGGATTGATATTGTAGAGTCTATGTTTGATGGAGACCCATCAGAATCGAATTATCAATCTAAAATTAATTTTAATAAAACATTTGCTTTTAGGGATTTTAATTTAATTAGAAATCCTACAACTTATGAGTTTTCTACTATAGATATGACTCGAAAGCGTTCTATTCCCAAAACATCAGATTATTTTTCATTAATTGAGTTTTCTGCAAAATGGGATCCAGTACCTACCATGCTAACTCAAAATCACACTCAATTGGTGAAAGGTTTCATGGGGCAAACTACTTCCTTTGATAGATTAACTATTAAATCAAATGTTTTGGTTATGGGAGAAAATAGAACAAATAGAGAAGCAAAATACATTCATGGAACAAGAGGAAAAGGAATGTTTACTTTTTATGGTGGTCATGATCCCGAGGATTATACCCACAGAGTAGGAGATCCAAAAACCGAATTAGACCTTCATTCATCCTCTCCAGGGTATCGTTTAATTCTTAATAATGTTTTATTCCCCGCAGCAAAAAAGAAAAAACAAAAGACATAGTTAATAACCTTGTTAATTTTGTATCAAAATAAACCTTGTCAATTGTTTTTTAAAAATTTACTTTTGTTAAACAAATAATTATTAATGGCTACTACACAAGAGTTACAAGATTTTACACAACAAGTTAGAAGAGATATTTTAAGAATGGTTCACGCTGTAAATTCTGGCCATCCTGGGGGTTCATTGGGTTGTGCAGAGTTTTTCACCGTTCTTTATCAAGAAGTTCTTGAATATTCAACAGACTTTACTATGGATGGAGAAAATGAAAATCTTTTTTTCTTATCCAATGGGCATATTTCACCAGTTTATTATAGTGTATTAGCTCGAAGCGGTTTTTTTCCAGTCGAGGAATTAGCAACTTTTAGAAAAATGAATACACGGTTGCAAGGACATCCAACTACCCACGAAGGGTTACCTGGAATTCGAGTAGCATCTGGTTCTTTAGGGCAAGGCATGTCAGTAGCTATAGGTGCAGCAGAGGCAAAGAAATTAAATGGAGATTCTAAGATTATTTATACTTTACATGGTGATGGTGAACTTCAAGAAGGTCAAATTTGGGAATCTGCTATGTATGCTTCGGCAAAAAAAATTGATAATATTATTTCTACAATAGACCTTAACGGAAAACAAATTGATGGAGCAACGGATGATGTTTTACCGATGGGAAGTATAAGAGCAAAATTTGAAGCTTTTGGCTGGGAGGTTTTAGAAGTAAAAAAAGGAAATGATATTGATGCAATTATTTCTGGGTTATCTGAGGCAAAATCTAAAACTGGAAATGGTAAACCTGTTTGTGTTTTACTACACACAGAAATGGGTAATGGTATAGACTTTATGATGCATACTCATGCTTGGCATGGGAAAGCACCTAATGATGAGCAATTGGCAAATGCCTTAGAGCAAAATCCAGTGACACTCGGAGATTATTAAAAATAATTACTTAAAAATATTTAAACCTATCGTTTGTTCGATAGGTTTTTTTATTGATTGTTGCTTTATTTAATTCTATAAGTCATTTTATGTTTTTATTTAGAATTCAACATAAGTAAAAAAGTATCTTTACACCTTTAGATTAAATTTATAAAATGCGAATAGGAATTGTATGTTATCCAACTTTTGGAGGTAGTGGCGTAGTAGCTACAGAATTAGGTATGGCATTGGCAGATAAAGGGCATGAGGTTCATTTTGTGACTTACAATCAACCTGTTCGATTAGATTTCATCTCTCATGATTTACATTTTCATGAAGTTTTAATGGAAGAATATCCATTGTTTCAATACCAACCTTATGAACTAGCATTGTCTACAAAATTAGTAGAAGTTGTTTCTAAATACAACTTAGAAATTTTACATGTTCATTACGCAATTCCTCATGCTTATGCAGCCTACATGGCAAAGATGATGTTAAAGGAGAAAGGAATAAATATAAAAGTAGTAACAACTCTTCACGGAACAGACATTACTTTGGTTGGAAGCCATCCAAGTTATAAGACAGCTGTAGAGTTTAGTATTAATAATTCTGATGTGGTTACTTCAGTTTCTGAAAGCTTAAAACAAGATACTTTAAGACTCTTCAAAATTACTAATGAAATCAAAGTAGTCCACAATTTTATTGATGCAGAAAAATATGATCGTGAATCTCTCAATGAATGCCAAAGAACAGCAGTTGCAAAACCAGAGGAACGAATTCTCACACATATCTCAAATTTTAGGCCTGTAAAACGAATAGAGGATGTTATAAAAGTATTTCATTCTGTAAAAAAAGTGATTTCAGCAAAACTTTTAATGGTAGGTGAGGGACCTGATAAAAGAAAAGCAGAGCTTTTAGTTAAAAAGTTAGGAATCTCAGATAGTGTGATTTTTTTGGGGAATAGTCACGAAATACAAAAAATATTATGTTATACAGATGTTTTTTTATTACCCTCTGAAAGTGAAAGTTTTGGGTTATCTGCTTTAGAAGCTATGGCTGCAAATACAGCCATTATATCAACAAATACCGGTGGATTGCCTGAGGTTAACGTTCATGGTGTAACAGGGTATTTAAGTCATTTAGGAGATGTTGAGGATATGGCAAAAAATACTTTAAATATTTTAAAGAACGACTCAACCTTATCTCGCTTTAAAATAAATGCTAAAAATCACACAAGTAAATTTCGTTTAGAAAATATATTACCTGTTTACGAGAACATTTACAGTTCTGTTTTGGAAAAAGATCTTTAGGAGTTATAAAAATCAATACTTTCTTTAAGCAACTTATTAGTTATTTTACAATCTAGTTTAAAATCTTCGAAATCATTTAACAATACAAAATTTACCTGTCCATTACTATTTTTCTTATCGTGTTTTAATAAGTCAAAAATACTATCATAGTCTTCCTCTTGAATATATACCTTTTCATATAAACCTTCTATTAAACTTTTAACACGTTTCATTTTTTCATAAGAAAGGTTAAGAACCTTGTGAGACAAGTAAGTTTCACAAACCATACCAATAGCTATGGCCTCTCCATGAGTCAAGTTTTTTTTATATTTAGATTCCAGGAAGTATGACTCTATTGCGTGTCCTAAAGTGTGACCAAAATTTAAAACTTTTCGTAACCCATTTTCTTTAGGATCTTTTAAAACTATTTCGTTTTTTATTTCTATAGATCTTTGTATGAGATACTCAATATTTGATTTGTCAAAACTTTTTATTGCATCTAATAATTTAACATCGTATGTTAAACTATATTTAATAATTTCGGCCATACCTGAACGCAACTCCCTTTCCTCAAGTGTAGCCAGATAGTTATCATCTATGATTACAATTTCAGGGTTTGCAAACAAACCTATTTGATTTTTTAAAACACCTAAATCTACACCAGTTTTTCCACCAACAGAAGCATCAACCATGCTTAATAATGTTGTAGGGATGTTAACAAAGTCAATTCCTCTCTTAAATGTAGAAGCAACAAAACCCCCTAAATCTGTAATTACACCCCCTCCTAAAGTTATTAATAAACTATTTCTGTCTGCGTTTAATTCGGTTAGTACATTCCAAACACCAGTACAAGTATCTAAGTTTTTATGAATTTCTCCCGATTCAATTTCTATAATTTCTATTCGTTTATCTGTATCTAGTAAAGGAATAAATTTTGGATAACAACAATCAAATGTATTTTCATCAACTAAAATAAAAATTGAAGAATAATCTTTCTTTATGATTAGACTATTTAGTTCTTCATATCCTTTATTTTTAAAATGAACAAAGTAAGTTGCTGCTTTTATAGATTTCATATTCTGTATATATTTCATCTACAAATAAACTACAAAATATTGAATAATTTAAGCAAGGTTGTTATCTTTGTTTGTATATATTTTTAAATAATGAGTCTATTTAATAACACCAAAATTGCATTTTCTCTCAAATCTGATTCTGAGTTAGAAAGAGCTTTCTTTCTATTCAATTTAATCCAAAGCCAACCAATGGTGAAGATTGGTACTGCAGTAACAAATTTTGCATTAAAGGCTCACTTACCTGTAGAGGGTCTTATACGGTCTACTGTATTCGATCACTTTTGTGGTGGTGTTACAGAGGAAGATTGTATTCCTAATATCGAAAAGATGCATAGTAATGGTGTTTACTCTGTTTTAGATTATTCTGTGGAGGGAAAAGAAACAGAAGAACAATTTGATATTGTAAAAGCTAAAACATTAAAAAATATTGAATTTGCTAAGAAAAAAGATGCAATTCCATTTGTGGTTTTTAAACCCACAGGAGTTGGTCGATTTTCCTTATACCAAAAAATTACAGAAAAAAAACCACTCTCCAATGAAGAAAAAAGTGAGTGGGATGCAGTGATGAATCGTTATTATGAAATATGTGATAAAGCAATAAAATTTGATGTTCCTATATTAATTGATGCCGAGGAGAGTTGGATGCAAGATGCGGCAGATGTATTGGTTGAGGGTTTAATGGAAAAGTATAATCTAGACAAAGCTATTGTTTTTAATACATTACAAATGTATCGCCATGATAGGATGGAATATTTAAAATCATTACACCAAAAAGCATTAAAAGGAAATTATCACATAGGATTAAAAATAGTTCGTGGTGCTTACATGGAAAAAGAAAGGGAAAGAGCAAGAGAAAATAAGTATATATCTCCCATATGTAAAGATAAAAATGCTACTGATGAAAATTTTAATGCTGCTATAAAATTTATGATGGAACACGATAAAATGGCTCTTTTTGCAGGAACACACAATGAAGAGAGCTCTTATTTATTGTTGGGTTTAGCAAAAAAATATAACATAAATTCCGCTGATCAACGGTTGTGGTTTGGTCAATTGTACGGTATGAGTGACCACATAAGTTTTAATTTAGCTAAAGAAGGATTCAATACAGCTAAATATGTTCCTTTTGGACCAGTTAGAGATGTGATGCCTTATCTAATAAGAAGGGCTGAGGAAAACACCTCTGTAGCAGGACAAACCAATAGAGAGTTAAATTTAATTAAAGAAGAAAGAGTAAGAAGAAAATTAGAATGAATACCGTAGAAGAAATAAAAGAACTCCTTCAAAAAAATAAAAAGCGCTTAGACGTAGAACTTCAGCAAAGTAAAGAAGCCGTTAGTTTGATAAAAAAGTCTATGCATTCCTCTTTATCTGAGGAGGAAAAAGAAAAAGTCAAAATTCAGTTATTAGATATCTGTAAAGCTATACCTGCATTTACAGTATTTATGTTACCTGGAGGTGCCTTGTTATTACCCCTTTTAATAAAATTAATCCCAGATATTTTACCTACAGCTTTTAGAGATGATGAAGAGCTAATAAATTAATGCTAATTTATTCAATCTCTTAAAGTAAAACACTACTTTTGCAACTTCAAAAAAAGCAAGCATGCAATCAATTAGGAATATTGCCATTATAGCCCACGTAGATCACGGTAAGACTACATTAGTTGACAAGATTATAGATCAAGCAAAAATTTTAGACGATCGTAAAGAACGTAAAGATTTATTATTAGACAACAATGATCTTGAACGGGAAAGAGGAATTACAATTTTATCGAAAAATGTTTCTGTTAATTACAAAAATGTAAAGATAAATGTAATAGACACTCCAGGTCACGCAGATTTTGGTGGTGAAGTAGAGCGTGTATTAAAAATGGCTGATGGTGTTTTATTATTAGTTGATGCTTTTGAAGGACCAATGCCTCAAACACGTTTTGTATTGGGTAAGGCACTAGAACTAGGTTTAACTCCTATTGTAGTTGTGAATAAAGTTGATAAAGAAAATTGTACACCAGACTTAGTTCATGAAAAAGTATTTGATTTGATGTTTGCATTAGAAGCTACAGAAGAACAATTAGATTTCACTACAATATATGGTTCAGCTAAAAATGGCTGGATGAGTACAGATTGGCAAGAGCCAAAAGACAATATTTTAGATTTATTAGATGCTGTTATAGCATCTATACCTGAAGCTCCCTACAGAGAAGGATCTCCTCAAATGCAAATTACTTCTTTAGATTTTTCCTCTTTTACAGGAAGAATTGCTATTGGGCGTGTTTTTAGAGGTGATTTAGAAGAGAATAAAGATTATATGTTGTGTAAAAGAGACGGTTCTACAAAAAAAGTTAGAATAAAAGAATTACACGTTTTCGAAGGGATGGGGAAATCCAAAACTTCAAAAGTAAGAAGTGGTGATATTTGTGCAATAACTGGTTTAGAGGGTTTTGAAATTGGTGATACTATTGCAGATTTAGATGCTCCGGAGGCTTTACCTAGAATAGAAGTAGATCAACCTACAATGAGTATGTTATTTACCATTAATAATTCTCCTTTTTTTGGTAAAGAAGGAAAGTTTGTAACCTCTCGTCACCTACGTGATCGATTATTTAAAGAGATGGAAAAGAATTTAGCACTTCGAGTAGATACAACAGACTCAGAGGATAAGTTTAATGTATATGGTCGTGGTGTTCTTCATTTATCTGTTTTGATAGAAACCATGCGAAGAGAAGGATATGAATTACAAGTAGGAAGACCACAGGTAATACTCAAGGATATTGATGGTGTAAAATCTGAGCCTTACGAAACTTTATCAATAGATGTTCCAGAAGACGTTGCCTCTAAGGCAATTAATTTAGTTTCATTACGAAAAGGAGATTTATTAGTAATGGAGCCAAAAGGAGATCTTCAGCATTTAGAGTTTACTATACCGTCTAGAGGACTTATAGGGTTGAGAAATAAGATTTTAACAGCAACAGCAGGTACAGCTATTATTAACCATAGATTTTCTGAGTACGGTCCTTTTAAAGGTGAATTTTCAGAGGATATTAAAGGAGCTATTGTTTCCTCTGCAGCAGGAAAAGCTACAGCCTATGCAATAGATAGATTGCAAGATAGAGGACGTTTTTTTATAGATCCAAATCAAGACATATATATAGGACAAGTTGTTGGTGAAAATAGTAAGGATACAGATATGGGAGTAAATTTAATCAAAGGGAAGAAATTAACCAACGTTCGTTCATCTGGAACAGATGATAGTGTTAAGATAGCACCAAAGATTGATTTTTCATTAGAAGAATGTATGGAATATATTAAAGTAGACGAATATCTAGAGGTTACGCCAGAAAGTTTACGAATGCGAAAAATTTCTTTTAGACCCTAGTATTTAAATTACCAAAAAAGATAAAAGCTCATGTTAAACTTGAGCTTTTTTTATTGATTTAAGCTTTGAAATAAGTTTATTTGATTTATTCTAAACAGTTATTTGAAATAAACTTACTGTTGCATTTTGGTAGTGTAAGGGGAGTTCTGAAGTATGCTGTAATTTTGAGATACCTATAAAGTCAAATCCGCATACTTTATAATGATTTATAAGTCCAGTATTCTTTCCAACAGTGTCCATTCTAATGTATTTTTTATTTCTTTTTTCTGCACATTTTCTAGCCCATTTTACGATATTTTTAACCAAATGCCTACCTCTAAATTTTGGACTTGTAGAGATTCTATGAATGTAAATTGAAGGATCATTATTTTTAGCTCCCCAAATTTGAGGATCACTCTCAGTAGTAGCCCAAATACAGGCAATTTGATCATCTATGATAAGTTTCCATTGTCTATTTTCACGTATCTCTTTTTCAATCAACTTTCGTTCAAAATTTGGCCAAGCAACCATAGATTTCTCATTTTGAAAATTAGTTGCTATTTCGTATAATTCGAATATGTGATCAATATCTTCTATTTTACTATTATAAATATTCATTATCAGCTAGTTCAATTTAGAATTCTTATAACATATATACGATAAATCATCTGTTAACTGAAATATAATCGTTTTTTTAGTTCACTAAAATCTTCAATAATTAGATCAGCATTTTCTAGAGTTTGATCACTATCTAAAGGATTTCTATAGCCAACAGCAAATATTCCTGCATCATTAGCTGCTTTGATTCCATTATCTGAATCTTCAATAACAATGCAATGTTCTTTTGACGCACCACCAAGAATAGCCCCCTTTTCAAAAATTTCTGGATGGGGTTTAGAGGCTGTTAGATCTGCACCACTTATTTTTGCAGTAAAATATTGATTTAAATCAAATCTAGAAAAAACACGATTAATGTTTACCATAGCTGAAGAGGAGGCTAAAACCAAAGTTAAGTTTTGATTGTGAAAAAAATGAATCAAATCTTTTACTCCATTAACCAAAGATAATGTTGGGTCATTTTCAAAGTAATTGACATAACGTTTTCTTTTCTGAAGTACTAACTCCTCGGGGTTATCATCTAGATTAAAATGATTCACCAACTTCTGAAATGCATTTATAGTAGATGAGCCAGTTAACGTTTTATAAAGTTTTTCAGAAACATCAACCCCTAGACTATTAAAAGTCTCATAATATGCCTTTTTATGAATTTCTTCAGAATCGATAATAACGCCATCCATATCAAAAATAACACACTGTAATTTTTTTGGAAAGTTCATTTAATTTAAAAATTTAGAATTTAATTTTTTAGTAGGGATCATACATTCTTCTTTTTTTCCAAACCAACGGTATCTATTTCTAGCGATAAAGTCATAAAAAAAGTCATTAAAAAAAACAGGGAAAATTCTAAATACTTGAATGAGTTTCCATATCCCGTAAAATTCATTTGCAATTTTGAAAGCTGCTTCAGATTTTATAAAGTAGTCTTCACCAGGAATATATAACACAATAGAGTCTATTTTTGAAGTATTGATTCCTAGTTCTTTGACAACATACTTGCCTGTATTTGATTGAAGTGCTGTAAATAAAAAAATGTTTCTTTTATCCTGTTTAATTATCTTTAAAACAGCTTCATTACATAAGTTACAGACCCCGTCAAATAAAATTAACTTTTTGTTATTAGGAATGGTATCTATCATTTTAAACATATACAGCAAAAATAATGCATAAAAATTTAAAATTTAGTGTAACAAATTTATTTTGGAAACGTCTTATGTGAGTATCACTATTTACAAGTAAATTGTAATTCGTTTTAACATAAAATTAGTAGCGGTAATATTGCCTATTAGCTACTTTTATCAAAAAATAAATTAGGTAAATGATTCGTATAAACAACCTACATAAATCGTATCCCATAGGTAAAGATTCTTTACATGTTTTGAAGGGTATAGACTTACATATTAAAGAAGGTGAATTTGTCTCAATTATGGGTTCATCAGGTTCAGGTAAGTCTACTTTATTAAACATAGTTGGTTTATTAGATGAGCACGATGAGGGTGATTATTTTTTAAATGGTCAAGAAATTAAAAATTTAAATGAAAAAAAAGGTGCAGTTCTTAGAAATAAATTTTTAGGGTTTGTTTTTCAATCTTTTAACCTTATCTCATATAAAACTGCGCTAGAGAATGTTTCATTGCCATTATATTATAAAGGGGTCTCCAGAAAAGAGCGACAAAAAATAGCGCTAGAGTATTTAGATAAGGTAGGTCTTAAAGATTGGGCATCTCATTTACCCAATGAATTATCTGGTGGTCAAAAACAGCGTGTAGCTATAGCAAGGGCTTTAGTAACCCAACCCAAGGTTGTTTTAGCAGACGAACCAACGGGAGCATTAGATTCCACAACAACAGATTCTGTGATGGATTTATTGAAAGACATCAATAATGAAGGAATGACCGTTTTTGTGATTACACACGAGGAGGAAGTTGCTGATCAAACTAAACGAATAGTTCGTTTAAAAGACGGAATTATAATTAGTGATACTATCAACGTTCAAAGAAACCCTGTAAAAACCGTTTAACTATGTTCGATTTAGATCGATGGAGGGAAATCTTCCAAAGCATAAATAAAAATAAATTACGTTCTGTAATGTCTGGTTTTACAGTAGCTTTTGCTATTTTATTATTTACCTTGTTATTTGGTGTTGTTAGTGGTCTTAAAAACACATTTGAAGGTGCGTTTGTAGACGATGCTGTAAATTCTATGATTGTAAGGGTCTGGAAAACAACAAAACCGTTCAAAGGATTACAATCTGGTAGGAGAATTCAATTAAAGAATCCAGATTATGATTATTTAGCTGACAAATATGAATCAAAAATAGATTTGATGACTGCTAGAATTTTTAAAAATTTCAGTATTTCATATAATGATAAACAAGACAATTATAGTGTAACAGCTGTTCATCCCGATCATCAATTTTTAGAGAAAACAATAATAGATGAGGGAAGATACATAAATCAACTAGACATCAATGAATCCTCAAAAGTAATCGTAATAGGTAGGTTAATTAAGTCTGATTTATTTGGAGAAAAACTAGCATTGGGTAAACGAGTCAATGTAGGAGGGATATCCTATAAAATTATTGGAATTTTTTCTGATGATGGCGGAGACAATGAAGAGAGAGTAGCCTATATTCCTGTAACTACAGCACAAAAATTATATGGGAATAATGAGTATTTAAATCAAATTAGAATTGGGTACAATCAAGATTTAAATTTAGATGAGGCCATAGCTTTTGGAAATCTTATAGAAAGAGATATGAGGAGCAAACTGGATATTCATCCAGATGACCAAAGCGCTTTGTCTGTTAGAAATATGGCTGAAGGTAGAAAAGGAGTTGATGTTTTTATGATTGCACTTTTTTTTATCGTAGTTTTTATAGGCTCTGGTACTCTTATTGCAGGAATAATTGGTATCAGCAATATTATGATATTTGTGATCAAAGAAAGAACTAAAGAATTTGGTATACGAAAAGCCCTAGGCGCTAAACCTTCTTCAATTGTTGGAATGGTAGTTCAAGAGTCTGTCTTAATTACCACCATAGCAGGGTATCTTGGTTTAACTTTAGGTACATATATTTTAAGTTTAATAGGAAATAGCTTAGAAAAAGATTATTTCATTAAAGATCCAAGTGTTAGTCAAGGATTGGTCATTGGCGCCACTTTTGTTTTAATTATTTCAGGGTTAATAGCCGCTTTAGTTCCTGCTAGAAAAGCATCACAAATTAAACCCGTAGTAGCCTTAAGAGCAGATTAGTATGAAATTTATATTTGATTCAGATACTTGGCAAGAAATTTATGGAGGAATCCGTAAAAATAAAACGAGAACAGTAATAACTATCATTGGTGTTTTATGGGGGATCTTCTTGTTAGTAACACTATTAGGAGCTTCTCGAGGTTTAGAAAATAATTTTAAAAATATTTTTGGTGATTTTGCGACGAATAGTGTATTTGTTTGGTCTCAAAGAACCGAACTTCCTTTCAAAGGTTTTCAAAAAGGCAGAAGACTTCGTTTAACAACAAATGATGTTGAGATTTTAAAAAGAGAATACAAAGAAATTAAATTTATTGCTCCTAGAAGTCAATCAAATAGTGCAATAACTAGAGGTTTTAAAACAGGGAATTTTAATATTTCAGGAGATTTACCCGTTTTAGATAAAGTTCAAAAAAAGGACTTAGTTTATGGGCGTTTTTTAAATGAAAATGATATAAAGTTAAAAGCTAAAGTTTGTGTTATTGAATTGGAGATATACGAACAATTATTTGATAAAAATGAGGACCCAGTTGGAGAAATGGTAAATATTGGAAATATTTCTTACAAAGTTATTGGGGTTTACAAAAACGGCAACATTTCTTTTGATGGTTCAGCCGCATACATACCCTTTACAACTTTTCAACAGGTATTTAATAGAGCAAATAGAATTAGTTGGATGATGATTACTGCAAATGAAGGAGTTGATATTTTACAAATGGAGCAAGATTTACTATTAACTTTAAAAAATATTCATAAAGTAGATCCAGAAGATAAAAAAGCTTTTGGTAGTGCTAATTTAGCAGTTGAAATTGGAAAAGTTACAGGATTTTTAACAGGGATGCAGTTTTTGACTTGGTTTGTTGGTATCGCTACTCTTATCGCTGGGGTATTTGCTATTGGAAATATTCTCTTAATTACAGTAAAAGAGCGTACCAAAGAAATAGGAATTAGGCGTGCAATTGGAGCAACTCCAATAGAAATAAGAAGACAAGTAGTTCTTGAGTCAGTATTTTTAACAACTGTTGCAGGGATGCTAGGTATTATTTTTGGAGGTTTCGTATTGTTTTTATTAGATTATTTTTTAGGTTCTGGCCCAGATCCTACTTTAGTAAATCCAACAGTTAATATTCCAATTATATTATTTGCATTTTTAATCCTAATAGTGCTTGGAACTTTAATTGGCTTAATACCCGCTTACATGGCTACACTGGTAAAACCAATAGATGCCCTAAGAGATGAATAAAAATAAAGAAATATATTAATCAGAGTTTATACACAAATAAAATGAGTAAAAGAGCAAAAATTATATTAGTAATAGTTTTCATAACATTTGCAGGAGTACTTCTATGGTTAGGGAGTAAAAATAAAAAAAACATAAAAACTTTTGATACTGAAAAAGCTTTTATAGCCACTATAGTAAAAAAGACAGTTGCTACCGGAAAAGTGATTCCTCTTGAAGAAATTGAAATTAAACCACAGATTACTGGGATTATAGATAAAATAATCTTACTCGAGGGTGCAAAAGTAAAAAAAGGAGACTTAATTGCAACCGTAAGGGTTGTCCCAAATGAGCAATCTTTGATAAGTGCAAAAGGAAGGGTTAATAATATTAAATTAAGAGTTAAAAATTTAAAAATTTCTTTTGACCGAAATAAGAAGTTGTATGATAAAGGGGTGTTAGCAGCATCAGCATTTGAGCAAGTTGAGTTGTCTTTCGAACAAGCAAAACAAGATTTGGTGAACGCTCAAAATGATTACAAAATCATTAAAAGTGGTTCCTCTGGTGTTGGCTTAGCCAATACTGATATTAGAGCCCAAATATCTGGTACAGTATTGGAGATTCCTGTAAAAGAAGGAGATCAAGTAATTCAAAGTAATAATTTTAATGCTGGAACTACTATTGCCTCAATAGCAGATATGAGTAAAATGATTTTTGAAGGTAAAGTTGATGAATCAGAAGTTAGTCGATTAGTTAAAGGCACAGAAATAGAAATATCATTAGGAGCCATAGAGGAGAAAAAATTTCCAGCTAAATTAAATTTCATTGCTCCAAAAGGAACTGAAGAGGGTGGAGCTGTTCAATTTAAAATTAAAGCAAATATAACTCTAGATGATAATTATTTTGTTAGAGCAAACTACAGTGCAAATGCTGATATTGTTCTTGAAAAACAAGATAGTGTATTATCCATAAAAGAGGCTTTACTTCGTTTTGATAAAAAAACTGAAAAACCCTATGTAGAGGTTAAAGTTGGTGACAATGAGTTTGAAAAAAGAGAGTTAGAGTTAGGAATTTCAGATGGGGTTAATATTATGGTAAAATCTGGAATTAATACTACTGATGAGTTGAAAATATGGAATAAAGCCAATAAAGATTACGAAGCGGATGATGATCCAAGAAGAGATTAATTGATATAATTGAGGTTACATAATAAGGGATTTATTAATAAATCCCTTTTTTTATTTGATAAAAATCCTATACCCCAATTCAAACCCTAGTATGTTATAGCCACTATTAGGTTTTTGTATATTGAAGTTGGAAACATGGCCAACTGTAGTTGCTACAAAAACCTCTGATGAATTTCTCGTATGAGCAAGACCTAAAGATACGTTTTCAATGAATGTAAAGCCCTTAGCCAATCGCTCAGATTCTAAGCTTATATAGCCTGCTCCCAAACCTAAAGTAGCCTCGAAGGCAATGTTTTTAATTAGAGATTTTCTTAATTGAAATCCTAATTCAAAAGCATATAATGAGATGTCTTTTTTTTGAGTAAATTTTTCACGTAGAAACTCAAAATTTTCTTCATCAGGAGTAATAAATTGTTCATTGAGCAATTGATGTTGTGCCTTTTGATACTGGGGTTGTACAATGAGGTTTATATTCCATTTCTTTCCTTTTCTCAATACATAAAATAACTGAAACTTATATACATTGGTTTTGTAGTCATAATCTTTATCAAAAAATAAAATATTATTTTGTTTAGCACTACTATAAAGAAATCCTATTTTCTTTACTGAGGGTTTTATTTGTTTTTCTTGGCTATTGACCAAAGAATAAAAAAATAATAAAAAAATAAAAATTGATCTATTCAAACTGCTTAGCTATTTTTTCAGCTTTTTTACTCTCAGAATAATCATAAAAACCTTCTCCAGATTTCACGCCTAATTTCCCAGCACTTACCATATTTACCAATAGTGGACATGGTGCATATTTTGGGTTTTTAAAACCATTATACATAACCTCTAATATAGACAAACAAACGTCTAAACCTATAAAATCAGCTAACTGTAGAGGGCCCATAGGATGAGCCATACCTAATTTCATGACTGTATCAATTGCCGACACTCCAGCAACTCCGTTGTAAAGAGTTTCAATAGACTCGTTAATCATAGGAAGTAATATTCTATTGGCTACAAATCCAGGGTAGTCGTTTACTTCTACAGGAATTTTATTTACTTTCTTAGATAGGTCAACTATAAATTTTGAAACTTCATCAGAGGTGTTATATCCTCTAATGATTTCAACTAATTTCATTAGGGGTACGGGATTCATAAAATGCATACCGATCACTTTATCTGGTCTAGAAGTTATCCCTGCAATTTGTGTTATGGATATAGAAGAAGTATTCGTTGCTAAAATGGTGTCATCCGGACAGACTTCATCTAATTCTTTAAATATTTTTAATTTTAAATCTAAATTTTCAGTAGCAGCTTCAATAACCAAGCTAGCATATTGAGTGCCTTCCTTAATTGAAGTGTAAGTAGTAATATTTGTTAAAGTTTTATCTTTGTCAGCAGTAGTTATTTTTTCCTTAATAACCATTCTATCAAGATTTTTAGATATTACAGCAATACTTTTATCAAGAGCCTTTTGAGAAACATCAATCAATTGTACATTAAAATTAAATTGAGCAAAGGTATGCGCAATTCCATTACCCATAGTGCCTGCTCCAATTACTGCTATATTTTTCATCTGTCTAATATTTTTATGAATTATTTTTTTATTTTCTATTGGTAGAGACTTTTAGGGATAATCCTTACATTAATTGAGTATTTAAGTATAAATATTATCTAAAAACAATCAATAATGCGCTGTGCTATCCTTAAAGCATTTGTACCCTGTCTTAAAGATACAATAGGTGTTGTGTTATTTTCAATAGCATTAGCAAAAGATTCCAATTCATCTAAAATGGCATTGTTTGGAGTAACTTCAGGGTTATCAAAATATATTTGTTTTTTCACTCCTTCAGCGTTTTGAAGAATCATAGCAAATTCATCAGGTTGATTAGGAACATCTTTCATTCTTACAATTTCAGATTTTTTTTCTAGGAAATCAACAGAAATATAAGCGTCTTTTTGAAAAAAACGAGATTTTCTCATATTTTTCATAGATATTCTACTCGCTGTTAAATTGGCTACACATCCGTTTTCAAATTCTATTCTGGCATTTGCTATATCCGGAGTTTCAGATATAACAGAGACACCGCTAGCATGAACATTCTTAACAGGTGAATCAACTACACTTAAAATAATATCAATATCATGTATCATTAAGTCTAACACAACTGGAACATCTGTTCCTCTTGGATTAAATTCAGCTAAACGATGACATTCTATGAACATAGGAGAATCTATCTTATCATTTACTGCTGTAAATGCTGGATTAAAACGTTCTACGTGTCCAACCTGACCCATAACATGCTTTTGACTAGCAAGGGTTCTAATTGCTTCTGCTTCTATGACTGTCTTTGTGATTGGCTTTTCAATAAAAATATGACAACCCTTTTCTATAGCCTGTTTGGCACAATCAAAATGAGAAAGCGTTGGGGTTACAATATCTACAACATCAACTTCTTTTATTAAATCCTCAATATTGCTAAAAGCTCGATATCCAAAAGCTTCAGATACTTTCTGAGCATTTTCTTTTGAGGGGTCGTAAAAACCTATCAAATCGTATTTCTTAGATTGTTGTAGTAATTTCAGGTGAATCTTTCCTAAATGACCTGCACCTAATACTCCTGCTTTTAGCATAAAAATTTGATTTTTTTGATGATATATTTAAACGATAACAAAGATACAATTTTATAGGAATTTTAAATCAATTATTCTACTTTTAGCCTTCTATTTAAAGTTATAAATTGAAAGATACTTCTAAACACCAAGGCCTAAGAAATCAATTGGCTAGCATTCTAAAAAAGAAAGGAATTACAAATGAGAAAGTATTAACTGCAATAAAAATAATTCCAAGACATTTGTTTATTGACTCCTCTTTTTCAGATCATGCATACCAAGATAAAGCATTCCCGATTGCAGCAGAACAAACGATTTCTCAGCCTTATACTGTTGCTTTTCAATCTCAAACTTTAGCCGTTAATCAAGGAGATCTTGTTTTGGAAATAGGAACTGGTTCAGGATATCAAACTGCTGTTTTAATTGAGCTAGGCGCTGAAGTTTATACCATAGAACGCCAACATGAGTTGTTTAAAAAAACTTCATTGTTTTTACCTAAATTGGGGTTTAAACCAAAGAAGTTTATTTTTGGAGATGGGTATAAAGGTTTTAAAGAAAAAGCACCTTACGATAAAATTATTGTTACCGCTGGGGCACCTTTTGTTCCGAAACCATTATTAGCTCAATTAAAAGTGGGAGGGATGTTATTAATACCCGTAGGTGATAAAAAACAAATTATGACAATGTTTTATAGAAAAACGCTTAAAGAATTTGAAAAAAAAGAGCTAGGAGATTTTGCTTTCGTCCCCATGCTTCAGAAGAAAGTATAATACTAATCAATTAATAAAAGATTTTGTATTGCAACTTGAAAAATCTAAGAGTTTACCAAGGAAATCTAATTTTTCTTTGCTCTTTTCCAAATAGCAGTTCTTCCAAACATAGATAACCCAATATAACCTCTTAGTTTTAAAGTATTATGATCTAATAATTGAATGTAACACTTATATTCTTTTCCATTTTTTGGGTCTAAAATTTTTCCACCAGACCACTCATTGCCATCTTTTTTTAAACCTGTTAAAATATTCATACCTAAAATAGGTGCATTTTTTCTTTTTCCACTGCATTCAACACACGTTGCTGAACTTCTATTAGCATCACTGATTGATATTATTTTTGCGAAGGCTTTTGTGTCTTTCTCATAAACTTCAATAACAGATTCAATTTTATTTGTTTCTTCATCATAAGAATTCCAATTGCCAAAAATAGTTTGTGAAAAACTTGATATTGTAAAAAAAACACTAAAAATAAGCACTAATTTTTTTTTCATAATCTTTAGAATGTAATGTTTGTAATTAAATTAATCATAGGTAGCATCAAAGTTTGAATCCCATTTTCCTTGTACTCGGAGGACTTGTTCAATAATGTCTCGCACACATCCTTCACCACCATTCTTATCAGAAATATATTTTGATATGTGTTGAATCTCCATTGCAGCATCGTTAGGACAGCATGCTAAGCCAACAATTTTCATGATTGGGTAATCTGGTACATCATCACCCATGTACAAAATGTGCTCTGACTGTAAATTATACATTTCAATAAATTCATTGTACTGTTCAATTTTATTGTGTGCACCCATATACACATCCTCAATGCCTAAATTTTGTAATCTAATTTTTACCCCTTCATGCTTTCCTCCAGTGATGATACAAATTCTTAAACCAGCTTTAACAGCTGCACGAAGTGCATAACCATCTTTAATATTCATCTGACGAATTAATTCACCATTTGGAAATACAGTTACAATTCCATTAGTTAAAACTCCATCAACATCAAAAATTAGCGTATTAATTTGAGATAAGTATTGTTTATAGCTCTTTTCCATGATTTTGAATAGATTGTGTAATTTTTAAATAAAGTTCTTGTTGTGACTTTGATAACAAATTTAGATGATTTTTTATTGTTTCTATGTCATTTCTTTTTGCTGGACCAGTTTGTGCTTCTTTGGGAGTTAAATTTTTAATTTTTTGAGATGTTTCCTCAATCAATGGCTCTAAAATATCAAACGGAACATTGTGTTCTTCACAAATATTGTATGCAATTGTGTACATATGATTTGTAAAATTATTCACAAAAACAGCCGCAACATGAATTTTTTTTCTTTGAAGAGAAGAAAGGTGATAAATATTGCCTTGCAATAAAGAAGCTAATTTTTCTAGTTTCGCAAGGTCACTTTTATTTTCCGCTTCCAAACAAATGGGAATAGTTGAAAAATTTATTTCTTTTTCTTTTGAAAAAGATTGTAGAAGATAAAATACACCTTTATTTTTTTGATTTTTTAAAGCTTTCATTTCCACACTTCCTGAAGTATGAACAACAAAAGCGTTTTTTAGATTATATGAAATATTTGCTATGGCATCATCGCTTACAGCTATAATTGTTACATCGGCTTCTTTTATTAATGACAAATCACTTGTAGTTGAAACACTACTTTTTAGCAGTGCTTCATCCTCTAAATTCCTTGTATATACTTGTTTTAGATTGACATTTTCAATCTTTAAAAAAGCTTTAATTAAATGTTTGGCAACATTACCACTTCCTATAATAACCACTGAAATCATGCTGCGAAGATATTGAAATTATTAATTGTTAGGTTTGATTTCTTCAGTTTCGGAAAAGCGATTTATAATTATGTTTCTTTTTAGTGGTTTCTTTTGTAAATTCGTTTTTAATAATTTAATTAAATGATAGATTCAAAAAAATTAGGAGTTAACTCTGTTTGTGTTCATGTTGGAGAAGTGAAAGATGAACAATTTAAGGGAGCTATTTCACCAATGTATATGTCTACTTCGTATGCTTTTGATCAAGTAGATGTTAAACGATATCCTCGTTATTTTAATACTCCTAATCAAGAAGCTTTACGAAGAAAAATTGCAGCTCTGGAGCATACTGAGGATGCACTGATTTTTAGTTCTGGAATGGCAGCTATAAGCACAACATTGTTGGCTTTTTTAAAAAAAGGTGATCATGTTTTAATTCAACAAGTAATTTATGGTGGTACTTATAATTTTATTGCCAAAGAATTTGAAAAATATGGAATAGAATATTCTTACACAGCATCTGATAAGTTTGAAGATTTTGAGCCTTTACTTAAACCAAATACCAAAATTATTTATATAGAAACCCCCTCAAATCCTTTATTAGGAATTACAGACATAAAAGCTACAGCTGATTTAGCAAAAAGTAAGGGAATTATTACCATGATTGATAACACATTTTCCTCACCAATTAATCAAACTCCTGCAGATTTTGGAATAGACATTATGATCCACTCTGCTACTAAATACATGGGAGGGCATTCTGATATTTCAGCAGGCGCAGTAGCAACTTCTAAAGAATTTATAGAATTAATTTGGGAAACTGCAATTAATTTAGGTGGAAATTTAAGTGATTTTACTGTTTGGATGTTAGAACGAAGTTTAAAAACTTTAAATTTAAGGGTTAAAGAACAAACCAAAAATGCCCAAGTATTAGCAGAATATTTAGAGGGTAATTCATCGATTAAGAAGGTTTATTACCCAGGCTTAAAAAGTCATCCAAAACACACTATAGCAGCCTCACAAATGCATGGTTTTGGTGCAATGATGTCTTTTGAATTAAAGGAAGGTGTTGATGCTATGGAATTTCAGAATTCATTGGAATTTATTAAACCTTCATTAAGTTTAGCAGGAGTAGAAAGTACAATATTGAGTCCTGCCCAAACTACCCACGCTTTGTTAAGTGAGGAAGAAAGACTAGAACGAGGGATATCTGATCGCTTGATTCGATTTTCAGTAGGCATAGAAGAGCCTGAAGATTTAATAGCTGATATTGAACAAGCGCTTTTAAAAATAAAAAAAGGAGACATATGAAATTAGATATATTGGCTTTTGGTGCACATCCAGATGATGTTGAATTAGGAGCAGCAGCTACAATTGCCAAAGAAGTTTCTTTAGGGAAGAAAGTTGGAATCGTAGATTTAACTCAGGGTGAATTAGGGACACGAGGCTCTAAAGAATTAAGAAAAGTTGAAGCTGCTAAAGCTGCTAAAGTGCTTGGGGTAACGTTTAGAGAAAATTTAAAATTTGCAGATGCTTTTTTTGTAAACGATAAAAATCACCAGTTAGAAGTTATTAAATTGATTCGAAAATATAAACCTGATATTGTATTGTGTAATGCGGTTGATGACAGACACCTTGATCATGGAAAAGGGAGTAAGTTAGTGTCTGATGCTTGTTTTTTGAGTGGTCTTGAAAAAATTGAAACTAAACTTGATGGTATACTACAAAACAAGTGGAGGCCTAAATTGGTTTATCATTATTTACAATGGAAAAATTCTGAACCAGATTTTGTTGTAGATGTTAGTGGTTTTATGGATGTGAAAATGGATGCTGTTTTAGCGTACAGCTCTCAATTTTATGATTCTAATAGTAAAGAGACTGAAACCCCTATCAGCTCCAAAAATTTCACAGATAGTATACGCTATAGAGCTAGAGACTTAGGAAGACTAATTGGTGTAGATTATGCAGAAGGTTTTACGGTAGAACGCTTTATTGCCATTACATCTCTAGATAAATTAATATAATTTTTCTTTCTATAGATTTAAAAAAAAATTATATTTGCAAGCGCTTATGAGGGCTTAACATTTATTGTTTGCATAGCATAAGTGATATGGTAGTTGTAGCTCAGTTGGTTAGAGCATCGGTTTGTGGTACCGAGGGTCGTGGGTTCGAGCCCCATCTTCTACCCAAAAAGACAAAGTCTTCTCATAAATGAGAAGGCTTTTTTTGGTTTTTACTTTTTGTTAGGTATAAGTTTTTCTTTTAAACTTTCTGATGTATATGATTTATTATTTTTAATTAATTCTTCAGGCGTACCCTCAAAAATTAATTGTCCTCCTTTTTTTCCACCTTCTAACCCAAGGTCTATAATATAATCTGCACATTTTATCAATTCTATATTATGTTCAATAACCAGTATAGAATGTCCTTTATCTAATAAAGCATTAAATGAAGCTAAAAGTTTTTTAATGTCGTGAAAATGGAGACCTGTTGTGGGTTCATCAAAAATAAATAATGCTTTATCTTTAGTATTTCCTTTCACCAAGAAAGAAGCTAACTTTATTCTTTGAGCTTCACCACCAGATAAAGTAGAGGATGACTGACCCAATTGAACATATCCCAGTCCAACATCCTGTAAAGGTTTTAACTTATTTGCAATTTTGGTTTGTTGATGTTCGATAAAAAAGGATACTGCATCATCAATTGTAGAATTTAATATATCATCGATATTTTTACCTTCAAAATTAACTTCAAGAACTTCTTTTTTAAATCGTTTACCATTACAATCATCACATTGCAAATGAACATCAGCCATAAACTGCATTTCAATAGTCACAACTCCTTCACCTTTACACACTTCACATCTACCACCATCCACATTAAATGAAAAATGTTTTGGTTTGTAATTTCTGATCTTTGAAATTTTTTGAGAGGACAGAAGGGCTCTTATATCATCGTATGCTTTAATATAAGTTACAGGATTTGATCTAGAAGAACGACCAATAGGGTTCTGATCAATAAATTCGATGTGTTTTATTTGTCCAAAATCTCCAATAATATCTGAGTGTTGACCAACTTTCTCTCCATATCCCATCATTTTTTTTTGCATGGCAGGATATAATATTTTTTTTATTAAGGTGCTTTTTCCACTTCCAGAAACACCTGTAATCACAGTTAAACTCTCTAAAGGAAACTTTACATCAATATTTTTTAAATTATTTTCCCTAGCACCTAGAACTTGAATATAATTTTTAAAACTTCTCCTTTTTGTTGGAATTTCAATTTTAAATTCTTCTGTCAAATACTTAGCTGTTAACGAATCAGATTTTAAGATATCATCAAAGTTACCCTCTGCTACTATTTTTCCTCCAAAAGTACCTGCCTCAGGGCCAATATCAATAATGTAATCTGCAGCTTTCATGATATCTTCATCATGCTCAACAACAATCACTGTATTTCCTAAATTTCTTAAATCTTGTAATACATTTATGAGTCTTTTAGTGTCTTTTGGATGTAATCCAATACTAGGTTCATCTAAAATATACATAGAACCTACTAAACTACTCCCTAATGAAGTCGCAAGATTAATACGTTGGCTTTCTCCTCCAGATAGTGAATTTGAGGTTCTATTTAGCGTGAGGTAGTTTAAACCAACATTTTGAAGGAAATCTAGGCGATTATTTATTTCTGTTAATAAACGCTTTCCTATTTTTTCTTCATATTTATTTAATTTTAATTGCTTAAAAAAAACAGACAATTCATCTAATGGTAAGGTAACTAAGTCTGAGATTGTTTTATTTCCAACTTTGACATAATTAGCTTCTTTTCGTAATCTTTTACCATCACAGGTTGAACAAATTGTTTTTCCTCGGTATCGAGATAACATTACTCTATTTTGTATTTTATAGCTTTTCTCTTCTAAAGCTGAGAAAAAATGATCAATACCATAAAAACTTTTATTGCCTTTCCAAACTAAGTTTTTTTGTTCTTCAGTAAGCTCAAACCAGGGTTTATGAATTGGAATGTCATATTTATAGGCGTGCGTAATTAATTCATCTTTGTAGTGTTTATAGGCGTCTGTTCTGAATGGATAAATAGCATTATTGTAAATGGAAATTCCTGTATTTGGAATTACTAAATCTTCATCTATCCCAACAACATCTCCATAACCTTCACAGGTACTGCAAGCTCCGTAAGGGTTATTGAAACTAAAAAAATGAGTATTTGGCTCATAGAATAAAATATCGTCTAACTCAAATTTGTTGTTAAATTCAGTTAAAGTATTATTAGATACATCTTGAATAACACAAACTCCATTTCCTTCAAAAAAAGCAGTTTGAATAGCATCAGACAAACGATTGTAAAAATCTTCATCATCTTTAACAACAACCCTGTCAATAACTAGTTTTAAGTCATTATAATTATTTTTATCAGTAGGCACATCATCTATCCGATAAATCTGATCTTCGTATTTAATACGAGCATATCCTTGTTGAGATAAAACTTTTAAAACTGTATTTAAATCCCTATTTTTATTGATAACAATTGGACAAAGCAATAGTAGTTTAGTATCCTCTTTAAAAGTCTTTACAAAGTTTGTTACATCTGTTACGGTGTGTTTTTTAACAATTTCCCCTGAAATAGGAGAGTAGGTTTTACCAATTCTTGCAAATAATAGTTTTATGTAATCATAAATTTCAGTGGATGTACCAACGGTAGAACGAGGATTGGTAGAATTCACTTTTTGTTCTATAGCAATTGCTGGAGCAATTCCTTTTATATAGTCTACTTTAGGTTTGTGTAATTTCCCTAAAAATTGACGAGCATATGAGGATAAACTTTCTACATACCTTCTTTGGCCTTCTGCATATAAGGTGTCAAAGGCTAGGGTAGATTTCCCTGAACCCGATAACCCCGTAATAACCACTAGTTTATTTCTTGGAATAACAACATCAATATTCTTTAGGTTATGGAGCTTAGCTCCTTTAATAATGATATTTTCTTTTGGACTTACACTTGATAAATCTTTATTCATATATTTAAAAGCAAGCTATAAAAATAATCATTTTTTCACTTTTTTTGATTTTAATTTAATTATAATTTAAAAAAATATAATTAAAAAATATTTTTTATATTTGTAGATATAACCATAAAAAATACATTTATAGAATAAAATTACTTTTTTAATTTTCTAAAAATAACGGATAGAAATATTTCTTCCATAAAGTAATTATATAATGTATAAAAATCTTACCCCAGACAGCACTTTAGTTACAAGCTATATACAAGGATGTGAAGCAAGCCTTGAAATTTTAATTAAAAAACATAAACAACGTCTTTATAGTTTTATTTATAGCAAGGTCCAAGACAGAGAAATAACAGAAGATGTTTTTCAAGACACTTTTATTAAAGTAATTAGAACCCTTAAACTTGGAAACTATAACGAACAAGGAAAGTTTCTTCCATGGGTAATGCGAATATCACATAACTTAATAATTGATCATTTTAGGAAGTCAAACAGAATGCGGTCATTTAAAAACACAGCCGATTTTGATATATTTTCTGTAATAAGCGACGGTTCTTTAAATGCTGAAAAGCAAATAATTAAAGATCAGGTTTTATCGGATGTTAAAGATTTAATCGAAGAACTACCTAGTGAGCAAAAGGAAGTCTTAGTTATGAGAATTTATAAAGATATGAGTTTTAAAGAAATTAGTGAAAACACTGGGGTAAGTATTAATACTGCTCTAGGGAGAATGCGTTATGCATTAATAAATTTAAGAAAAATAATAGAAGAAAATAAAATAATTTTATTGGATTAACAATAATTATAGATTGCTTCCGTTTTTATATTTTAAAGACAATAATTATATACTGTATGAAGCAACTTTACTCTAAGAAGTCTTCTGAATCTCAGGAGCAACCAAAAAAAGAAACAGTTCAATATTTGATTAATTTTTCCAAATCACTATCAGTTGTAAAAACAATATCAAATATCAAAATTGAATTGAATTTGAATTAAGTTTAAAAAACCTTGACACGAGTCAAGGTTTTTTTTAGCACTTAATTGTTTTTATAATAGTCATTTATAACTTTTTTTCTTCCAATTTTACTTGTAATTATGTCCTTTTTTAAATCCCATCCTCTAGCAGGAGAAAATTCCCTTCCATACCAAATAATTTGTAAATGCAAATCATTCCAAAGCTCTTTTGGAAATAATCTTTTCGCATCTTTTTCGGTTTGAACTACGTTTTTTCCATTAGTAAAATTCCACCGATATAGTAAGCGATGAATATGAGTATCTACAGGAAAAGCAGGAACTCCAAATGCTTGACTCATAACAACGCTGGCAGTTTTATGACCTACTGCAGGTAATTCTTCAAGACCTTCAAAAGTTTTAGGTACTTCCCCATTATATTTCTCAATCAAAATTTTTGACAACCCATAGATCCCTTTAGATTTCATTGGAGATAAGCCACAGGGTCTAATTATTTGTTTTATTTCTTCTACGGTCATTTTTACCATATCAAAAGGGTTATCTGCTTTAGCAAATAATAAAGGGGTGATTTTATTAACACGAACATCTGTACATTGAGCCGAAAGTAATACCGCAATTAATAAAGTATATGGATCTTTATGATCTAATGGAATAGGGATTTCAGGATATATTTTCTGCAATGTATTAATTACAAACTCTACCTTTTCAGCCTTGGTCATTTATTTAGTTTTTAAAAAGAGTATGATTTACAAAGTTACAAACTAGCATTTAAAATTTTATAACACTTTTGTATATTTGAAGTATTAAAAAAAATATATGGATACACTAAAAGTAGGAGATAAAGCTCCAAATTTTGAAACTAAAGATAATCAAGGAATTATAAGGAAGTTAGATGATTATAGTGGTAAAAAGTTAGTAGTTTTCTTTTATCCTAAAGCAAGTACTCCAGGATGTACTGCTGAAGCTTGTAATCTCAGAGATCATTATCAAACATTTCAATCCAAAGGTTACGAAATATTAGGAGTAAGTGCAGATTCAGAGAAAAGACAACAAAACTTCGTTCAAAAATATCAATTACCATTTCCTTTGCTAGCTGATGAAAACCACGATGTTATCAATGGTTTTGGAGTTTGGGGACCTAAAAAATTTATGGGTCGAGAGTATGACGGAATTCATAGAACAACATTTGTAATTGATGGTAATGGAATAATTGAAAATGTGATCTCAAAAGTGAAAACCAAGGATCACGCTTCTCAGATATTGTAATTTAGGTTTTATTATTTAGAATGTTATCCCTATTCTGAGATTTAAAATTCTCCCTGAGAGGTAATTAGGTACTCCAAACTGATTCTTCGTTGCAACATCTCTTACCCAAGTATTTGTAATTGAATTTTGAATATCAAACATATTAAATAGCTCTAAACCTGCTGTAAACTCTTTAAATTTACTTAAAAAGCCTGTTGAATATCTTTTATTTGCATCTGTAAAAATATAGAGTACTCCTAGATCGGCACGTCTGTAATCTCTCAATCTATTTTGAAAATTGTAGGGGTCTGCATAGGAGGGGGCTCCACCCGGAACTCCAGAATTGTATACTAAATTTAAATAGGCTTTTAAGTCGGGTAAATTTGGGACATAATCCTGAAATAAGATGCCTAATTTAAACCTTTGATCTGAGGGTCTAGCGATGTATCCACGATTGTCAATGTTTTCCTCAGTTTTTAATATACCTAAACTAACCCAACTTTCATTTCCAGGAACAAACTCACCATTAAGTCTTACATCTATTCCAGTTGCATATCCTTTTGCATTATTATTAGCTTGATATCTTATTCTAACATTATCTACACTATAAGGATTTATATTAGATAAGTTTTTATAATATAATTCTGTAGTTAATTTAAATGGTCTGTCCCACATCGTAAAGCTGTAATCATTTCCCAAAACCATGTGAATAGACTTTTGAGCTTTTATGTTTGGAATAATTTCTCCTTTGTAATTTCGAAGCTCTTTGTAAAAAGGTGGTTGAGCATAAACACCACCAGAAACTCTAAACAACATGTCTTTGTCCCAATTAGGTTTGATGGCAAATTGAGCTCTTGGACTTAGAATAAACTGACTTGTACTATTATTTTGATTAGCATTAACAGACCATAGTTGTCCTCGAAGTCCAAGATTCCACCATACTTTATGGTCTCCAATAAATCCTTTTTTACTGTATTGAAAAAATCCAGAAACTCGATTTATGCTTAATTTGTTTTCGGCTCTTATATTTTGAAACGGCTCAATTGGTCCTGTATATGGATTATAGGGTTGATCATTAATAAATCCTAAGTTTAGAGGCCGAACTGAAAATCCAACAGAGTCAATAATTTCCCATTCTCTAATTCGGTCTTTAATGTTTTCTGATTGATATTTAACTCCAAAATCAATTTGGTTTTCATTTTTTTTATAAGTTCCCTTTATTTGAACATTAGTAATTAAAGCATCTAAATCATTTCTAGAATGATTTAATTGAGACCCTATTCCCTCAGAAAAGGTAACATCACCAAATGTTTGTGACCCGATATTCGAATCTACTTCTCCTAAATTATAGGATGCAGCAATGTCAAAATACTCTTCTTCCTGTGTGTTAAATGCACTTACAGTACTCGTAAGCTCTAAATTATCATTTACTTTATAATTAGCGCTTAAAGCACCAAATGCAGTTAGATATGTGTCTTTTTCTTGCCCATCATAAAACACAATTAATTCTAAAGGATCTGAAACAGTTCCAAACCTAGTTCTTCTGGTTACGGGTTGATAATCATATGAGTTTAAAGAAAAGTTTCCTAAGAAATTTAAGCTTAGTTTTTCATTCTTTTTATAAGATAAAAAAGTTTGTACATCTGTAAAGCGAGGCTTAAAATTCGTTTCTATTTGTTTAGAATTTACAAATAAACTATTATCTCTGTATCTAAGTCCAACAATAGCAGTTAATTTATTATCTAAAAAAACATCTTCTACAGTAATACTACTTCCAAGAAGACTAGCCTTGATAGAGGCAGAAAATTCTGTTGGTTTTCTATACGTTATATCTAATACAGATGAAAGTTTGTCACCATATTTGGCTTGAAAACCTCCTGCAGAAAAGTTAATGTTTTGAACCATAGTTGAATTCACGAAACTTAATCCTTCTTGTTGTCCAGATCGTACTAAAAATGGACGATATATTTCTATTCCATTAACATACACTAAGTTTTCATCAAAATTACCACCACGAACATTATATTGAGTGCTTAGCTCATTATTATTGCTAACCCCAGGTAAAGTCATTAAAAGTGTTTCTATTCCTGAGTTAGCTCCTGGAATTCTTTTAATTTCCTCAGCTTTAAGAGCTATTACGCCTTGCGCATTTTTTGTTTCATTTTTTAAGACAACTTCTTCTAAAACTTCATTTTTTGGAATTAATACAGGAGAAAAACGAATTATGTTTCTTTTTTTTGCGAGGAAATCTTTTGTAAGTGATTTATAACCTACATGACTAAATTCTAATGTAACCTTTGTATTTATAGGGATTCGAATTTGATAAAAACCACTGGCATTTGAAGTAGTACCCTCATTCCCATATTTAATGGAAACATTTTCAATAGAATTATTGTCAGAGTCTTTAACAAAACCTTTAATTATAGACATCTTTTGACTCCATAATAAGGTTGGAAATATAAATAAGAGAAGTAAAATTTTTTTCACAAAGTGAGTTTATTTATTTTCTATAAAACGAAGAATTATAGGTATTCGTATTTCCAACATTATCAGAGACTACAAGTTTAAAACTATGTTTGCTTCCAACCAATTTTTTATCTCTTAAATCATAAGATAATTTTTTCTTCTTTACATCGTATTCCATTAATATCCATTCATTATCTATGAAGGCTTCATAGGATTTTATACCAGATTGTGAATCAGAAATTTTAATAGTTAAATACCTTAAGCGACTCACCCAATCATTACTTTTAAAGTTTGGATTATAAATTTTAGGAATCTGATTATCAATTAGTAAACCGTATTTACCTAGAGTTTTAGTTGTCGTAAATAATTTATTGCTTTTTTTTCTAGTATCCATATAATATGGGTATTTTTTATTATTCATGTTAGCAATATAGATGTGATCCAATTCAGATTTATCATACATGATACTATCAAAAGAAATTGTAAACTTTTTATCTAATGGAATTGTAGGTTTATGAATAGTTACAGTTCTTTCGTTAACAGAAAAATTTAAAAAAATATCTTTATAGAAAGTGTTTTTAGGGAAAGCAATGGTTACTCCATCTTTAGAAAACTTTTGAAATTTATTTTTTACAATTTTATAAGCAGTAGTATCTTTTTGTTGGTTTATCATAGTTTCACTTTTAAGCCCAACTACAGGAATTTTCAGAGACGAGCTATTACCTGTAAAATCTTTAGCAATAATTTCAATCTGATAATTTAATCCTTCATTTATAGTAATACTACCGTTTTCAATTAATCCCTCATAAATACTTAGTTTGTTTTCATTTTCTCTAAAGGTTTTTTGTATTCTACTTTTGTATTTAGAGAAATATTCATAGTCAATTAAAAGGTTTATAAATTTACTTTCAGAAAAAGAAAATGTTTCTACGTCGTGGTAATATTTTCTTTTTCCATTGATTTTCATTTCTAGACTATAAATTCCATTTTTATTTAATTCTTTTCCTAATAAATCATAAACATTTATTCCAAAACCAATTTTCCCTGAAGCACTTAATCTATTGGCTGTGTAGTTGTTTAGAGAATCTTTTTTTATGGATAAGCTTTGATTTTTTAAACTTCTATTGATTTTTGAGTTTAAACCAATCGGGTAAGCTATTAATTTCTTTATTTTTGGAGCAATTGAATCTTTAATTTTTATACCAAACAACAATGGGTTAATAATTTTTTCTGTTTTAGTATTCCTTATTTCATAATGTAAGTGTGGAGCTACAAACCCACCGGTTCTTCCCGAATAGCCAATTATTTGGCCTTTTGTAACCATGAATTGATCTTTTTTTGGAAAAATATTACCAGTTTCATAGCTTTCCTTTTTATATTGAATATTTTTAACATATTCTTGGATTTCATCCCCAAATTTATTGAGATGTGCGTACACAGTAGTATAGCCGTTAGGGTGATTTATATAAATTACTTTTCCATATCCCCAAATTGCAACTTTTATTCTTGAAATATAACCATCTGCTGTAGCATAAACCGGTAGACCAATTCTACGATTTGTTTTAATATCTATTCCCGCATGAAAATGATTATTCCTTAATTCTCCAAAAGTTCCAGCAAGTCTAAGAGGAATATCCAGTGGACTTCTGAAATAATCTAATGGATAATTATTCTGAGCAAATGAAGAAAAACTTACCATTAAAAACAAAAAAATGATTTTTTTCAAATTACAATAATTTTTTTTACCAAATTAAGAAAACTATTTAAATCAGTAGACTATGAATTTCAAATATTTTTATGTGTTTTTTTATTAAATCTATAAATAGTTGTTTGTTAATAAACAGAATGTTAACTTTGGACTATAGTTTTTTATTTAAAAGTTTAATGAGTAATACTACTGAAGCAGTTCATTTATTAGAAAAAAAGTTAAAAAATTTACTTTCTAATTATGATTTTTTATTAAAAGAGAATCAATTACTACTTCAAAATACATCAAAATTACACCATGAACTCTTAGAAAGTAAGCAATTACTTGAACAACAAGAAAAACAATTTAAGTTGTTAAAGATTGCTAAAACTATAGAAGGTAGTAACAATAGTACAAGAGATACGAAATTTAAAATAAATGCTTTAATTCGAGAAATCGATAAATGTATCGTTCAACTGAACGCGTAATATAATTTATTAGTATTGTGGGAAAATTAAAGATTAATTTAGTAATAGCTGGAAGATCATACCCTTTAAGTGTTAATAACACAATAGAGGAGGAGGGCATGAGAAAAGCTGCGACAAATATTAATCAACTCATCAGTAATTATGAAAACAACTATGCTGTGAGTGATAAACAAGATGTTTTAGCAATGTGTGCATTGCAATTTGCATCAAAGCTTGAAATAGCCACCTTAGATACTAGAGAAATTAATAATGAAGCATTTGATAAAATAAATGAACTCACCAAAATGGTTAGTAATTATTTAGAATAAGTACTCTTCAACACAATAAAATACTGCCTACATTAGTTATTTGTTTGATAAACTCAACACGAAACTATTATGAAGGACAAGTCTTAGTTGCTAAAGAATGCCTTAGGTATTGAATTTATTTCTCTATCAGGAGGACCCTTGATCAACTAGTTAGTTCTATACATGTCATAATGGAGTTTATATAAACCTCACTACTGTAGGCTTTTTTATTTAAACAAATCAAAATTATGGAACAAATGATAATTCCAGTATTAGTAGGAGTAGTAGGAATAATAATAGGATTAATAATCGCAAAATTTTCAGAAAAATCTAAAGCTAACAAAATTTTAGATGCTACAAAAAAAGAGACAAACTCTCTTCTTAAAGAAGCTAAAATTGAAGCGGAGGCGTTAAAAAAAGACAAAATTTTACAAGCAAAAGAGAAATTTATTGAATTAAAGTCTGAGCATGAAAAAGTCATTTTAAGTAGAGAAAAGAAAATTTCTGATATAGAGAAAAGAACAAGAGATAAAGAATCACAGATACAGTCTGAGGTTGATAAAACTAAACGTCTAAATAATTCTTTAGAAGAAAAAGAAAACGATTACAATAATAAATTAACCTATTTAGAGAAAAAACAAGAGGAAGTATCTAAACTTCACAAAAGGCACGTAGATCTCCTAGAGCAGATCTCTGGTTTCTCTGCTGAAGAAGCAAAAAAAGAACTAGTAAACTCATTAAAAGACGAGGCCAAGTCTGATGCTATGGGGTTTGTACAAAACACACTTGAAGAAGCTAAACTTACCGCTGAACAAGAAGCAAGAAAAGTAGTGCTAAGTACAATTCAAAGAGTAGGTGTAGAACAAGCTGTTGAAAATTGTGTATCTGTTTTTAACTTAGAATCTGATGATGTTAAAGGAAGAATTATTGGAAGAGAAGGAAGAAATATTAGAGCACTAGAGGCTGCAACAGGTGTTGAAATTATTGTTGATGATACTCCGGAAGCTATTATTCTTTCATGTTTTGATCCTGTAAGAAGAGAGATCGCTAGATTGTCTATGCACAAACTAGTTACAGATGGAAGAATTCATCCTGCAAGAATTGAAGAAGTAGTAGCTAAAACAAAAAAACAAATTACTCAGGAAATTATAGAGGTTGGGAAACGTACGGTTATAGATTTAGGGATTCATGGATTACACCCTGAACTTATCAAAACCGTTGGAAGAATGAAATATAGATCATCTTATGGTCAGAATTTACTTCAACATTCAAGAGAAGTTGCCAATTTATGTGGTATTATGGCTTCTGAATTAGGCTTAAACCCAAAAATAGCTAAAAGAGCTGGATTACTTCATGACATAGGTAAGGTACCAGATGCTGAAAGTGAACTGCCGCATGCGCTCTTAGGGATGGAATGGGCAGAAAAATACGGAGAGAAAAAAGATGTTTGTAATGCAATTGGAGCTCACCATGATGAAATTGAAATGAAAACATTATTTTCACCTATAGTTCAAGTTTGTGATGCGATCTCTGGAGCAAGACCAGGTGCAAGAAGACAAGTATTAGATTCCTATATTCAACGATTAAAAGACTTGGAAGATATTGCCTTTGGTTTTTCAGGTGTTCAAAAAGCATATGCTATACAAGCAGGTAGAGAATTACGTGTTATGGTGGAAAGCGGAAAAGTTAATGACACTAAAGCTGCTGAATTATCATTTAGTATAAGTCAAAAAATACAAAATGACATGACCTACCCAGGTCAAGTAAAAGTCACAGTAATTAGAGAAACTAGAGCTGTTAACGTAGCTAAGTAATTAGTTACTCAAATAAATATTCCCATTGTTAAATACTAAAGTTTAACAATGGGATTTTTTTTAAGATTTTATTGGGTGATATTTCTCTACTATTTTTTTTAAATAACTAGTATCTAAATGCACATAAACTTCTGTTGTAGTGATGCTCTCATGTCCTAACATTTGTTGTATGGCTCTTAAATCAGCTCCATTCTTTAAAAGATGTGTCGCAAAAGAATGTCTAAATGTATGGGGGCTAATTTTTTTGTTAAGATTTATTTTGATGGCTAGCGCTTTTAAAATCATAAAGATCATTTGTCTGGATAATGATTTTCCTCGTCTATTTAAAAATAAGGTATCCTCAAAACCCTTTTTGATTGACAAATGACTTCGAATTTCATTTATGTATAACATAATATAGTTTTGTGCACTAGAATGAATAGGTACAAAACGTTCTTTATTTCCTTTACCTACAATTTTAATAAAACCTTCCTCAAAGAATAAATCTGAAATTTTTAAATCTATTAACTCACTAACTCTTAATCCGCAGCTGTACATCGTTTCCAACATGGCTCTATTTCTTTCTCCTTCTACCTTGCTAAGGTCTATTGCAGAAATTAAGCTGTTAATTTCTTGTTCTGATAAAGTATCAGGTAATTTTACACCAATTTTTGGAGTTTCAATTAAGTCTGTAGGATTAGATGCTCTATAATTTTCAAAAATTAGATAGTCAAAAAAACTACGCAAACCTGATATGATTCTTGCTTGACTTCTAGGACTTATTTCTTTTGCTATAGTGTAAATAAATTTTTGAATTAGTTCTTCATTTATTCCTATTGGCGAACTAGATATTTTTTCTTCATCTAAAAAGTAAACAAGTTTTTTTACATCTCTTATGTAGTTTTGTATGGTATGATAGGAAAGACCTCTTTCTATTTTTAAGTAGTGACTATAATCTAAAATTGATTCGTTCCATTTCATAAAATGAAGATAAGATAATTTTAAATTTAATACTTATGTAAGTTCACCGAAATTTAATCCTAATTTGAAATTTATTTATTTTTTATTATATTTAGTATTATTAACTATAACTTTTTCAAAATGAAAAAATTTTTATTATCATTTTCTTTAGTAGCTTTTAGTTTAACTGCTAATGCTCAATTTTCTTTAGGCGCAGGTGTAGGAATTCCTACAGGTGATGCTGGGGATATTACTTCTACCTCATACAATTTAAGTGCTACCTACATGTTTGGGGCTGAATCAGATTTTAAATTTGGTTTATCTGCAAGTTATTTGGCTTTTTCAGGGAAAACTATTGATTTAGGTGACTTTGGTGAAGTAGATTTAGGAAACTATGCTTGGCTTCCAATTGCAACGGTTTTAAATTATAGTGTATCAGATAAACTTACTGTTGGTTCCGATGTAGGATATGGTGTAGGGTTATCACCTGAAGGTTTAGGTGGTGGTTTATACTTAAGGCCTAATGTAAGTTATGCAGTAGGGGATAGAACCTCTTTTAATCTAAATTATTCTACGATTTCAGACGATGGAAGTATTTCTAGCTTTGGTTTAGGATTAGCTTATCAGTTTTAGAAATAACATTAGTATAAATTTTTAAAAAGTGGACGGTTAGTTCACTTTTTTTTTGAAATTAATTTTTTTTCGTTATATTTATTAGCAATTAATTAAATTTAAATACTTTTTATTATGAAAAAATTATTATTATCGATTGCATTAGTTTCTTTTTGTTTTGCAGTAAATGCTCAAGATTCAAAATTTGGTGCAACTGCAGGTTACCAATCAGCAACTATCAAACTATCCGGGAGTGGTGAGGATTTCTCATCTGACGCTTCAGGATTCTTTTTAGGATTTTTTGCACAATTTTCAGTTACAGAAACTTTTAGTATTCAACCTGAACTTCAGTACTCTTCAATAACTGATGAAGGAGAATCTACTGGTTTGATTATTATTCCTTTGATGATGAAATTTCATGTAACTGAAAACTTTAATTTAATGGCTGGCCCACAATTTGACTATATTACAGAGGATACAGAGGGTATTAATAAACTTGGTTTGGGTCTTGGGTTAGGATTAGGTGTTGATGTTTCAGATAATTTATCTCTAGGAGCTAGATATTCCTTTGGTTTTGATAGGCTTGATGACATGGGAGAAGATGTTGGCGATGCAACAATTAAAATTAATATTCTTCAAATTGGACTTAATTATAGTTTTTAATTTTGATAATATAATGTATAAAGGGAGCTTTTTAGCTCCCTTTTTTTATGCAAAATTAATTGTATTTTAGCGTTATGAAAATAATTATCATCAATGGTCCTAACTTAAATTTATTAGGTAAAAGAGAACCAAATATTTACGGATCACATTCTTTTGAGGATTACTTTTCTAATCTAAAATTAAAGTTTAATTCTGTAGATTTAGAATACTTTCAATCTAACATAGAAGGAGAAATTATAGATAAACTTCACGAAGTTGGCTTCAGTTATGATGGGATAATTTTAAATGCAGCTGCTTATACACATACCTCTGTTGGTATTGGAGACGCTGTAAAAGCAATAGAAACACCTGTCATAGAAGTACATATATCAAATGTACACTCTAGAGAAGAATTTAGACATCATAGTTATATAGCTGCTAATGCCAGAGGAGTTATTGCTGGATTTGGGCTTAAAAGTTATGATTTAGCAATTGAGAGTTTTTTATAGTATTTATACATTTCTTTATTTTTAGTATGATCCTCAATTAGAGAACTTAAATTGTTTTTCTATTGGTATATTAAATAAAGATTCAAGTTCACCAATATTTTTTTTATAAAATAATGTTTCAGGCGGTAAACTCACATTGTCCCAAAAATACTTATTGTAAGGAATATCATAAAGCGTCATATCCATTTCCTCAATTGTTTTATATTTTTCAAACCTCTTCTTATCTTCTTCTAATTCTAAAACAAACACCTCATGCCTATAGGCTATAGGAATATAATTTCCTGTTATTTTTTTTTGCTTTAACAAAATTCGTTTCACATTTTCAGTGACCTTACCTGAACCTTTCCATTCTCGGTTATGATAGCTAAGGTATAACTTACCTTCTTTATTTTTTTTATATAAATAGAGAGAGTATAAGTACTTTCCCTTTTTAGGTGGTTTTCTTGTAATTTCTATTTTGTATATTTTGAATGTATCATAACCAATGTATAATTTTAAGGAACTGGTATCATTTAAACCTTCAATAATATTGATATCTTCTCCATCATAACTTGAGTTTTCAATTTTCTTCCATTTATAATCTCCATGATAAATTCCCTTTCTTAACGGATTATTCAGTTCCATATATTCAATTGCATGTCTATTTTGTAGATTTTTAATAAATCTATATTCTGATGATTTTCTACTTTCCTCTATAGAATATTTAGTGATGTAAGAGGAGGGGCCTCTGTCAATAACATTCATAAAATGCTCAATATAGAAACGGCAAATATTATCTTCAACAGACCAACGTCTATATAAAATTTTTAATTGATGATTTTTGCTTATAGAATTATTTTTTAAGTTTTTTAATGCCATTTTCACATAATCCTCAGTGTTCATTATTGAAATTTCAGAAAGTTCTGTTGTTTTTTCTTTAAGAATAATTGTTTTGTTTTTTCGAGATAAAAAATCATTAACAGTAATCTTAAAAGTTTGATAACCAATAGACGATATTTCTAAATAATCAACTTTTTCCTTATTGGTCACTATAAAATTAAATGTTCCTTCTTCTGTTGATGTTGTTCCAATATTTTTATTTATAATACCTATACTTGCATAGGGTACAGGTAGCTTGTCTTGATCAAGAATAATACCCTTAAGAGCTATTTTTTGTTGTGAAAAAACATGTAAAGTAACAAATAAAGAAAATAGTAAAAAAATCTTTTTTTTCATGATAAAACTTTTATTTAGAAGCTAATTTTTGTCAATTAACTGTAATTCCATTTTTATGTTACTTCGCTTATAGGGACAATTTTTTTCTACTGGAATTTCTTTAAACCCTTTTTTTATATAAATATGAATTGCATTTTCAAGTAAGGTATTAGAATATAAAACTAATTTTTTTAATTGTTTATTTTTTGCAAAATCAATACAATAGTCCATTAAATATTGACCCATATTCTTACCTCTTTTTTCAGGAATTATAGCCATTTTAGTAAGTTCATAAACTTTATCTTTTTTTTTCATCAAGGCTACAGTTCCTATAATCATAGTGTTTTCAAATAAAAAAAAGATATGTCCTCCTTTATCTATAATATACTTATTTGGATTACTCAAAACTTCTCTATCAAAATCTTCAACATAAAAAAATGTCTCTAACCATTCTATATTTAATTGATAGAATGCTTTAGCATAGGCTTCTTTAAATGAAATTATTTTTAATGGAGATTTCATTTATATTTTAGAATCTATCAGTTGAATCATTTCATTTTCCAATAGGTTTGTTTTGTCATAGATTTCCTTTGCTTTAGAAAGTATTTCCTCAGCAAATGATTTGTCTTTAATATCTTTAGCATTAATTCTAACATTGAAATAGGCACCTATTACAGCTGTTCTGGCACATAATGCTCCAAC
>ENA-OQVM01001056-OQVM01001056.1-marine-metagenome-genome-assembly--contig:-NODE-1056-length-38586-cov-4.621205_pt1 | contig 38586 bp, 35 predicted proteins | sample MGYA00237776_ERZ505498 | MGnify/ENA primary metagenome ERZ505498 (study PRJEB26159, sample SAMN06265151) | marine metagenome | isolation source: Helgoland LTER site | place: Germany:Helgoland, sampling...
AATCAGACCCAAGGCGCAGGTCGCCCAGATCAGAACCCGTTTCCAACCGTCAATCTGAAGCATTACTTGGCAGGCTCAGTCTTGGACAGCACCGTGGCGATGGTGTTCTGAACGACGCGCACTTTGACGCCTTCGGCCAGTTCGACTTCAAGCTCGTTGTCGTCCTTGACCTTGACCACTTTGCCGATCAGCCCGCCTTGGGTGATGACCTGATCACCACGACGCAGGGCACCAACCATGGCGGCATGTTCCTTGACCTTCTTTTGCTGAGGCCGGATCAGAAGGAAATACATGATCCCGAAGATCAAAATCAGGGGAATAAACTGGCCAAAGGCTTCCATGGGTCGTGTCCTTGTTTCTGAGGCCAAAACGGCCCACCGCGAAGTTTGGCAGAACCTATGGTCGGGGTGGATCAGGTGCAAGCCACAAAGGACGCGATTCTGGGGACGAAGCCCCACTTGTTCAATTGCGCGCCCTGCCCTTGGCAATCCAATTGCCTTGGCAGATAAATTCGCGCCACGCACATGCGCAGTTCCCATCAATATTGACACGTCGACGCAGTTTTTACGCGGACCACAACGTGCGCCGATGATGAGAGGTCGAATTGCCGAATCCTATCCCGTCGCATCACGCGGTGCCTTGGTGCTGTTTTTCATGTCAGCCCGTCGCAGTCCCCGACCGCGAATTGTGCACACGACATGATACGTCGGCACGTACCACAGCGCTTGGCCTTCTAAACGCGGAATACACCAAAACGGTGCACAGCCTGTGCACGCTCTGTGCACACATTGTGCATCCGCTTTTCAGCCCCTTTTCCACGCCGCAACAATCGGGCATATGAACCCAACGACTTCCTGACCCAAAGGACCAGACCCATGCACGACATCCGCGCCATCCGCGAAAATCCCGCCGCCTTCGACGCCGCCCTCGCGCGCCGTGGGGATGCGCCGGTGTCGTCCGATCTGCTGGCTCTGGACGAAGCCCGCCGCGCCAAGATCCTCGCGGCCGAAACCGCGCAGGCCGAACAGAACAAAGCCTCCAAAGAAGTGGGGGCGGCCAAGGGCCGTGGTGATGACGCAGAATTCGAACGCCTGCGCGCTTTGATCGCAGAAAAAAAGAATGAAATCAGTGTAATGCAGGACGAAGCAAAAGCTTTGGATGCACAGCTAACCGACCGTCTTGCCTATATTCCCAACCAGCCTGCTGACGACGTTCCCGACGGCGCGGACGAGTCCGACAACGTCGAAGTCCGCCGCTGGGGCACGCCCCGCGCCTTTGATTTCAAACCGGTCGAGCATTTCGAAATTCTGTCCGTCGCACCCGGCGCAGACTTTGCCACCGCCGCCAAAACCTCCGGAAGCCGGTTCGTCATGATCCGCGGTGCCGTCGCACGCATCCACCGCGCACTGGCGCAATGGATGCTCGACACGCATGTCGACACCAATGGCCTGACCGAGATCAACACCCCCGTCATGGTGCGCGATGAGGCCATGTATGGTACTGATAAGCTTCCTAAATTTGGCGAAGACAGTTACCGCACCGAAGACGGCATGTGGCTGATCCCCACCTCTGAAGTGCCGCTGACCTACTCCGTCGCGGGCGATGTTCTGGACGCCGCCGTTCTGCCAATCCGGCTGACGTCCCACTCGCTCTGCTTCCGTTCCGAGGCAGGCAGCGCCGGGCGCGACACGTCCGGCATGTTGCGCCAGCACCAGTTCGAAAAGGTCGAAATGGTGTCCATCACGCATCCCGACGACAGCGAAGCGGAACAAAAACGTATGCTGGCCTGCGCAGAAGCGTTACTGGAAGCTCTTGAAATTCCATACAGAACCGTTGTTCTGTGCACCGGCGATATGGGGTTCGGCGCGCGCCGCACCTTTGACATCGAGGCATGGTTGCCCGGCCAAGACGCCTACCGCGAGATCAGTTCGGTGTCGACAACCGGCGACTTTCAGGCGCGCCGCATGAACGCGCGGTTCAAGCCCGCAGATGGCGGCAAACCGCAGTTTGTACACACGCTGAACGGCTCTGGCCTGGCTGTGGGTCGCTGCCTGATCGCAGTGCTGGAAAACGGCCAGCAAGCGGACGGATCGGTGTCACTGCCCGGCGTTCTGGCCCCCTATTTAGGTGGCAAGACGACGCTGGCCGCAGACGGAACTTTAGTTTGAAAAGAACCGCTTAAGGCTGCCCGGCCGGTAATCAGGCACGTCGCGCAATCGCTTGCGCGTCGTGTCATGCAAGTCCGCATCGTTGTCGGGGCCTTTGCGCCATTCCAGCAAGTTTTGGGCCAGTTTGTAAAAGCCACCGGGATCGACCAGCCTGGGCGTCGCATGGGTGTGATCCGCCCCGTCACGGCCCGGTGCCTTGCCCGATCGGTACCGCAGCGCAGGCGCGCCCTGCACCACCCAATCCATCGGAATCCGCGACAAGGCGTCTGTCTGCGCGCTGCCCCCAATGATCGCATGATCGCCAATAAACCAGCTTTGCTGATAGGGCGCGCCCTGACCCGTCTCTTCACGGTTTGTGTTCAGCCTGCCCATGTTGTCCCACAGCGACGGCTCAAAGAACTTGCGTCGCTCGTCCACCGCCACAGCATGACGGGCCGAGGCCACAAGTGACGACAGCGCCATGTCGTGAAACTGGTACCGCTTGTTCCACAAGGACGCTACAAAGCCAAACAGCGCCACAGGAATGCCGCGCGCGCCCACCGTATCCCAGACGCCAAGATACGCAATCTTGACCTGCGGAACGATGTCCAGCCGCGCATCCTGATCCTTTTTCGAAGTGGCAAATCGGGGCGATATCGCTACCCGCTCTTTCTGGATATGGGCCGCATCCGGATGATTGCGCGCGCCGGTTTTGCGATAAAGACGAAAAGCGCGCTTTATCCCTTTGGGCGATGTATCGTTTGAAATCCCGCACTTGCGGATCATTCCTGCGACAGATCGTGCGGTAAACGCACCCCGCGAAAAGCCGAACAGGTAGATTTCGTCACCCGGTGCATAGACTTCGGCGATGGCGGTATAGGCGGCCTTGACCTTGGCCCCAAGGCCCCAGCCCGTCGCCCCGCCCATCAACCTGTTGACGCCGCGACCTATGAATGTCTCGAACCGGGCATCGTCGTTCACGCCAACACCGGAAAAATATTTGACCAGCTGATCTGGTCCAGTATCCAACGCCAAAGCCAGTTCAGGCAAATGCGTGGTGTCTATGATGTCAGGTGAATTCCACGTCCCATCGCACAGGACAACAATCCGTTTCATTGCAAAAAACCTTGTCTGGAAAGCGGTTGGCAGTGGTATCGATGTTGTCTGGATGATACGCGCCTACGTTGTATCGGTAAAGCCTTTGAGGGGGTCAGGAATTCCATGCCTTTGATTGTACTTTTGTTTGCAGTGGCTTTTGCCGCCTCGCCGCTTTGGGTGCCCGGGTTTGGCGGGTTTGATGCCGACCAGTTCCCGGTGCCACAGATCGACCCACCCGTGCAGCCCGAAGGCTATGCGTTTGCGATCTGGGGGGTGATTTACCTGTGGCTGATCATCGGCTCAGGCTACGGCATCTGGCGACGCTGGAGCGATCCGGCATGGGCGGCGATGCGCTTGCCCTTGATCCTGTCATTTGCCGTTGGATCGGTCTGGTTGCCCGTCGCGGTCCGCAGCCCTGTCTGGGCCACTGTTCTGATCTGGGTGATGCTGATCACAGCCCTATGGGCCCTGTGGCGCAGCCCGCGCACGGACGCATGGGCGGCGGCGTGGCCCGTGGGGCTTTATGCCGGGTGGCTCAGTGCGGCAAGCTGTGTGGCCCTTGGCCTGTTGCTGGCTGGCTACGGGTTTGTGGATCAACAAGTGGCGGCATGGATCATGGTTGGTGTCGCGATCGTGCTGGCCTGGGGCGTACAATGGACGCTTGGACACGCGCCCACCTACGGCGTTGCCGTGATTTGGGCGCTGATTGCGGTCGGCGTTCAGAATGGTTTTGGCGGTGTGGGCCTGCTGGCGCTCGCTGGTGCAGCGGCACTGATCACCCCAACCCTGCGCGCGCTGCGCGGAACATAACTTATTGTCCGGGCGGAAGCCGTGACGGCTTCCGCGTCCTGCCTAGCTGCGCCGCCCGTCGGTATGTTTACGCAGTTTTGACGGCGGTGCCTTTTTGCGGCCCTTGTAGGGGTTGGCATCGTTTTGTCCGCGCATCCAGATGCGGATCGGGGTACCCGGCATGTCAAAATCCAACCGCAAGCTGTTAACGAGATAGCGATTGTAGCTTTCCGGCACTTTGTCTGGATGGCTGCACATAACGACAAACCCCGGCGGACGCGTTTTGGCTTGGGTCATGTAGCGCAGCTTGATCCGCTTGCCTTGGGGGGCGGGGGGCGGATGCGCCTCCAGCATACCGGTCAGCCAGCGGTTCAACTGTGCGGTGGTCACGCGGCGGTTCCACACCTCGTAGGCGCGCATGATGGCCTCGTGAAGACGATCCATGCCACGCCCGGTTTTGGCCGACACGGTGACCAGTGGCGCACCCTTGAGTTGGGGCAGCAGCCGTTCAAAGCTTTCCTTGAGGTCGCGCAGCTTGGCCTGTTTCTCTTCTTCGACGTCCCATTTATTGATGGCCAGCACGACAGCGCGGCCCTCGCGTTCGGCCAGATCCGCGATCCGCAGATCCTGCTGTTCAAATGGGATCGCAGCATCCAGCAGCACAACGACGACTTCGGCGAACTTGACCGCGCGCAATCCGTCGCTAACGCTGAGTTTCTCCAGCTTTTCCTGCACCTTAGCCTTTTTGCGCATCCCAGCAGTATCAAAGATACGCATGGGCGTGCCGTTCCAGTCGGTGCGCAGTGAAATTGCATCACGTGTGATCCCGGCCTCGGGGCCCGTCAGTAGACGATCCTCACCGACGATCTGGTTGATCAGGGTCGATTTGCCTGCGTTGGGGCGGCCCACAACGGCCACCTGCATCGGCTTGGCATTTGTTGGCATGCGGATCGCATCCGGATCGTCGTCCTCGTCCAGATCGACGTCGACCTCGGGCGTTTCGTCTTGCTCTTTTTCGGCATGCAGATCGGCCAGAGGCTGCAACTGGGCGTACAGGTCGTTCAATCCCTCACCATGTTCTGCTGACATACGGATCGGCTCGCCCAGGCCCAGATTGTAAGCCTCAAGCACCCCCGCATCCGCGGCGGAGCCCTCGCCCTTGTTGGCGGCCAACAGCACATGGGCAGAGCGTTTGCGCAAGATGTCGGCAAACACTTCGTCGGTGGGCGTGATTCCCGTACGGGCGTCGATCATGAACAGGCATATATCGGCCATATCCACGGCGCGTTCCGTCAGGCGGCGCATGCGTCCCTGCAGGCTGTCATCGGTGACTTCCTCCAGGCCCGCAGTGTCGATCACGGTGAATCGCAGGTCCCCCAGACGCGCCGCACCCTCGCGCAAGTCGCGGGTCACACCGGGTTGGTCATCGACCAACGCAAGGCGTTTGCCCACAAGGCGGTTAAACAATGTCGATTTGCCCACATTGGGGCGGCCGACGATGGCAAGTGTCAGGGTCATGGCGGGGTCCGCGCTGTCAGATCAGAGGCCGCACATAGACCATATATGCGCCCGCGAAAAGGACTGAAAACACAGCGCCCCAATCAGCGGTAGGCGACAAGCTGACCTTTGCGGGTCACAACGTACAATGTCTGCCCCGCAACCACAGGTCCAGTCGATGCGCCATCCGGGATATTGACCGTGCTGATGAGCGCACCCGACACCGGGTCAAAGCTGCGCAGCAAGCCGTCTGAAGACGCAACGATCAACCGCCCGCCAGCCAAAATCGGGCCGTGATGTGCAAAGACTTCAGACTGTCTGTTTGGGCGGTCCTTGACGAAGTTGGGCAAACGGACGCCCCAGATACGGCTGCCGTCCGATCCATCAAGACGCAGCAGCTCGTTGCGGTCGCTGATCAGGAAGACGCTGCCGCCGACAGGCAGAACAGTATCAATGGCACCCTCGTTCGCTGTCCAGATGCGTCCGCCACTGGCGGCAGAAACGGCCGTTGTGCGCCCGGATTGGTTGCCAGCATAAATCACGCCGTCTGCTGCGATTGGTCGCCCGGTCACGTCATCGAATTTCGACAGTGCGCGGCCCTTGCGTTCGCCCAGAACCGACGCATCCCAGCGCCGCAACCCACCCTTGCGGAACACAGCCTGCAATTCGCCGGAGCCAAAGGAAAACACTGTCAGCCCATCGACAACGACCGGCGCTGGCGCGCCCAGCACGTTGATCGGGCTGTCCGACCCTGTGACCTGCCACGCGATCCGTCCGTCTGATTTGTTGATGGCCCAGCCTGTGTCGTCCCCGGCCATGAGGTATAGAAGATCACCAAAGACTGTCGGGCGGCCGGAGCCTGTCCCACCAAGGTCTTGTGTCCAGATCGTGTTCCCGGTCGCGGCCTCGAACGCCGTGAGAATGCCAAAGCCGCTTGAGACGTACAAAACGTTTCCGTCGACCGCCAGCCCGCCCCCGGTTGCATCCCCCGCGTCCGCGTCATCTGACAGCAGGTTGCGTTGCCATTGAATTGCACCTGATGTGGACACAGCCGTCACGGTGGTTTCGGCATCAAGGGTGAAAACACGCCCGCCAGACACTGTTGGATCGGCAGTGATCCGGTGTTTGCGCCCGTCGCCTTCACCGATGTCTACGGTAAAGATTTGGGTCAATGACGTGCTCAGCTGCGGGTTATCAGTGCGAAAGTCCTGCGTTCCGATGCTTTGGGCGGCGTCGACATTGGCTACTTGTGCCGGCAGCGAGATGCCACGCGACGTGTTTACAATGTCGGTCGTTTCCTTGGCGTTTTCGGATTGGGTCAGGAAGGAATCGATATCTTCCCGCTCGCCGGGCAAAATGATCTCGGGTTCCTGACAGGCCGCAAGCAGCGTCAGGGCGGCAACGCAAATGCCAAACATCGCCTTTTTAGGTGCGAAACGCTGCATGTCGACCGCTTGGGTCTGTGTGCCGCAATCTCTCATCCCAACACCCTCGTCATTCATTGGCGATCCCGGCAGCCTCTGGCGCACCACCCAGTGCCACCATCGCCTGAAGGGCCCGGCGTTGCAAGCCTGCGGTGGCCTCGGAATCGTCGATGATCATTTGCAATCGCTCAAGGGCGGCGTCGGTATCGCCCGCCTCGATGTCCAGAAGTGCCAGCTGCTCTTCGGCCAGCAGGCGCAGGCGCACCCCCGGAATGGCCAAGGCGTCAAACCCGGCGCGGCGCGCATCGCTGTCCATTGTGTCAGATTGCAACGTCAGCGCCTTGAAGGCCGCCACCTGGCGATAGATCAAGGGCACGTCGGCGTTGTTCGACACAGCCTGCAGCGTCTGCGCCGCCAGCGCAGCCTCGCCCGCCTCGGCTTGCGCACCAGCGGTCATAAAGGCCAGAATAGCTGCCCCTTGGGCTGTTTCGGCACTGACACCGACCAATGCCTCGGCACGCGCAGCGTTATCATCCTGGGACAGTGCGGCGATCATGGCATCGCCCAGAGCCTGCGCTTTGGCATCCGCCTGAGCGTTGCGGTATTCGTTATAGCCAGCGGCCCCCACAATACCGAGGATAAGCAACGCGGCAATCCAGCCATAGCGGCGCAGATAGCCAAACAGGCGATCCCGGCGCACCTCGTCGTTAACTTCTTCAATAAAGCTTTCGGTATCGCTCACGCCGTGCGCTCCCCACGTTTGCGACGCATTTGTAACGCGCCACGCTTGAATTTGCGCCTTCCTTAGCCTGCCCACGCGATCAAGCCAAGAGCGACAAAGACCACCCTGCCGCACACCGTTCGGGCAATATTGCGAATTCAGCCGAAAAAATGTAATCTAAACTGGTTAGTTCAGTCGTAAGAAGACATATATCCGGTGAATCGCACCTAGTGGCGTCTAAAAACACCCTCACGGAGAAGACATTGATGCGCGTTGTATCGTTTTTATTGGCAATTGTAGTTGCCGCTGGTTTGTACCTTTGGGTGATTGAGCGCGACGCCACGCTGGCCTTTATCGCCGAACGGACCGGCGATGGAACGCAGCCCGACGATGCCGAGGCCGCCGAAAGCGCACAGGCAGAAGACGCCGACGCAGAAGCCAGTGAGGATCGCGCACTCATCAAAGTTCTGGTGCGCAAATCCATTTCACGCGAAATCAGCAGTGCCGTGATTCTGCGCGGACAGACCGAAGCGTCGCGTCAGGTCAGCGTTCTGGCCGAAACCTCGTCTACTGTTGTCTCTCCTCCGTTGCGCAAGGGCGCGGTGATCGAAGCGGGTCAATTGCTGTGCCAATTGTCGCCCGGCACCCGGGAATTCACCCTGAACGAGGCGCGTGCGCGGCTGGCCGAAGCAATCGCGGGCAAGACAGAAGCCGAAAGCCGCGTGCCCGAAGCCGAATCCCGCGTCGTTGAGGCCCAAGCCCGGATCGAAGAGGCACTGGTAAACCAGAACGCCGCCCAACGTCTGAGCGAAGGCGGTTTTGCCGCGGCCACCCGCGTCAAAAGCGCAGAAGCATCGCTAGCCGCCGCCAGAGCAACGTTGGAGGCCGCGCGTTCCGGCGTCACCGCCGCCACATCGGGTCTGCAATCTGCCGAAGCACGCATCCAGAGTGCCGCCGCCTCTATTGCAATTGCCGAAAAAGAGCTTGAGCGACTGGAAATCCGCGCGCCCTTTGCGGGCCTGCTGGAAAGCGACACGGCCGAATTGGGCAGCTTGTTGCAGCCGGGAGATCTTTGCTCTGTCGTGATCCAGCTTGATCCGGTCAAACTGGTCGCTTTCGTGCCCGAAACCGAAGTCGAGCGTGTTCAAGTCGGGGCCATGGCCAGCGCTGAACTGGCGGCAGGTGGCGCACCGATCACCGGTGCCGTTTCATTCCTGTCGCGGTCCTCTGATCCGACAACCCGTACCTTCCGCGTTGAAATCGAAGTGCCCAATTCAGACTTTGCCATTCGGGACGGCCAAACAGCCGAAATCCAAATTTCCGCAGCCGGGTCCAAGGCGCATTTGTTACCATCCTCTGCCCTGACGCTGAATGCGGATGGTCAACTGGGCCTGCGCACTTTGGATGAAAACAGCGTCGTACAATTCAGCCGCGTCAACGTGTTGCGCGACACCATCGACGGCGTCTGGCTGACCGGTCTGCCAGACGAGGTAGACGTAATTGTCCTAGGTCAGGAATTTGTCACCGCAGGTGTCAAGGTCGCCCCAACCTTTCAGGAGCAAACGCAATGACAGGTATCGTCGACTGGGCCGCATCCCGCGCGCGGATGGTGATTGCCTTTATCATTCTGTCGCTCGTGGCGGGTGCAGCGGCCTATATCAGCCTGCCCAAAGAGGGTGAGCCGGACATCGAAATCCCCACCCTCATCATATCCGTGCCCTTCCCCGGCATTTCCGCAGCCGATAGCGAAACGCTGCTGGTCAAGCCGATGGAAACCGAGCTGAGCGATCTTGACGGTCTCAAAAAGATGACATCGACCGCCGCCGAAAGCTATGCCAACGTGGTGCTTGAATTCGAATTCGGCTGGGACAAGACCCAGATCATGGCCGATGTACGCGACGCGATGGATGGCGCAGAGGCAGAGTTCCCCGATGGTTTCGAGCAATACACGCTGGACGAATTCAACTTTTCCGAATTTCCGATCATCATCGTCAACCTTTCTGGCCCCGTGCCGGAACGCACGATTACGCGCGTCGCCAAGGATTTGCAGGACGATATCGAAGGCATCGATGCGGTTCTGGAAGCCAGCATCGTGGGCAGCCGTGATGAAATGGTCGAGGTCATTATCGACCCCTTGCGCCTTGAGGCCTACAACGTCACAGCCGCCGAACTGATCAACGTGGTGCGCAACAACAACCAACTGATTGCCGCCGGTGAAATCGAAACCGCGCAAGGTGCCTTTGCGGTCAAGATCCCGTCCTCGTTTGACGAGATCAGCGATATCTATGACCTGCCCGTCAAAACCAACGGCGACCGCGTCGTCACCTTGGGCGATCTGGCCCAGATCAATCTCACCTTCGAGGATCGCCTGTCCACCGCCCGTTTTAACGGCGAAGACACCGTTGCTTTGCAAGTTGTCAAACGCAAAGGGTTCAACCTGATCGACACCGCCACCGCAGTCAAAGAGCTGGTGGCCGCCGAAGCCGGCGAGTGGCCCGACGGGTTGAAAGCCGCCGTCACTGTTGGCACCTCAAACGATCAAAGCCGCGAAGTGGCATCGATGGTCGGGCAATTGCAGGGTTCTGTCTTTACGGCGATTGCGCTGGTGATGATCGTATCACTTGCGGCATTGGGCCCGCGTGCCTCGCTGTTGGTTGGGTTTGCGATCCCGACCTCGTTCCTGCTGTGTTTCGTGCTGCTGGCCATCATGGGCATTTCGATTTCCAACATCGTCATGTTCGGCCTGATCCTGTCGGTCGGGATGCTGGTCGACGGCGCGATTGTGGTGGTCGAATACGCCGACAAACGCCAACAAGAAGGCGCGGGGCCGATGCAGTCCTATGTGGACGCGGCCAAGCGCATGTTCTGGCCTGTTGTGTCATCCACAGCCACCACGCTGTGTGCATTCCTGCCGATGCTGTTTTGGCCCGGTGTGCCGGGCGAATTCATGGGCATGCTGCCTGTCACGCTGATCTTTGTTCTGTCTGCTTCCCTGATCGTGGCCCTGATCTATCTGCCCGTCATGGGTGGGGTTCTGGCCCGCCTGATCAACATCATCTCCTCCAAGAGCGGCAGCATCGCAAAATTGCCGATGCTGGCCCATATCGCGCTGTTCCCGCTGGCTGTTGCGCTGGTGGCCGGATTGGCAGGCGTACCTATGCTACAAGGATTTGTCGCAGCGGCCTTTGCCGTGATGGATCAACAAGACACGGTGGGTTCGGTCCTGCCAACATTTTTGCAGGTCTTTTTCTACGCCTTTGGGATGCTATGCCTTGTCGGTCTGGCGCTGAGCGGTCTGGCGCTTGCGTTCCTGTCGGCGGGGGCGCTGTTTGTACGGCTCGGCTGGGCCGGGCATTGGGCAGGTCGCAAAATATTCGGATCGGGCAATGGCCACGTCAAATCGGGCTATCAACGTTCAGGTTTTGGCTATCTGATCCAGGGAATCGTGGGCAACCCGGTGATGCCCATCGTAATGGTCGCCACCGTTTTCGTTTTTGTCGGCACCACGCTGATCTACTTCGTCAACAACAACAAAGGCGTAGAGTTCTTTGTCGAGACAGAGGCCGAACAGGCCATCGTCTATGTTCTGGCACGCGGAAACCTGAGCCTGGATGAAAAGGATGCATTGCTGCGCCAAGCCGAGGATGTGGTCAACGGCCACCCCGGTATCCGCAGTGCCTTTGCTTTTGCTGGGGATGGCGGGCTGAATGCCAACACAGGCGGTGCTGGTGCGCCCACGGATGCAATCGGTCAAATCCAGCTTGAAACAATCCCATGGGAGGAACGCCCCGAAGCGAGTGAGCCGTGGTTCACGATCCCAGGGATCAACTACACAGTCACGCGCGACATCAAGGCCCATGAATATGATGGTGCCACGGTCATGGACGAAATCGCGGAACAACTCGCAGAGATTCCCGGTATCCGTTCCGAAGCGCTGGCCCTTGCACAAGGCCCAGCCAGCAGCAAACCCGTGCACCTGCGCATCAAGGGCAGCGATTGGGACGACCTGTTGACGGCCACCAGCGTGGCGCGCGCCGAATTTGAAACCATTCCCGGCCTCGTGCGGATCGAAGACACGCTTCCCCTGCCCGGCATCGACTGGCAGATCGACGTAGACGTCGAGAAAGCGGGCCGTTTTGGCGCAGATGTGGCCACTGTGGGCGCAATGGTGCAATTGGTCACGCGCGGTCTGCTGCTGGACACCATGCGCGTCGATACATCCGACGAAGAAATCGAAATTCGCGTCCGTCTGCCCGAAGAAGACCGGGTTCTATCCACCCTCGACACACTCAAGGTGCGCACTGGCGACGGGCTGGTCCCGCTGGCCAACTTCATCACGCGCACGCCTGTGGCCGAACTTGCCCAAATCAACCGCGTCGATCAGGTGCGTTACTTTGATGTAAAGTCCGACGTTCTGGACGGGCTGCAAAAGCTGGTTTCGACCGAAGAGATCGACGGCGTGGATGTTGGCGTGATCGCAGCCACCCTGCGCCCGTCGCCCAGCGGTGACATTACATCAATCGATGGCGTGACCTATGCCGTGTTGGCGATGGAAGACACCGGGCGCGGCGTTGATTTGCAGGCCGCACTGGATGCAGGTGACCTGCGCCTTGCCCCCGTCAATCCGACAGAGCGGATTGCCGAACTGACCAAATGGCTGGACACGGACCCCTTTGCCGCCGGGCTAGAATATGAATGGACCGGCGATCAAGAGGATCAGGCCGAATCCGGGGCCTTCCTGATGCAGGCCTTTGCCGGGGCGCTGTTCTTGATGTTCATCATCCTGCTGGCGCAGTTCAACAGTGTTTACAACGCGCTCTTGGTGCTTGGGGCGGTCGTTCTGTCCACTGCGGGCGTTCTGATCGGGATGCTGGTCATGGATCAGGCGTTTTCGATCATCATGACGGGCACAGGCATCGTCGCGCTGGCGGGCATCGTGGTGAACAACAACATCGTTCTGATCGACACCTATCAGGAATACGAGAAATACATGCCCCGCATCGAAGCGGTCATTCGCACCGCCCAAGATCGCATCAGGCCTGTTCTGCTTACCACCATCACAACGATGGCGGGTCTGGCCCCGATGATGTTCGGCCTCAGCCTCGATTTTGGCGGCGGCGGCTATACTGTCGACAGCCCCACGGCCCTTTGGTGGAAACAACTTGCCACTGCGGTTGTGTTTGGTTTGGGAATTGCGACTGTGCTGACCCTGATGGTCACGCCATCCTTGCTGGCGATGCGCGTCTGGGTCGTGACCTATGTGATGTGGTTCAGCCAGTTGCTGGCCAAGATGTCGCTTGGCCGCGCCAGTGTTGCAGCACGTGACTGGTCGCTGTCGCGCCAGACCAGCAAGATGAAAAGCCAAGAACTTGTATGGGATTTCGTTGACGAACCGGCCGGTGCCGTGCGTCAGCCTGAATTGCCCTTCGCGGAACCAACCCCGCTCAAGGCGGCGGAATAGCAAAAACAGGATCACAGGCCGGAGCGTAAAGCGTTTCGGCCTGATCGCATGTACCTTGTCCAACTGACCTGCTCTGCGCGTATCGGAAACAGCGGGCCCTGACAGCGTGTTGAATGTACGTCCGCTCGCCAATCCGTTCAGTATTTTTGCGTGGATTTGCCCGCAGCCCTCTAAATCACTGCGCGCCGCTGGTTTCGCTTTGGTGGAATCGCGGTTGAGGAGTATACATAGGGTATTCTCTCACAGAACCCGAACATTTCAGCATATCCCGTTTGCGAGGACCCATGAGCCAGATATTGCAAGTCGCAGCCATCGCCGTTGCCACGCTTGGCACAGGTGCAGCGACGCTGACGGTGATGAATACAGACATCCCCGACTTTGCCGCCCCCGAAGGGGACTGGACCGCTGGCAGCGCATTGGATGGCCGGTCTTTTCAGATTGTCGGTGCGGACCTCAAGACCGGGGAAGTCATGACAGACGAACTGGTCTTCCGTGACGGAACGTTCCAGTCAGTCAATTGCGAGAAATACTGCAACTTTGGCTGGTCAGAGTACCAAACAAAAGTCGAGGGCGATGTGATCCACTTTGTGGCGCGCCCCATCTGCCCAGAGGCACCGCATCAGGTCGTATTTTATGGCACGGTAAAGGGCGAAGACGTCCAGTTCGAAGGCAGCTGGACCACACGACGCTGGTACTGGACCCATCAGATCACCTTTGCAGGGACAGGATCGCCGGTCGCGCCAACTGACGACAGCGTCTCTGGGTGAGGCAACAGGCGTGAGCCCGTCCGGTCACAACCTGCGCGCAGTCGCGGTTCGTCTTGTCCTGCTTATCGCCGTTCTAGTGGTTGCCACATGGGGCGCGCATATGGTGCGCGAGGCGCTGGATCTGCACATCAGGCCCGGCAACGAACAGCAGATCCACCGCGCCATTATGCTGGGTGCGCTTGCCTATATTGGTTTGCTCGCACTGCCCTTTGTGCCGGGCGCAGAGATAGGGTTGGCGATGTTGACCGCCTTTGGGCCCGGCATCGCTCCGCTGATTTATGTGACGACGGTAACGTCCATGATGCTTGCCTATTCTATCGGGCGCTTTCTGCCTATTGGTGCGCTCGAACGGCTTTTTTCTGTCTTGCGGATGCACCGTGCGGCCAAATTGGTGGCGCGCGCAGCACCTCTGACGCAAGAGGAACGGCTTGCCATGTTGTTAGAGGGTCAGACCCCACGCATGCTGAAACTTGCCTTGCGCTACAGGTACATTGCCATGGCACTGGCGGTGAACACGCCGGGAAACTCCCTCATCGGCGGGGGCGGTGGCATTATGATAATGGTCGGGCTCAGCGGTCTGTTTACCCCGATGCAGACATTGATTGCGATCCTCGTGGCGGTGTCGCCAGTGCCATTGGCCGTGTTCTTTCTTGGGCTACAGATTTAATCAGATCCGCTAAAGAGGCGCACCGATTTGAGGGCTTCAAACGATCGCACCCTTTGATCAACAGCATCTTCGCCCGTGCCCCTGCCCCTCTAAAACTGAGTGTGACTCTCAGATCTCTTCATCCGCTTGCTGCCGCTGCCAAAGCTGCCAATAGCGGCCCTCTTTGTTCAGCAGTTCGTCGTGGGTACCGGTTTCGACAACCAATCCATCCTCCAGCACGACGATCCGGTCCGCTTCGGCAATAGTGCTCAGGCGGTGGGCGATGGTCAGCACTGTACGGCCCTCTCCGGCCGCGTTGAGCGCCGCCTTGATGTCTTGTTCTGTTTCTGTGTCCAGCGCGCTGGTCGCCTCGTCCAGCAGCAGGATGGGCGGGTTCTTAAGCAGCGTGCGCGCAATGCCAACGCGCTGTTTTTCACCACCCGACAGCTTCAGACCGCGTTCGCCTACGGTCGTGGCATAGCCATCTGGCAGGCGCATGATGAAATCGTGGATTTGCGCGGCTTTGGCAGCCGCGATGATGTCATCCTCGGTCGCGTTGTCACGGCCATAGGCGATGTTGTAATGGATCGTATCGTTGAACAGCACCGTGTCCTGCGGGACCACACCGATGGCGTCATGCAGGCTTTCTTGTGTGATGTCCCGCACGTCTTGGCCATCGATGCGCAGTGCCCCTGCCCCCACATCGTAAAAGCGGAACAGCAATCGCCCGATGGTCGATTTGCCCGATCCGGTCGAGCCGACAATGGCGACCTGCTGGCCCGGTTCGGCCACAAGCGATACGCCCTTGAGGATCGCACGCGTCGGATCATACCCGAAATGCACATCATCCAGTTCGACCTGTCCACCCGTCACCTTCAACGGCTTGGCATCCGGGGCGTCAACAACTTCGGCGGGTTGTTCCAGCAGATCGAACATCTCGCCCATATCGACCAGCGCCTGCCGGATCTCACGGTATACGGTGCCAAGAAAGTTCAGCGGCATGGTGATCTGGATCATATAGGCGTTGACCATGACGAAATCGCCCACAGTCAGATCGCCGTTCTGCACACCGACAGCCGCCAACACCATAACGCCCACCAGACCACTGGTGATGATGACGGATTGGCCAAAATTCAGGAAAGCCAGCGAATAGCTGGTCTTGAGGGCGGCGACCTCATAGCCTTCCATCGCGCTGTCATAGCGCGACGCTTCGCGCCCTTCGGCACCGAAATACTTGACCGTCTCGTAGTTGAGCAGACTGTCGATCGCCTTTTGATTGGCGTCCGTGTCCTGATCGTTCATGACCTTGCGCAGCTTCACCCGCCATTCGGTCACCGCAAAGGTGAACCAGACATACAACCCGATCGTGACGGCCACGATCAGCAGGTACCACGCGTCAAACAGGATCGTCAGGATCACGCCGATCATCAGCAGTTCCAGCACAAGCGGACCGATGGAAAACAGCAAGAAACGCAGCAGGAATTCAACGCCTTTGACACCGCGTTCGATGATGCGGCTCAGTCCCCCGGTCTTGCGCGTGATGTGGTAGCGCATGGATAGACGGTGAATGTGTTCAAAGGTTTGCAGAGCCAACATGCGCAGTGCACGCTGCGCCACGCGGGCAAAGATCGCATCGCGCAACTGTTGAAAACCCACGTTCATCAAACGCGCGATGCCATAGGCGACCGTCAGACCAACGGCCCCAAGCGCAAGGTTCGACACCCCGTCTGCAGCCAGTGCATCGACAGCGTCGCGGTAAATGATCGGGGTATAGACAGACACCACCTTGGACAGCACCAGCGCGAACATCGCCCAGATGACGCGTTTCTTGACCCACGGCATGTCATCCGGCCACAGATACGGCGCGACCTTGCGGATCGTGCGCAGGGCGGATCGGCGTTCAACATTCTCTAGGCGCGGATCGGGACCTGGGGGCGGCGATGCTGGACGCGCTGAAGCGGGCGAGGCGGTCGTGTCAGATGGCATGAAAGGCGTCCTTGATGGTCAGACACCCTTACTTAGTTCAGGCCGGAGGGATGTGCCAGTGCCACACTTAATTTGGCAGGGCAAAGACCTGACCCGGAAAGATCAGATCGGGGTCGCGGATGCGGTCGCGGTTGGCCTCAAAAAGCTGCACATAAAGCCGCCCCTCACCATATCGTTCACGCGCAATGGCCCAAAGCGAGTGCCCCGCCTGTACTGTGATTTGGGTCGCCGGCGCACTTGCGTCGTCTGATTGCACCAGCAGCGCAGGATCTTCGCGGCGGAACGGAGTTTCGACGCGGCTGGTCACCTGACCGGCCTCGTTCAATTCGTCAACCCGCAGCGTGTAAACGCCTGTGTCAATCTCGGGCAGAGAACCGCGCCAGTCCCCGTTTTCATCCACGTCCAGATCGGCAATGGGGCGATTATTGACGTAGACCCGCACCACTTCGGATGCGATCTGAGCGCGACCTGACAGTTGGACGTCACCGGCCAGCGAATAACTGATCGTATCGAGTTCGATGTTTTCCAGAACGTCCGGACGCGCCGAGCTGAGCAGTTCAACGCCTTCAGGTGTGGATTTCAGGACAGTCACGGGTGCCGCTGGACTTGGGTCTGGGGCGTCTTGCGTGGGTGTAGCGGCCGGGATCGGTTCAGGTTCAGGTTCAGCCATCAGTTCGGGCGCGACCGAAGCAACCTCTGTTTCAGTTGGCGGTGCATCGTTAGGCTCGGAGGTCGCGGCCTCAGCCACTACCTCTACCTCAGCCACTACCTCTGCCTCTGCCTCTGCCTCGGTGGTTTCTGGCGTCGGTATCACATCGTCTACAACGGCAACCTGTTCGGTCGCGGGTGGCGCATTTGTGTCTTCAGTCACTTCAACTGCCGGGGGCGTTGCATCGCTTTGAACGCTGGCGACGGCTACGGGTGGTGGCGTCTCTTCTGAGAGTGTCGCGCTGGCCGTCTCTGGTTCTGGCTCTGGCTCTGGCTCTGCTTCAGGTCTTGCTTCTGGCTCCGCCTCGGCAAGGGACGTCTGCGGGCTGGTGTCTTGCGAAGCAGTCGCACTTTCGGTCTCTGGCACTGGTGCCGGTGCCGCCACAGCAACGGGTTCGGGTTCGGGTCGGGCTTGAGGTGCAAGGATCACTTCATCAACGGACGCGATTTCATCCAGTCCAACCCGTTGAACCACAGTCAAAACACGCGCCTTGGGACTGGTTGGCAAAATGGTGATCGCCGCGAAACTGCCTCCGGGGTCGGTCGTGACCGACGTGTTTTTCGCCCCGTCCAGCATGACCGACACTTCGCTGCCGGGCGCGGCGCGGCCTGCGATAATGGTCAGCCCATCTGCCTCAAGACGCACCTCGTCAATCGACGGGGGGGCCACCGTTACGATATCTGCGGTCTCAGTGGGTGCCTCGGGTGCAGGATCGGCTGCGACCTCGGGCGTCACGACAGCCTCAACGACCGTCTGTGCCTCTGGAACCACGGCTTGATCAGCGCTGCGGGAATTCAGGAAAAGCCCGGCCCCGACTGCAACAACGGCCACAACCACGGCACCACCGACAACGGCACCGTTCGTTCCGGCAAAGGCCGCAAGTTTCGACATTTTACGCACTCCTGCGCCCCTGATGGGCCAGTTTCATTGCGTTTGCATATCAGGACGGATTAGAACGGTCAAAACACTGCTGTTTGAAACAGCAATTTTCACCCTCTCAAGTCAGGAACTGTTGCCATGGCTCCACTGTCCGTTTGCGTATTTTGTGGTTCACGACCGGGGACTGACCCCCAATATCTGGCCGATGCGGCTGTTTTGGGGCACGGCATTGCGCAAAATGGGTGGCGATTGGTCTACGGCGCGGGTGATGTCGGCCTGATGGGGGCCGTGGCGCGCGCCACCCAAGAGGCCGGGGGCGACACGTTCGGCGTTATCCCCAAACATCTGGTGGACTGGGAAGTCGGCAAGACCGATCTGACAGCCTATGTGGTCACCGAAACCATGCATGAGCGCAAAAAGGTTATGTTCATGAACTGCGACGCCATTGTTGTGCTGCCCGGTGGGGCGGGATCGCTGGACGAGCTGTTCGAAGTGCTGACATGGCGGCAACTGGGCCTGCACGAAAAGCCTGTCATTTTGGTGAATACGAACGGCTATTGGGATCCGCTGATCGCGTTGATCCAACATGTGGTTGACGGCGGTTTTGCAGATGCGAGCCTGCTTGATTATTTCAGCGTGGCCGCGAATGGCGACGCAGCGCTCGCGGCCCTTGGATGATCTGAAACCGATTCGGTTTCAGCGCGTTTTCGACACGACAAACAAAAACAGCGCCCCGAAGGGCGCTGTTTTGTCGGAGTGCGTGTCGCACTCCATCTTATTGTCAAACGTGCCCTCTCATACGGCTGGCGACGTTTTCCCAGTTCACAAGATTGTCGAGGAAGTTCGTCAGATACACAGGACGCTTGTTGCGGAAATCAATGTAGTACGAGTGTTCCCACACATCACAGCCCAGCAGCGTCGTCTGACCAAAGCACAGCGGGTTCACGCCGTTTTCCGTCTTGGTCACTTTCAGCGCGCCATCCGTGTCCTTGACCAACCAGCACCAGCCAGAGCCGAACTGGCCTGCGCCTGCTGCAGAAAATTCGGATTTGAACGCATCAACCGAGCCAAAGCTTTCTGTGATCGCTTTTTCCAACTCGCCGGGCATCGCGCTACCGTCTGGGCCCATCATTTCCCAGAATTGATTGTGGTTCCACAATTGGCTGATGTTGTTGAAGATACCGTTTTGAGCCACAGCAGAGGCATCATAGGTGCCTGTGATGATCTCTTCGAGAGACTTGCCCGCCCATTCTGTACCTTCAATCGCCTTGTTGCCGTTGGTGACATAGGCGTTGTGGTGCAGGTCGTGGTGATACTCGAGCGTTTCGGCAGACATGCCTTTGGCCGCAAGCGCGTCGTGAGCATAAGGAAGGTCGGGAAGTTCAAAAGCCATGTCTGGGCCCCTTTATTTTCGGTTTCACTGTCTCACTGACAGATTGTGCAAATTGTCGCAAGATCAAGGGATCAGCTGACTTCATCCCCTGCTTTTCAACTGATCCAGTGTTTTTTGATCCAGAATGGCACACCCGCCCGTGCCGGATGGCGCGTTGATGGCGCTTGCGATCCGCGCCTTGATGTTGACCGACGTACGATCCGCATTGAAAACCGCGAAATATCGCGCCGTCACGCGCGGCCCCTGCGAGGTTCCCAGCCGGGGCACGTTCCAGTCGACCTGGTATGTGCCATCACGGCGCAGCTTGAGACGCGCCTTAAGCGGCTCGCGGCTTTTGCTCATTGTTATTTCGTTCAAAACGGTGACTGATTTCCGTTCAGGATCCAGAAAGAACAAGGCCGTGCGTGGTAGCCATCCGCTGCTGTCTGATGTCGTGATGGTGCAGATCAGGTTCTCTGCACGCGCCGTGATCGGCGCGCTTAATGCAGCAACTGTGACCAGAACCAATCCCAAAATAAACCGCATCAAAGCCTCGCTTTTACCGTGTGTCGCCGTTTTGACCGACAACAGGGCCAAGGTAAACAGCGCGGCACATCTAATCAGGAGCTTTTGAAATACCCAACGCGGCTGCCGGGTTGCGCCGCCGTTTTCAGCAGATCAAACATGTACTGCGCGTTTGAACGGAAGCACACGATCCGAAACGACGCATCGTCCGGCATCCAAAAGGCCGCAGGCACCTGCGCAAGCCGCGAGCGGCGGAACATGCCCGCGCCAAACGCTGCCGGGCGAAAATCAACCGGGGCCAGCTTGGCCATGACCTCGCGCGCGCCCTTGCCCGCCACGCGGAACACTGCGCGCGCATCCGACACATCCACTGCGAGCGCATGCACCTTGGTCAGGCCCGCCTGCATTTTGGCAACTGCGCCGGTCACATCGGCATAGGGGCACAACACCAGCAATTCGTCCGGCGACATCCAGCATATGCCCTTGTCCCCGTCGCATGTGACACCGCCCTGCCCGGGCATTTTCAGGCCCGTCACCCCTGTCGCCGCCTTGACCACTGCCGAAACGGTCAGGTCGCCGCGCAGGGTGATCATGCCTTGCAACGGCACCTCTGTCACTGTGGCGATCCCGTCGGACCATGTGGCACCGTTCAATGCGCTCACTGCAGTTGCTGACTTAGACATTCTGCTTTGCCCCCTCGGGATCGTAGAACACCGGGCTGACGATGCGCGCGGTATAGGTTTTTCCGTCCGTGCCGGGAAATTCCAGAACCTCGTCCATACGGTCCGGGCCATTCAACACCAGACCCATCGCGATGCCCTTGTTCAGGTTAGGCGAATGGTAGGTTGACGTCACGCGCCCCTGCACATTGCGCTGCGCGTTGTCGTTTTTACCGTCCGCGACAGCATAGGCCCCGTCCGGCAACACAGACCCATCTGTGGTTTCCAGCCCAACAAGCTGCCAGCGGGTCGGATCGGCCATGTGGCTGCGCAGATGCGCCCGTTTGCCCAGATAATCCTCTTTCTTTTTGGACAGCGCCCAGTTCAGACCAAGGTCCTGTGGGATCACCGTGCCATCGGTTTCGTCCCCGATCATGATGAACCCTTTTTCAGCGCGCAGGATGTGCAGCGCCTCGGTGCCGTAGGGCATCACGCCATGGCTTGCACCGACAACCATCAGCGCATCCCAAAACGCTTGCCCGTCGCTGGCCCGCACTGCGATTTCATAGCTCAACTCGCCCGAGAACGAGATCCGGTAGACCCGCGCGTCAAACCCGCCAAGGCTGCCATCAGCCCATTCCATGAACCCAAGCGCGTCCTTGGACACGTCCATGCCACCAAGCGCCTCAAGGGCGGCGCGCGCCTTTGGGCCGACCACGGCGATCTGGGCATATTGTTCAGTGACGTTGGCAACATAGACTTTCCAGTCCCACCATTCGGTCTGCAACCATTCTTCCATGTGGCCATGGATGCGCTCTGCCCCGCCCGTAGTGGTGTGGCACAAGAACGTTTCCTCGTCGATCCGCGCCACGACGCCATCGTCGATCAGGAACCCGTTTTCCCCACACATCAGACCATAGCGGCATTTCCCCGGTTTCAGCGTGCTCATCATATTTGTGTAGAGCATATCGAGGAAACGGCCCGCATCCGGTCCCTTGACCACGATCTTGCCCAATGTCGACGCATCCAGCAGGCCCAGATTTTCGCGCACGTTCTTGGTTTCACGCATCACGGCATCATGCACCGTCTCGCCCGAGCGGACGAAAGCATAGGGTCGACGCCACTGGCCAACCGGTTCCCAGTCAGCGCCGTGCGCCGCATGCCAGTCATACATCGGTGTGCGCCGGATCGGCTGGAACACATCGCCGCGCGCCTCGCCACCGATCGCCCCCATGGAAATGGGCGTATAAGGCGGGCGGAATGTCGTCGTGCCTGTCTGCGGGATCGGTTGGTTCAGCGCATCCGACAGGATGGCAAGGCCGTTGATATTGCTGAGCTTGCCTTGATCTGTGGCCATGCCCAGCGTGGTGTAGCGTTTGGCGTGCTCGACAGATTCAAACCCCTCTTGGGCGGCCAGTTGGATGTCAGACACTTTGACGTCGTTTTGATAATCTAGCCACGCCTTGGACCGCAGGCCCACCCCCGCCCCTTGCGGCATCAGCCAGACCGGGGCCATCGCGGCCTCGTCCACGCTGTTGCCTTCGGGTGCCTTGATTTTCGCAGGTTCAAAGCCTGTGGCGCGGGCCGCAGCGCGCCCTTTTGCATGGGCATCGCCCAGAATTTCCATCAAACCAAAGTGACCATTGGCCGAGCCCGCAGGGCTGACAAAGGCGGCACCGTCGCCGCCAAGCGGCGCTTTATCCACATCCGGGCGGAACATGGCGAAATCGGCGTCCCAGTGCAGTTTCCCACCGCAATGGGACCACAGATGCACGACCGGCGACCAGCCCCCGGACATGGCGACCGTATCGCAGGCAATCTCTTCAAGCACAGCCCCTTCGCCGGCTTGGGCACAGACGGCAACGCCTGTGACGCGCTTGGTGCCGAGCACCTTGGCAATGCCGTGGCCCATAAGGATGCGAATACCCGCCTCTTTGGCCTGTACCATCAAGGGGCTGTCGGTGGCAGGAACGCGGGCATCAAGGATGGCTGGCACGCTCAAACCCGCTTTTGTGAGGGCCAACGCCGTTCGGTACGCATCATCGTTGTTGGTTACGATCACCGTGCGATCCCCGGGACTGACCCCGAAATTCACCACATAATCGCGCACAGCCGACGCCAGCATGACACCCGGAACATCATTGCCCGCAAAGCTGAGCGGGCGTTCGAGCGCACCCGTGGCGGTGACGATATGTCCGGCGCGGATACGCCACAGGCGGTGTCGCGGGCCCTGTGTTTCGGGGGCATGGTCGCGCAGACGTTCATAGCCCAGCACGTATCCATGATCGTAAACCCCGGCCCCCATGGTGCGTGACCGCAAGCTGACATTTGGCATGTCAGCCAAGTCTGACAACAGGTCATCCACAACCTTGTCCACAGGCATGTCATTGACTGTGCCACCATCAACAGGCGCACGTCCGCCCCAGTGGGCCGTCTGTTCAAGCACCAGCACTTCGGCCCCCGTGGCCGCCGCGGCCTTGGCGGCGGTCAGACCCGCGATGCCCCCCCCAACGACCAGCACATCGCAGAACGCATAAAAGTGTTCGTATGTATCCGCATCGCGCGCCTTTGGCGCTTTGCCCAGACCTGCGGCCTGACGAATGAACGGCTCGTAAACGTGTTTCCACAGAGGCCGCGGATGGATGAACATCTTGTAATAAAAACCAGCAGGCATGAAGCGCGCGAGTTTGGCGTTGATCGCCCCCACATCAAACTCAAGGCTGGGCCAGTGGTTTTGGCTGGACGCGAGCAACCCATCAAACAGCTCGGTCGTCGTGGCGCGTTGGTTGGGTTCGAATGTCCCCTCGGCCCCGAGGTTCATCAGCGCGTTGGGTTCTTCGACGCCAGAGGCCACGATCCCGCGCGGGCGGTGATATTTGAACGAGCGACCCACCAGCATCTGATCATTGGCCAAAAGCGCCGAGGCCAGCGTGTCGCCGACAAAGCCCTTGAGGGTCTTGCCGTTGAAGGTAAAGTGGATCGCGCTTTCTTTGGTCAGCAGGCGGCCGCCTGTGGCTAGTCGTGTGCTCATGCTTTGACCTCGGTGCAGGTTGAGGCGTTGGAGCCTTGGGCGGGGATTTTTTTGAAACAGAAAAGGATCATGACAGGTCCTTCCACGACCAGCCCGGACGCTTTTCAGAGATCACGTCACACAGCTCTTTTGGCGGCGCGAGCGTCTGGGCAGGATATGTGCCGAACACTTCTAGCGTTGTGGTGCAGCGCGCGGCATGGAACCATTTGCCACAGCCATAGGCATGCCGCCAGCGTTCGAAATGCACGCCTTTGGGGTTTTCGCGCATAAACATGTAGCCTTCGAAATCGGCATCAGTCGAGCCGGGACCAAAGCGCGTCAAATGGGCTTCGCCGCCGCCGTGAAATTCGGTTTCTTCACCGGTCTGGCCGCAGCAAGGGCATGTCAGGATCAGCATATGTGCGTTCCTTTTTGAAGGGGCCACGCAAAAAAGGCGGGCATCACGCGATGCCCGCCAAATGCGGTTTCAGATAGAGTGTGCGGGTTATTCGGTCGGCAGGATGGGTGCTTCGCCCGCCGGAATGATGGCATTTTCAACGCCAGCGTCGTTTTGCGCGGTGTTGAACGATCCGACGGACGCGAGCACAACGAGGATTGCAAGCACAACGACGAACGCAAGAAGCACGCCGCGCCCACTGGTCCAGCGGTCCATTTCGGTGTTTGAATGTGGTTGGTCTGACATGATGATACCTCCTGTCTGGGAGACTTCATCACATCCACTTTTGCGGTCCATGCAATGCGGCTGTGCGCCCGCGCGCAAAACGGGCCAACCCCTGCCAATTGCGCCTTGCGACGGCGGCTATGTCCCGCCGATTTTGCGATTTTGCGTGACGACACCGGATTGGATATGGCAGTGTCAGGCAAAGTTGACAGGAGAGACTTATGAGCAAAGAGATGGGGGCCGTTCTGGTCTTTGGCACCATTATGATCATTGCGATCATCATGTTTGTGCTGGAACAGCGCGGTGTGGCCAAACGCAAGGCCGCGCGCGGCGGGCGCGAGATTGACGTGAGTAATCTGATTGCCTTTGGCTCGGCTGCCGGTGAGGGCAAGAAGACCATCAAATAGGCCATGAAATGGCTGTGGCTGATCATTCTTGGGTTTGCGATCCTCGATGCCGGTTTGGCCTGGCGCGAAAGACGCACAGGCCACGGCAAGATTATCGACGAACGCGGCCCAATTGGCCCGCAGACCGAAGCGGACCGCGACGCGATCCGCGCCGAAGGGTCCACGACCCACGGCGTCCCCCCCAACGACCATCAGTGAGCCACCCCGGCAGCCACGGATTCATCAATGAATTTCCCTGCCCGGAACCGATCCAGCGAAAATTCCTCGGTCAGGGGGGAATGCCCTTTGGCGATCAATTCGGCCATGGCCCAGCCTGATCCCGGGATCGCCTTGAACCCGCCCGTGCCCCAACCGCAGTTGATGAACACGCCGTCCACAGGCGTTTTGGACAGGATAGGCGAGCGGTCGCCCGTCACGTCGACGATCCCGCCCCACTGGCGCAGCATCTTGAGCCGTGAGATCATCGGAAACGTTTCGATCAACGCGCGCACGGTTTCCTCGATATGGTGAAAGCTTCCGCGTTGGGTGTAGTTGTTATAGCCGTCGGTGCCGCCCCCGATCACCATCTCGCCCTTGTCAGATTGCGACATATAGCCGTGTACGGTGTTGGCCATCACGACCACATCCATACAGGGTTTGATCGGCTCGGATACCAGCGCCTGCAGTGACACGGATTCGATTGGCAACCGGAACCCGGCCATGCCCGCCACATTGCCGGAATGGCCCGCGACCACAATACCAAGCTTGGCGCAATCAATCGCGCCTTTGGACGTGTCCACACCGACAACTTTTCCGCCCTCGCGACGGATCGCGGTCACTTCACATTTCTGGATCACGTCCATGCCCATGTCGGAACACGCCCGCGCGTAGCCCCACGCCACCGCATCGTGACGCGCCGTGCCTCCGCGTGCCTGCCATAGGCCACCCAGAACGGGATAGCGCGGGCCGTCGATGTTGATGATGGGCACCAGTTCCTTGACCTTTTCAGGGCCGATGAATTCCGTGGTCACCCCCTGCAGTGCATTGGCATGGGCCGTGCGCTGATAGCCGCGCACCTCGTGGTGGGTCTGGGCCAGCATGATGACGCCGCGTGGGCTGAACATCACGTTATAGTTCAAATCCTGGCTCATCGTCTCGTAGAGAGAACGCGATTTTTCATAGATCGCTGCCGACGGGTCCTGCAAATAGTTGCTGCGGATAATCGTTGTGTTGCGGCCCGTGTTGCCCCCGCCAAGCCAGCCCTTTTCAAGGATGGCCACGTTTGTGATCCCGTAGTTCTTGCCCAGATGATAGGCCGTGGCCAGCCCGTGCCCGCCTGCCCCGATGATGATCACATCGTATTTCGCCTTGGGTTCAGGCGCGCGCCATGCCCGTTCCCATCCGCTATGGTAGCGGACAGCTTCGCGGGCGATGGCAAAGGCGGAATATCGTTTCATGGCGGCACGCTCCGGCGCTGGAATCGAATATGGGTGTATTGAGTGTGTAATGGCCGCTTGCGCAAAGAAAAAGGCCAGCGCGGGCGGCACTTTCTATCAGATTTGCGACACGGTGCCGCGCTGGGACGGCGCGGATGTGTGCATGGTCGGGGAAAGGTGCGTTGCTTTGCCCCTTTTGCTCGCGTGATCCAATGGTTACATGGCGTAAAGTTGGAAAGACGAGGGTGGAATGCTGTTCTGGATTATCACGGGATGTTTGACGCTGGTGGTGGTTGCCACGCTTGTGCGCGCGCTGTTGCGCAGCAGCACGGACAGCCGCCCCGCCGCAGCCTATGATCTTGATGTGTACCGCGACCAACTCAAGGAAGTGGAACGCGATCTGGAACGCGGCGTTGTGTCCCCTGCCGATGCAGAGCGCGCAACGGCCGAAGTCTCTCGGCGTATTCTGGCCGCCGATGCGGCCCTGCAAGACGCCCAGACCACCACCGCGACCGGGCGCAGTGGTCCGATCCTTGCTGCGCTGACGGCTGTTGTCGTCATTTCCGGAACGTTTGTGATCTATCTGGATCTTGGGGCCCCGGGCTACGGCGATCTGGCCCTGTCTGACCGGATCGAAGCAGCGCAGATCATGCGCGATGATCGCCCCAATCAGGAAACAGCCGAAGCCAGCATACCCAATCAACCGCCCCCCGCAGATACGACACCCGATTACGTCGGGCTTGTCGAACGCCTGCGCGAGGCCGTGGCACAACGCCCGGACGATACGCGCGGGTTTACCCTGCTCAGCCAATCAGAGGCGCGTTTGGGCAACTTTGCCGCCGCCCACGCAGCACAAGCCCGCGTGATCGAACTAAAGGGTGCAGAGGCAACCGGCGCAGACTTTTCGGAATACGCCGATCTGATGATCCTTGCGGCAGGCGGCTATGTGTCGCCAGAGGCGGAACAGGTTTTGGAACGCACGCTGTCGTTGGATCCGACTGATGGCCCTGCCCGCTATTACTATGGGCTGATGATGGCCCAGACAGGTCGCCCGGACACAGCGCTGCGCATCTGGGATCAGTTGCTGCGCGAGGGGCCGATTGATGCGGCGTGGATTCCCCCGATCGACGCCCAGATCGAAGACATGGCCATGCGTGCAGGCGTGGACTATGCCCGGCCCGCCATGGGAACTGGCCGCGGTCCATCGGCTGCCGACATCGAAGCCGCAGGCGACATGAGCCCGGCCGAGCGTATGGAGATGATCCAAGGCATGGTTGCCGGCCTGAGCGACCGGCTTGCCACGGATGGTGGCCCGGTCGAGGATTGGGCACAGTTGATTTCTGCGCTCGGTGTATTGGGCGAACGTGGCCGCGCCACCGCGATTCTTGAAAACGCGATGGAGGTGTTTGGCAATGATCCGACGGCCGTTGACCTGCTCAACCGCACGGCAGACCGCGTGGGCTTGCAGTGATCACTGACGACATCGCTGAGTTTTTGGCCACCACGCCACCGATGCGCGCGCTGATGGGCCTTGATCTGGGGGAAAAGACGATTGGTGTGGCGGTGTCTGACACATTTGGATCGGTCGCCACCCCGCTTGAAACAGTGCGCCGCAAGAAATTCGGCATCGACGCGGCCCGCCTGCAGCATCTGATCGCCGAGCGCGATGTTGGTGGGCTGGTTTTGGGCCTGCCGCGCAACATGGACGGTTCCGAAGGGCCGCGCTGTCAGTCCACCCGCGCCTTTGCCCGCAACTTTGCCCAGCTTTGGGACGGACCAATCACCTTCTGGGATGAACGGCTCAGTACCGTGGCCGCCGAAAAGGCACTGCTGGAGGCGGATACGACACGCAAACGTCGCGCAGAAGTTATTGATCACGTCGCGGCTGGCTATATCTTGCAAGGACTGCTGGACAGGCTGGCAGTGATGAAAAGGCAGACGACATGAGCGGCACAGTCCCAAACAATCTGGTGTGGAAACGCAACGAGATCGAAAGCCCCTGTGTGCAGATCTGCGTGATCCATCCCGAAACCCGCCTGTGCACAGGCTGCGCGCGTTCAATCGATGAAATCGGCGCGTGGAGCCGGATGAGCCCCGAAGCCCGCAGTGCCATCATGGCGGAATTGCCCGATCGCAAACCCGCACCCATGACCCGTCGCGGTGGCCGCAGTGCGCGGCTGAAACGCTAGCGCGGCGCAAACGACGCACCTAGTGTGCCAACCAGTCCTGCGGGTTGGCACACTCGGGCCGGAAAAACGCGATCATGCGCCCCGGCCCTATTGCTGGTGCGTCCCACACCGCCGTTCCGTGCAATGCAAAACGATGGATCACAAACGCCTGTCCGGGTTCCGCGCTGATTGGCACCGGCGCGCATGTATCAAACACCACGCGGCGTGCGGCCTGATACGCGTCCGTCAAATCAACGTCCCCAACCGGGTGATCCCCGATTGCCTCGACCAATGCCTGTTGCATGATCATATGACTGCCCGGCCAGACCACAGTCGGGGCGGACCGCACGGCATTCAGCGGCAGCCCCAAGATATAGGCATGGAACTCGCGCGCATACCGCCGCCGCATCGGCCCCTCGGGCAGCAACCCATCCACATGGGCCGCCGCGCGGGTCACCCGGTATCGGTGGTTGGCCGCGCTTTGATCCGGGTCGCGCTGCGGATAGCCGGGATAGATGATCGACAGTTGCGCGCTGTGCAGGGGCACGTCCGGCACATGTGCCTCCCACGGGCCGTTCAGTGGCACACCGTTCACAGAACCGTCAGCCTCGTTTGGCAACGCGTCGACCCCGACAAACCATGTCTTACCATGGCGCAGGTTTCGCGCCTGCATCTGCGGATCATCTGCAACGCCGCGCGCGACCCGATAGGCCGCATCGGCCCACGCGCGCACCCGCGCATCCCGGTCAAAGACGACAAAGCCGTCCCGTTCCAGCATCACCCAAGCACAGCCTTGCGCAGCATATTGAGCGCGACAAGCACCAGAAACACCGCAAATACCCGCTTGAGCGGGCCGGGATCCATCGCATGCGCCAGCCGCACACCCCAAGGGGCCGTGATCAAGGTCATCGCGATGATAACGGCGAACGCAATCAGGTTTACGGCCCCAATGGTATAGGGCGGCACAGGCCCATCAAGACTGACCAAAAGGAACCCGATCACAGCGGGGACTGCAATCAACACCCCAAAGCCTGCGGCCGTCGCCACAGCGCGGTGGATCGGCACGCCAAACAGGCTCATCAACGGCACGCCAAAACTGCCGCCGCCAATGCCCATCAAAACGGACAGAAATCCAACCGACGGGGACAAAGCCGCACGACCCACGCCCGTCGGCATCGCAGCGCCCAGTCGCCAATCCTTGCGGCCAAACCCCATGTAAAGGCCCACAATCAATGCCAGTATCCCAAATATCGCCTGTAGCGTGCTTGAGCGCAGCTGCGCCACCACCAGCATGCCCAGCACCGCGCCCACCACGATGCCCGGTGCCCACGTGCGCAGGATCTGCCAATCGACTGCGCCCTTTTTGTTATGCGACAGCACGGACCGCACCGACGTGACGATGATCGTGGCCAGCGAGGTCGCAAGGCACATCTGCATCAGATCCGGCCCATCATAGCCCAGCGTCTGAAACGCATAGAAAAACGCAGGGACCAGAACGATGCCCCCGCCGACCCCCAACAGGCCGGCCAACACACCCGCAAAGGCACCGATCGCCGCGAGCAGCACCAGCATTTGAAGAACAAGAGAAGGATCAGGCATGTCAGGACACTTTCGTCAGATCAGCGCCTGCTACACGGCTTTTGCCTGCAGGGCCAGCGCCTCGATACCCGCCAGGGCCGCTTCTACCAGTTCGGGGCCAGCGCCGGGCTGTGTCGCGCCCTCGCTTAAGGTGCGCCGCCATGCGCGCGCGCCGGGGCGACCCGCAAAAAGGCCCAGCATATGACGCGTGATCTGATGCAAGCGACCACCCGTGGCCAGATGCGCCTCAATGTAGGGTAGCATCGCGGCCACGGCCTCTTCTGCGGTGCGGTCGGACCCGTGGCCAAACACGCGCCGGTCGGCCTGTGCCAGAATATCGGCAGGCTGATGATAGGCGGCCCGCCCGATCATCACCCCGTCAAGGCCAGCGTCCAACAGATCCAGCGCCTGATCCAGCGTTTCGACCCCGCCGTTTATCGAGATGTGCAGATTGGGGAAATAGCCCTTCATCCGCATGACGAGATCATAGTCCAGCGGTGGAATATCGCGGTTTTCCTTGGGGCTCAGCCCCTTGAGCCACGCCTTGCGCGCATGGATGGTGATACGTTCGCAGCCTGCAGCAACGATGCGGGCCAGAAATTCGGGCAACACATACTCTGGGTCCTGATCATCCACTCCAATGCGACATTTGACCGTGACAGGCACATCGACAACGGCCTGCATCGCGGCCACGCACTCTGCCACCAAGGGCGCATCGCGCATCAAAACAGCCCCGAATGTACCCGACTGCACACGATCCGACGGGCAGCCGCAATTCAGGTTCACCTCATCATACCCCGCCTGCGCCCCCAAGCGCGCCGCCTGCGCAAGTTCCACGGGGTCAGAGCCACCCAATTGCAACGCGACAGGGTGATCATCCGGGTGATGATCCAACAAATGCAACGCCCCTCCCCGCACAAGGGCAGGTGCCGTTACCATTTCGGTGTACAACAACGCGTGCCGACTAAGCTGGCGGTGCAGATAGCGACAATGGCGATCCGTCCAATCCATCATGGGGGCGACGGATAATCGCGCTGCCCTGGCGGCTGCGTTGTTGGGCATTCTTCGCTCTCCTTTGGTCCGCGAACCGGTTTTCGCGTCCATTTTGCACACATACTGCACACGAATTGGGGCAGTCCACCCCCCCGAGGGGGCCTGCATGATCAGGGCCTCGACCGCCTCTGTCACCATTCAGCAAGTGTGCAAATGACTTGCGGCAAAAGGAAAGCGGGGCAATACAGCGTCACGGGTTGGGATCCGATGGCATCCCCCTGTGAACGGCGTTCGGCAAGTCGGGTGTCGAAGTTGACGCAAATGGCGAACTCGTTGGGTCTAAGGTCACCAGCACGGGGTTCTGACTTGAACCGAATGGGTTGCTCGGAGCAAGTCGTAGCGTCATCGCGCAGGTCACGCCAATGGCAGTCATTTGTCACACCGAACCCACCGTCTACGCCTGAGGCGGCCGCCCTTCTATTCGCTGGTGCGATAAGGCGAGGCCTGCACGACAAGGACAATCAGCAGCGGCACCGCAACCGTGATCACGCCCACAACGATCAGCAATTGACCCAACTGGGAATAATCGGCGGCAGAGATTTGCACGCCCGTAACCGGATCGACCGTCTCCCGCGTGACTAGGAACACCTTGTTGAGATATTTTGTGCCCAGACTGCTGGCCGACAGAGCCATGTTCGTAAATGACGCCATCACCGCAAAGAACGTGGCTTTCAAATCAGGCGGCGCATTGCGCGCGATCCAGGCGAGCATCGGCACCATGGCAATCTGGCCCAGCGGCGACTCGATCGCAGTATCCAGAATGGCGATGAACCGCGCGTCCACGATGCCGTCCGTGTGCGCTGCTGTCCATTCATGCACCCCGTAGTACAGTCCTATGTTGGGGAGTGACAGAATGCCTGCCGCAATCGTCAACAACACGACAATATAGGCAATCGACCTTTCGGCCATCAGCGGGCGCAGGATGATCAGGCCAAGCAAGGCAAGAAGCGATGTGATCAGCGACAGGATTGACAGGAACTGTTCATCAAAACCCAGATCGTCAATCTCGAACCATGTCAGTCCCGGCCCCGGCAAGGGCACCGCTCGGAACACAAAGATGATCGTGGCCGTGCCGATCAGCACACGCGCGCCATCAGGCGTGAGGTTCTTGAGCAATTCCCGGATCAGATAGAGGATGATCGACAGCGATGCGACAAAGACGATTTCTTGCGCATAGACCAGATTCGATGTGCCCAAAACAAGGCTGAGGACCACGAACGCCAATCCACCGCCAAGGATCTGCCAATTGACCTCGGTTTCGCCGTCCGGACCGGTCTGCGGTAATCCGCGCGCGGCCCGCCTGCGCTGAACGATCATGTGCAGCACCATGCCGCTGACCGAGATGACAGGTATCGCCAGCGCGATCAGATAGACCTGCGCATACAGCGCCAGCCGCGCCGCGCGCGGCAGTGCGTCGGTGTCCGCGAAAATCCAGATATTGACCGCAGCCACCGACACGAAGCCGGAAATGATCGCAATACGTCCCAAGGTTTGCATCGTGGTGTGCATGGCGCGCGACTGTGCGTCGGAATAGGGCTGACCTGCGTCATCGGTGCGCGGCACCGCCTCGACGGTCATGGCATCGGCGACCACGTCCTGCAGTGCGTATCCCGACGGGGCCAGCAGCAAGGCGATGACAAACCATGTTTCAAGTGGGAAGACCGCGCGCATCCGGTCTGGCTGCGACACCAGTGCGAACATGATCAGCAGCGACAGCGCGATCAGCCCCGCCCCGATCAGGATGAACACCGCTTTCCAGCGCCAAAGCAGATCAACGACGTGCCCAAGTGGCAGTTTGAGAACCCACGGCAGGCCCGCCCAAAACGCCAGCCCCGCGATAAATGCAGCCGACAGATCCAGATATTCCTTGAGAAAAAAGGCCCCCACAACAGAGGTCAGACCCGACACACCAGCCGCGAAATAAACCATGAGCGGCGGCAGATAGGACCAGCGCAACTGGCCCAAAAGATCCAGAAACACCCGCTGGAACCAAGTGCTTTTTTCTGTCTGCTTATGTTGACCTTGCGATGCCACTCAGTAGACCCAAATTGCCTGTCTGCGGATGCGCTTGTGTGCGGCACGAATAGTCCGGAAGTCAGCACATTTGATGTTCAGCATAGCGTCGTTTCCAATACATCGTAAAAGAGTTTCCATCGCTTCAACTTCGACCCAGCTGTCCGCTAAAGCGGCCAAAACACCGGCACCAGCAGGACCAGCAGCGTCACCATCAACAGCGTGAGCGGCCCGCCAGCGCGGATGAAATCGCTGAACCGATACCGGCCCGGCCCGTAAATGATCAGCAATGCAGGTTCCAAAGGCGCGATAAATGACAGCGATGCGGCCAGCGTCACCAGCACCACCAGCGGCTGGGGGTCAACGCCAAGCAAACCCGCCGAGGACACCAAGATCGGCAACATGGTCAGCGCAGCGGCGGCATTTGACATGGGCTGGGTCAGGATGACGGTCAAGCTGGCCAAGGCGAAAAGGCTGGCGGTAATTCCAAAGGGCGCGATCCAGCCGATCAGACCACTTGCAACGGCGTCCGCCGCACCGGAGCGGTACATGGCGAGGCCGACCCCGCTCATCGCTGCAATCATCACAAGCAAACGCCAATCGATCATGCGGTAGGCCTCTTGCACAGGGGTGATACCGGTCAGTGCTAGGCAGATGACAACAGACAACAGCGCAATGGATAAGGGGATCACACCCAAGGATGCGAGCGCCACGCCCAGGATCAAAAGTCCAACGGCGATCAGCCCTTCCTTTGTGGTGGGCCGTGGCGGTCCAACCTCTGCCAGTCCCCACAGGTCCGGATGCCCCTTCAGTGCGGCCAGATCGTCGGTCGCGCCCTGCACCAGCACGACATCACCGGCCCTGAGGACAAGATCATCAAGCCGCGCCCCAAGCGCCCTGCCCCGGCGGTGCACCGCAAGCACCGCCAGCCGGTATCGCCGGAAGAACCGCGCCGATCCCAACCGCTTGCCCACCAGCCGCGATTGCGGCATCACAACCGCCTCTCCGAGGCTGGCGATATCGGGGCGCAGCGTGTCTTTGCGCGGCTTCGTATCGGGCTCGATTTCGAAACGTTTGTCGTCACGCGCACGCAACAGACCGTCGAGCGTGCCCTTGACCATGATCCTGTCACCCGCCTTGATCTTGCGCAGATGGTGTGCCGACATCAACTCGCCGTCTCTGAGAACCGACAAAGGGCACAGTTGCAGTTCGCCCAAGGCAAGTTCAGTGATCTGGCAGCCAATGGCGCTTGAGCTTTCGGGGAAAACCAGTTCGGAAAGATAATCGCGGACCCCGTATTCCTCGGTCAGGTCGCGGGGCCTGCGGTCGGGGATCAGAAATCGCCCCGGCCCCAACATAAAAGCCACGCCGCAGATCGCCAGAATGCCCCCGACCCCGAAAAACTCGAAAAACCCGTACGGTTTCAGCCCCATCGACGCCACCATGCCGCTGGCAGACAGGTTGGTCGATGTGCCGATCAACGTCATCGTTCCACCCATCATGGATGCAAAGGCCAAAGGCATCAGCAATCCTGACGCGCTGATGCCTACACGTTTGGCATAAGCAAGGACCGCAGGGATCAGAACAGAGGTGGTGCTGGTGTTGCTAAAGATCATCGACAGCCCAGCCGACAGGCCCATCACAATTGCCCGCCCGGCCAACTCATGCGCTCCGACACCACGCAGAATCGTTTGCGCCACCGCCTCTGCCAGTCCCGAGCGGGAAATCGTTCCGGCAATCACAAAGACACCGGCCAGAATAATGACAACGTCGCTGGCAAAGCCAGAGAACGCCTCGGCCGGGCTGAGAATACCAGCCGCGACAATCACGACGATCATCGAAAGGGCGACAAGGTCGATGGCAACGATTTCAAATGCGATAAGAAGGATCGCGCCGCAGAGCAGACACAGAACAATAACGGCGGCGCTGGTCATGGGATTAAACTCATCTGACGGTCATTTCAATTTTTCAAGCAAGATGCGCGCCTGCGCGATAGCGGTCGGATACAGCAGTTCTGTTTCATCCATGTCAGTACGTTCCCCGTTGACGTCTATTGCGGCGATGGCCTGACTGGTGGCAGCGGGGTGTCCAAGGCCGAATTTCATGTCGATGTCCGCTCCGTCGATCCGAATGCGCCGCAGGATACTGGTCACAAGCCACTGACCCGCCTGAAATATCCGCATCGGGTCACCGCGCCATGACCGTCGCGTTTCCCTTTTCAATTGGATCGCCAAGCACATTCTTGGCAATCAGCAAGCGATCCAGATCTTCGACAGTTCCGTTCCGTAGTCTTTCAACGCTATCTATCTTCTGTCCCTTTCAAGAATTTCAACCAATGCAGTCAGTGTGCCATCCCACGCAGGCGCAACGTTGATATTGCTCAATGACCAACCGGGCTTTTCGGCATCGTTTCAATTGCCGGGTGGCCGACCGGTCATGGCGCTGGCATCAGCCGCCGCATCGCCTCGGCCAGCATGCCGTCCGCATCCGTCTGCGTTTCTCCTATGGCCAGCAGATTGACTGATACGCCTCCCTCGCATTCTGGCGGCGACAAGATCACCAGCCCGGACTGATCGCGGCCCTGCTGAAAAAGCAGGTCCGACAGAGCTTGCCTGAGTGCGTCGCAGTTCATCCCCGGCCCCCGCAACTTTTCCTGCAGGATCGCAATCGCGGGTAAGGGGGCCAAGGGGGCATCGCCCAGCAGTTGGCGCGTGGCCGTCATCGGGATGGACACCCCGCCCCAACGCCCGTTGCATTCAATCCAGTGGATGGTTTCCGGCCCGGCTGCGGGCGCGCAGATCACCACATCAAGGCTGCAGCGCCCAAAATAGCCCAGCCGCTGCAGCACGCAGGCGATCTGTGCCGCTTTGGTCCGCAACTGTGCCTTGATGGCGTCCGGCAAGGCAGAGCTGGCCGCGCCGACAAATGCTGCGTTCCCGCCCTGCACACGTTGTTCGAATATCCCCTCGATCACGGGATCACCTTTGGACAGGTCTGGAATCCACATCTGTACCGAGGGGCTGTTGCTGACATTCTCGTCCCACACACCGACAAGGATCGGATAACTGTCGCGCCAGCCAATGCTATGCAGACGCTCCAGCAGGAATTGCCTCAGATCGGCAAGCGCCATGTTCTGACAATACGCGGCTTCCAATCGAATGTTCCCCGCAGACCCAGCGCTGTCAGGTACCTTGATTATGACCTGCCTGGCAGAACCGCCGATCCGGCGCACGAGGCCAGCTGCCGCGGCGGGCCCATAGGCCGCAAGTGTTGGGGGGATTGCATCGGTCCCAATCACCCGGCCCGCCAACTGGCTGAACCACAACTTGTCATTGGCGCGGCGCGTTGCACGTGGCGATGGCCCGCAGACGTGAATGCGCTGACCGGATCTTTCGCCAATGGCCTGCGCCAGCCGCCAGACATTCCCGGTGGTCAGGTATGCCTTCAGGGTCAATCCCCCGTGCATGCGGGCCTTGTCCACAAGGGGGTCAAGCAACCGCTTTGCGGTGTGCAACTGGTAGGTGACCGGGCGCAAGGGCTCGGCATCCACCTGAAGGAATGTGAGGTCATCCAGTCCCAGACAGTCTGCAAGATATCTTTCGAACCCGGGCTCGCGTCGACGCACCAACGCAGTATCCCCGTTGCGGGCCAACAGGACCATTCGGTGGTCCAGCCTCTGTGTTGCAGAAGCCCGAAGAAGGCTGATCTCGGACTGATCGCCGATCAATACCGATGGACCCGGCCCGATGCCCTGCGCAACAAAAGGCCCAAAATCCAGCGAGGAGACAAACGCAGGCTCATCGCGCAGGTAGTCTTGTGCAATCAGATGGCATTCAGGCTCTTGGAGGTATTTTTGAGTAAACATGGCTCAAAATAGCCGGGGATGGCCGCCGCAAATTGATGAAGATCACCCCGGCCACAGGCGATTGGATAAGATGTCCGCATAAACCAGGAAGGAAACACCCATGTGCCGCCTTTATGCCATGCATGCCAATGAGCCCACCAAGGTCGAATGCGGCCTGGTCAAAGCCCAGAACGCCCTGATGGCCCAAAGCCAGAGCGACATGCAGGGCTATGCGCACGGTCACGGCTGGGGTGTGGCCGATTATCCCGACGATGTGCCGATGATCGAAAAGCAGGTCTGGGCCGCATTCCACGGAGAACATTTTTCCCGCAAGGCCGCCCGCATCTATGCCAAGACCGTCGTGGCCCACGTGCGCCGTGCGACCGTCGGCGGCACCAGCATTGAAAACACCCACCCCTTCCATCACGGCAAATGGATTTTCGCCCACAACGGCACCGTGCCGAATTTCGACGAGGTGCGCATGAAGATGCTGGACCATATCGACCCGCTGCACCGGGCCAAGATTTCGGGGAGCACCGACAGCGAGCATATATTTCGCTACCTGATGAGCCTGTTTCTGCACGATCCCGAACGCGGCCTTCTGAGCGCCGTGCGCGCGGGGTTGGAGCAGGTTCTTGCGTGGTCCGCCGAAGTCGACCCGGACGCACGCGTGGGGCTCAACATCGTGCTAACGGATGGAGAGCATATGATCGGGTCACGTTACAACCGCTCGCTACATTATCTCCACCGCGATCATGTGTTCCACTGTCCCATTTGCGAACAGCCCCATGTACACCACAGTCCCAAGATCCAGTATCAGGCCATCGAGATTGCGTCCGAGCCCGTGACCTTTGTCGATGAATGGTACGAGGTGCCCAACAAGACCGTGTTCCGCGTGGCCGAAGATTACCGTCTGGATATGGAACCGCTTGGGCGCGCGTTTTCAGCCTAAGGGGGGTTCACACTGATCGCTACATGACCTGCTTGTGCAGATAGTCCACCAGCCCGTCGAAACTGCGCATCTGCGCATAGTCGGTTTCTGGCATGTCGGTATCGAACATCTTTCCCAGCGCTGTGACCAGATTGAGAAAGTCCATTGAATCAATATCGAACTCCTCGCGCAGGTCCGCACTGCGATCGACCTCTTCGATCCCGATATCCGGGGCGATGCGTTGCAACTCTTTGGTTACGGCTGCTTTGATGTCGTTGGATGTCATAGCGTCTCCGGTGCCTGCAAAAGCTTGTCGATGGTCCTGAGAAACAGCGCACCGCGATGGCCGTCGCTGACCCGGTGATCTGCGGCCAGCGTCAGGGTCGCGCCTAGCCGCGTGGTAACCTTTGCGTCATGGACGATGGGCTGTAACCGGGGCGTGCCCATGCCGATGATCGCAACCTGCGGCGGATAGATGACACCCAAGAGCTGATCGACGCCCCGATCTCCCAAGCTGGTCAGCGTCACGGTCGCATCCGATAATTCGCGCGCCCGGAACCGGCCCGCACGCACCCGCATCACCAGATCGCGCATCGCCTGCATAAGCGCGTCGACGGTCTGGGACTGCGCATCAAAGAGCGCAGGTGCCACCAAGCCCCCGCCGCGAATGTGGGTGGCAAGGCCAAGGTTGACGGTATCGCCTTGATGGAATTGCCCGTCCAGAAAGTGACCGTTGAACTCTGGATACTTGCTGAGCGCGCACGCTATGGCCTTGGCATAAAGCACTGAGATCAGCAGCCTGTCC